>Ga0307430_1002732_pt1 | contig 11424 bp, 9 predicted proteins | sample SalMarWE160130MG_FD_202159 | JGI IMG/M metagenome (GOLD analysis project Ga0307430, IMG submission 202159) | Salt marsh sediment microbial communities from the Plum Island Ecosystem LTER, Massachusetts, United States - WE1603-130 | ecosystem: Environmental > Aquatic > Marine > Intertidal zone >... | reverse complement strand
GACACGGTGCGAGAGGGCGACGAAGTGCCGCTCGACGTGAAGCTGGAATGCACCTACGAGCACATCACAACGGGCACTGCGGAAGTGATTACCCCGTTGGACGCGCTCAAGGGTATCGGCGGCGCGGCCGAGTGGGTCAGTGCTTCATCTGACCTGTGCGAACCGTATGCTATTGACATTGAGGTCGAGCATGTCCCGCCTTGTGGAGGCGCGCAAAAGGAACTCACGCTCTTCCCAGACTTCAGGGCCGACACGAAGGAAGTCAATTTCAAGGACGCGAACATCGCGCTCACTGGCAAGTGCAATGTCATTGAGCCGGTTGTGACACGTGAGGACGCCTAACAAAGGAAGGTGAAACATGGCACGAATTGAACTTCGTGACTGTATTGTCCGATTTAAGGATGGCTTTGGTGGGACGGCCAAGGTCAACGACCCGGATGGTGCTCTTGCTCCACTCGCAACTGTGATGGAGATCGACACTGTTGCCGATCTCACCAATCTCACTGATCTTGTTCCAGTGGGAGCACGTTTCACTGTCGTTGGTGAGACTGATTTGCCGGTCCACGTAGTGACGGCGCAGGACGCCAACGAGAAGCAAAGCGTGACGATCGACGCCACGGGCGGAACCTTCACGTTGACGTATGACGCGCAAGAGACCGGAAATCTGGCCTACGACATTTCGTTGGCCGCTCTCAAGATTGCGCTGGAAGGTCTCAGCACTATCACCACGGTAAACGTTTACGGCACGGTAGGCAACTACATTGTTGAATTCGTTTCACCTGAAGGAACGGCTCCAACTCTTGTGCTGGTTTCTGATCCAGCACTCCTGACTGGCGGTGCCGGCACGGCAGTGGTTGATACGGTGGCTCTTGTCGGCGTAGTGACTTGCCAGTTGACGTTTACGGCTGGTCTCGTTTCGGCTCCGGCCGATGATGCCGTCATCAATTTCCTCCCGCAGCAAATCGAGATCAAGGTGGGCGATGGAAACATCACCTACACCGAGCACCGGACCTACGAGTACATGTTGGACCGGGGCGATCTTGACACGGTGCGAGAGGGCGACGAAGTGCCGCTCGACGTGAAGCTGGAATGCACCTACGAGCACATCACAACGGGCACTGCGGAAGTGATTACCCCGTTGGACGCGCTCAAGGGTATCGGCGGCGCGGTAGGTTGGGTTTCGGCTTCGGCTGACCCGTGTGAACCGTATGCGATCGACATTGAGGTCGAGCACGTCCCACCTTGTGGAGGTGCGCAGATGGAAATTACACTCTTCCCGGATTTCCGGGCAGACACCAAGGAAGTCAACTTCAAGGACGCGAACATCGCGCTCACTGGCAAGTGCAATGTCATTGAGCCGATCATCAATCGTGTGTAACGCGGATTCTTCACTGGTGTCGGATTGCACCCGGCACTGGTGACTTTTTGAGGGAGAACAAACATGAAGATCGGTGGTCTTGATCCAAAGACTCTTTGCAATGAAGTGGTTCTGGTTCTGCCGCGCGGCGAACAGAATCTTGTGTTTCGTGCAATCGGGTTGAAGGACATGGATGCGTTTCTCGCACAGTGTCCCATCCCGCAACCGCCTGGAAAGCTGACGCGAGACGGTGTTGTCCCGATGACGGATGACCCGACGTACCAGCAAGTGCTCAACCAGTGGGGGAAGAAGCGACTCGGCTACATGGTGTTCCATTCGCTGAAGCCGAGTGACATTGAGTGGGATACTGTGACGGAGAACGACCCTCGCACCTGGTTGGGTTGGGAAAAGGATTTGCGCGAAGGCGGACTGAGTGAAGTCGAAGTCAGCCGTGTTCTAGCGCTGGTGATGGAAGCGAACGCCTTGGACGAGAACAAGTTGAAGAAGGCGCGCGAGCTTTTTCTTCTTGGTCAGGTTCAGGAGTCGCCAACATCCTCTGGCCTAGCTACCGAACCGGCGAGTACGCCGTCTGGCGAGCCTGCGTAAGGCTAGGGATTCGTCCCCCTGGTGTGAAGGAATCGTGGGATGAGTGCGGGGTCGAAGCACAGGCAATGATTGTTGCTTTCGATCAAACTGCGTCATACGACGAAGAGCGATGGCAGGCTAAACTGGCGGGAGCAACAACATCAGATTCATCTGGTAGTGCTCCACCATCGGCAAAGCCACACTCCACATCACGCCCATCACACAGACGAAGAACCTGACCATGAAGTTCAAATACTCCTACCGAAGCCCACAGATTGATCTTGTCGGTTACAAGAAGGAACTTGACAAGGCGATGCGAGAACTTCTCGCACTGGGTCTTGCCTCTTGGTTGGAGGCGGTCATTGCAGAAGTGCCGCTTTGGAGTGGGGCGTCGAGAGCCACGTTTCTCAAGGTAGCGAGCGAGATTGGATACCCAGTTCCGGTCGGCGGGGGACCAGCCCCGCTTGACCGAACTGGAATCGGACAATCGGCGAGTACGGGAGAATTGGTTGCTGACATCGAAAGTGGACTCTACACTTTCACGTATGGCACAAGTCTCCCTTGGTTGATTTGGAATGAGTACCACAACGCGAACTTTGAACCTGATCCCACGCTTTTCGGACGACTGAAAAATCCAGGTCCGTACAATTTCCAGGTCAAAGGCGCAGCGGCGTTTGTTCACGCGACAGGTGATGCTAGTCTACCGCTTGTTGCTCCGTATGTTAGAAGTAAGCGCGTGCGGTAACCAAGATGGCTGACGAAATTCTCAATAAACTGGGCTTCGATGTAACGCAGGCTTTGACTGCGTTGCAGAATCTTGATGCCCGGATGCAAGCCTCGCAGGTGTCATTCCAGAATCATGCCACGCAACTAGGCACTTGGAATGCTCAGGCTCAGGCCGCTCTTGCGACGATGCGTCAGTTGGCCACTGCTGCGGCGGGGATGACTCTCCCTGCTCTCCCAACGGCTGCTGGTCCCGCTGCCTCTCCTACCGCTGCTGCTCAACCATCTCTTTGGTTACCTCCTGGGCTTCAAACTCAGATCAATCAAGCTGCTCAGAGTATGACGAATCTGGGTACTGCATCGACATCTGCTGGTCAGCAGATGGTACAGGCTGGGACTCAAGGTGCTAATGCGGCGGCAGCAGCAAATACGCAGACACGAGGTTTGATGATCTCGTGGCAGATGCTAACACGTATTGTAATCACGCAGATGATTGTGCGCGCTCTTTCTACGATGCGCAATATGTTGCGTGATGTCACCAGTGCATCTATTGAACTTCAGCGTTCTCTTGCCGAGATTCAAGCAATCACTCCAAAGATTCACGGAGATTTTGTGTCTTTGGGCCGCGAAGCTGGCGAGTTATCGAAGAAGTTCAATATCCCATTACCGCAAGTCACTGAAGGGCTTTACCAGTCCATCTCGAATCAGTTCGTTTCGATGTCTGAACGTGCTCGGATCATGGATGCGTCGATGAGGCTGGCACGTATCGGTTGTATGGAACTTGACGATGCAGTTTTGCTGCTGACTGGAACTTTGAATGCGTATGGAATGAATGCTTCCAATGCAGATATTGTTGCAGCCAAGTTCTTTAAGACGATTCAATTAGGGCGTATTCGAGGCAAGGAACTGGCCGACACGATCGGAACGGTCATTCCATTTGCGGCACAGTTGGGGGTCTCTCTCGACGAAGTTGCAGCTTCGTATGTGTCGATGACTATTGGCGGTCTTGAAGCTCACAAGACGGCTACTGGTTTGCGACAAGTGATGGTGGCACTCTTGAAGCCGTCCGAGGATTTGAAGAAATCTCTGCGTGAGATGGGCTTCATTTCGCCTGAGCAATTGGTTCAAGCGAAGGGATTTCAAGGGGCTTTGGATGCTATTGCTGCATCCTCGAATAACATGGGCTCGGAGATTGTAAAGTCAATCCGAAACGTCCGTGCTTTGACAGCCGAGTTGAGTTTGACACGTGATGGAAGCGAACAAGTTGCCAAGGCAATGGCTGCAATGGAGCAGGTTACTACCGAGAATTTTGAGAAACTCTATGAAGAGTTTACCAAGATGCCGGCCGAGAAGTTGACAAAGGAAATCAACGCTCTCAAAGTATCATTGACTCAAGACCTTGGTGCCGCACTTGTTCAAGTGCTTGCCGACATGGTGCAGTGGTTTGGTGGGGCAGAGAAGATTTCCGCTGCGATACAAACGCTTATTTCTGTTCTCGCTAAAGCTGGAGCGGCTGTGCTAGCGTTTGCAGCTACGTGGGCTGTTTTGCATCTTTCTATGGGCCCCATTGGTTGGGCATTGTTGGCTATTGGGGCTGGTTTGACGTATCTTGTTGGTGCATCAACATACCAGTCGATTCGGGCTATCCAGGACATTAAAGCAGTAGCCCAAGCAGCACGTGACTCGGCTATGCAACGAATCAAGACGGAAGAAGATGCTTTACGAAAGATAGCTGAGGCTGAAGATAAAGCAAACAGAGATTCGATCAAAGTGTGGGAAAACAAAGCAGCGATTATCCGCCGAGATTTCTTCAAGGCAATGGATGAATTGCGAGAGAAAAATACACGATTGATTGAGGATACTCGCACCACGCTTTCTGCAATGGTGGCTTCTCAAGAACGTGTTGTCTCGGCGTATCGAAACGCTGCCAAAGCTACCACCGATGCGATTGTTCAGTCGCGTGAGCGTCAAGCGAATGCCGAGGCCGCTTACTCGGATGCTGTCTATAAGTATGCTCACAAAAATGAGGGAGCTTATCAACGTGCCGAAGCGTACATGCGCCGCGCTCGACAACTTGCAAAGGAAGCACAAGAAGCAATGGGGGAGGCTAAGACGCCGGAGCAGATTGCGGCGGCTCAAGCAGCTTTCCAGCGGGCGGAGGCGGCAGCGAATGAAGCTGAGCAGATTGCGGGGAGCACTAAGTACATTCTGCTACAAGATGATGCTCAGCATACTGTTTTAGGCGTAATGCGGCAGAAGATTGAGGCTGAGCAGGCGCTACAAGAGATACAGGCTAGAGAAGCTCAACGCCTTGCTGCAAAAGCGGCTGATGAAGAAGCTCGGCTCGGTAAGATGAAGACTTTGATGAAGGCGATCCTCACTGATCTTCAAGCCTTCGACAAAGCTGGGGCCAGAGAACCAAAGCAGCTTGAGGAACAGGAAAAGCGACTGAGAGCCAATGTCGAAGCCTTCCGTCGAGAGTGGGTCTCTGGCAAGAAGGTTGATGTTGCAGATTTGATGGCTTTCGATCAACTTCAGCAGCGGGTGAATATGGCTGTTGAAGGTGGTCTTACTGATGTCCGAATTCAGGAGTTTTTTGCTACTCCTGATTCCTTCGCTAAGTTGCGAGAGGACATTGAAAAGGGAGTCGGTCCTGTTCGTGTTCTTTTGGAGGCGTCTGCACGACTTGACCCTGAATTACAGAAAGCGTTGAAGGGACTAACGGCTGAAGAGGGGATGGCATTGCTTTCTGAAGAAATGGGGCGGAGTGCTGATGCAATGAAGAAATTCAGGGAAGTAGCAAATGCGGCTCGCATCGTTCGGATGGCAATGGAAGAGACTGCGACATTAGCTGCAACTCGATTCGGTGAATGGGCTCAAGCATTTAGTCCGGAGGAAGCTCGTTTCTTGGGTGACAAGTTGCTTCAGTTGAATTTTCCTGAGAAGTTCCGCGAACGGGCTAATGCTCTCAACACATTCATGGAAAATGCTCTGAAGTTCACTAAACCCGATGTGAAGCTGGATGCAGCGGCATACGAGACGCTGAATAAGGCTTTTGAAGAATACCTTCGGACGGTCAAACCTAGTGAAGAGAGTGAAGCCAAATTGAGGGAGTTTATGACGGATGCTCAAATGTTGGCATCCGAGGCTTCTCACGCGGCTGAGATTGAAGGTATCCGGCAGCAGACTACAATGCGAGCTATTCTGGGTGAGCAGCGCATGAAGGACATAAAAGCTGGTATGGAGGAGGCTTTGAGGGCTGCTGAGCAGGCTAAGCAATCGGTGGACCAGGCAGATCAAGCTGCTGCTGGCGCTTATGGAAAGGTCTCAGCGGTCTCGACGATTGACACGAGTAGCTTGGCAACCCAGACTCAATTGGCCGCCGACGCGATGTGGGACTTGGCGTATGCGTCGATGTCGGTGCAGACGCCAGCGGCCCCAGAGATGGCAGCCCGAGGAGGGCGTGTTGGTCGCTACTTGGCGGCCGGCGGCCCAGTTGGCACGGATGTGGTCCCTGCGTGGCTTTCACGTGGTGAGTTTGTGATGAATGCTGGGTCGGCCAGTCGGTTCGCCTCCCAGCTTGTGGCAATGAACGCCGGTGTACAGCCCACCTTCCGTGGTGATGGTGGGAGCGTCACTAATATCGGCGACATCAATGTGTCTGTTTCGGGCGGCGCGACTGGCCGCCAGACGGCTAGGTCTATCGCCGCCGAGTTACGACGCGAACTACGGCGCGGTACTACAACCCTGTAACAAGAGGAGTTTGCGATGAACGACCGATTGAGGTTCGGAGAAGGTGCAAGCTGTGAAGTGGTCCGTGCCGCAGCGCGGCCTCGTCCGGTTGCCGACATTTTTGCCCCTGCTGGTCTTTTCCATGTGGAACACTGGCGACGTGGGCTGCTTATTGGGGCGTATGATCTCCCCAACACGATTACCACGGAAGGTAAGACCAAGCTGTTGAACGTCATGTTTGACGCTGTTCCAACACCAAGAATCGACCCGTGGTACATCGGGTTGATTGATGGTGTCACGGGCTGGTCTGCTGTGGCGGCTGGAGACACGTTTGCAGAGATCAACGGCACCAACGGTTGGGATGAATTCGAGGGTTACTCTGCCTCCCCCGAATTGCGTCCAGAGTGGCCAGTTGATTTTGCGACGGCCGGAGAAGTCGCAATCACCAATGACGCTGCCGTGACTTATAACATCATCGGTGGTGTCGGTTCGGTACAAGGTCTCTTTATTGTGGGCGGTGGGACTCATCCTGAGTACCGCGCCGACCACGCAAGTTGGCCCCCTGCGTTGGACAGCACGCTTTGGGCTGCCACTGAGTTCACAGGCACGCCACCGGTTGCTGTCGATACTGGCGATCAATTGAAGGTGACGTATACAGTCACCATCGGCGCATAGTAGGGAACTCTCCCTCGCCAAGGCCGGGCCGGAGCCTTTCGGCCCCGGTCCGGTCTACTTTTTACATACCCGGAGCTTGAGGAGCAGCTATGGCACGTGAACAAATTGTCAACAATGCAGTCACGTATTTGGCCAGTGCTATTAGCAGTGTCGCCACGTCGATTGCTGTGTCGGACGCCTCTGCGTTTCCGGCTGGCGGTGATTTTGTCATTATTGTCGATGACGAGATCATCCTTGTGGAGAGTGTGTCGGGTGACACATTCACGTCATGCGTGCGTGGCTACGAAGGCACCAGCAACGTAGGCCATGATGATGGTTCTGTTGTGGCTCATATTCTGACAGCGGGGAGCTTGTTGCGGCATATCCAAAATGATGTGCCACTTTTCAACAATGCCAGTGTGCCACTATCAAATCATTTAGTCGATGCGGCCGGCACCGTTCTGACGGCATCTAGTTTCACTCCAATCAATCAAGGTGACTCGACGCTGACTGACGACGGCTCCGGTGGTCTGTTCTTAGCTGTACCGGAAACGGCAGACCCAGTACATGCTCGCCTCTACAAAAAGTCGGCACCGACTCCTCCGTACACATTGACAGTTCAGATTCCACGTTGGATGCTGTGCCATACGCAGTTTACTGGGGTGGGCCATGTTGGCATTGGTTTCAGAGAGAGTAGCTCCGGAAAACTCGCGTTGATTGGTTTGCAAGGTTGCCTCTATGTTAGTTCTCAGCTTTGGAATGGTCCAACGTCTGTTAATTCCACATTGGCTGACGACAGAGTGTGGGTAAGCGGATCGTTCTGGGTACAAATCGAAGACGAGGGCGGCGAAGGTGACTTGATTTTCAGGTACGGGATCGACGGTGTTCATTGGTTTGACATGGCAAGTGTTGATCGGGACACATTCATGGATGCTGGCCCGGGTCCAGACGAGATTTTCTTGTACTGTTCCACTTGGAGTCAAGCCGATACAACTGAATACGCAGTCGTCTCGACATGGCTGGAGGAGGAGTAAGAGACAATGAGACAAGAACGACATGTGAACAATGCGATGACAACTCTCGATGGAGCGATTGCTGCTGGTACTTTAGCATTCGATGTTGTCGATGGCTCTGTCTTCCCGTCCGAAGGCGACTTTCGCATCCTCGTTGAGAGCGAGTTGATGCTTGTGACATCACGTGACACAAACGAGTTGACGGTGGAGCGTGGTATCGAGAGTACAATTGCTATTGGGCACAATAGTGGGTCTACTGTGTGCGCGATCGTGACTGAGGGATCGCTGGAAAAACACATGTCGGATTACAATGCGCTTTACATTCCTGGTGAAGCTCCCCCATTCCGAATTTTCGATGCCGCCGGTGCGCTCGCCGGTGAGGATGACTTTGATTGGTTCTACGAGGGGTCTGCTACTGTGGAAGACTTGGCCGATGGCACAATCCTGATGACGACGCCAGGTGGCACTTTGGATCAATGGACTGGCAAGTATATGGCTTGTCCGACGCCTCCGTACACTGTGACGGCCGCGTTTTCAGTGTTGTGGCGGTGGTACACGGGTTATCCGCGATGCGGTATCGTTCTCGGGCAGGACGAAGACGAGAAGCAAATCATACATTCTTTCCACCACGGCCGCGATGGATACAACCCCGGACTTCAGATCGGATACACCGATACCTACACGCATTACGACGGTGACATTCTTGCGCTTAGGCCGTTGGGATGTTTGAGTGAGGTCATTTGGCTTCGATTTCAGGATACTGGTTCTGATCCCAATGGCTTCAAATTCTACCTCAGTGTTGACGGGGTGAATTGGCTTTTTATGGCTGAAACACACCGGACAACAGGCGGGCTTACTGACGGCGGTGATCGCATTGGGTTTGGACATGATCGAGCAGGAAACACTGGTTCGGACCATTTCATTCACCTCAAGCATTGGAGTTTTGACTAATGGCGCTGCTTTGGGTAGAAGGTTTCGATTGGATCGAACCAGGTATTACTGGCACTCCGTTGGTGACTACTCTGTTGAGACGTTACCAGTACCAGGATATGCTCTACAGTACGTCAGATGGCCTCACTGCTGTTGGCGCGCACGGGTTGGGGACATCATTGAATCGCAGGAGGCCACAGCAGTACATTGAGACACCTGCGCTTCTCCCTAGCGATACTGAAGGGACGTGGATTGTTGGACTGAGAGTCACATGCAGGAATTTAATCTTCTCTGATTATCCAATACTTTACTTTCTCAACAGTCAGCGAGAAGGCAATGGCGAATTTTACAAGTTCGTTGATGGGACTTTGCGGTTTACCCCGTCGTCTGTCTATGCCCTTCTCAGTAACCGATTGGGCAAGTACAGGTCTGTTTACCTTGAACTCAAAGTCTATGTTCACGATACTGAGGGCACGGTGGAGATTCGTGAGAATGGAGAACAGCTTCTTTTAGCCGAGGGTCTTGATACAAAAATTGGGAGCCCAACAGGGTTCGATCGTGTTCGTTTCTATGGTTGGGGCTTGGGAGGCGACTGCCTACTTGACGACATTTATATTTGTCAGGGAGACGGTATAGACTTCCTGGGCCCTGTGCGTGTTCTCCATTTGAAGCCCGCTGCTGATACCGCTGATGAAGATTGGGCACTTAGCGTTGGTAGCGATAGCCATGATTTGGTGAATGAGGATGAAGTGACCGATGATGACGGTTATATTTACGACTCCACTTTAGGAAATCGTACCCTGTTCACTTACGAAAGTGTCCCGTCTGGAATGGGTGATAACATCAAGGGAGTCCAGCTTTGTACTGCGGCGTGTGTTGATGGTGGTGCCCTTGATTTGATTCAACAAGTGAAGTCTGGCGGAACATTGTATCCACGCACAGCACAGAACATTGCGAGTGGCACTTTCACCCAAATTCAGGACTTAATGGAGACTGATCCGGACACAGATAATCCGTGGTCATCCTCCGGCCTCAATGCAGCGCAATTCGGTGTGGAGGTAGGCTAACATGGCCATGCTTTGGATGGATGGTTTTGATTGGATTAACCCTGCTGCCGATGCTGTTGCGCTTCAGTACGCGCTGAACTGTCGATACCGATCCGCTGACATGGTATACTCGTCGCCCGATGCACATTGCACGCCGGGACGTTCCGGTGGAACAGGGTTACACTTGTACCACTATGCTCAGTATTTTCGCACCCCCGCACTTCAGGAAATCGGAGTCTCGGACAAGGTTTTCATTGGCTACGCAGTCAAAATCAATCAACTTGGTTTGGATTTGAGTCCGATCCGAGGCTATAGACTCGGCTCCCAGCAATTCGTATTCCAGCTTCGAGCGTCAGATGGTTTTGCACGGCTGTATCCTGGTGGTAGTTGGTTTGATCCGGGTTTCCAAGTCGGTAGCTGGTATTACGTTGAGTTGTACGTGTGCGCGCACCCATCTCTCGGTGAATACGAAGTGCGAATTAACGGAGTAACAAAATGCCAAGGCACCGGAGTAGACATGGCTGAACAGTCCGCCGCTGGCTGGACTAATATCTTCTTCTACAGCCACGCATCGGTCTCAGGTGGGGCTGTTTATGACGACATCTACGTGCTTGATGACCAGGGGTCAGTTAATAACGGTTTCCTCGGTGATGTGAAAATTTCCACGCTTCGACCGACTGGTGATGCAGTCACTCAGTGGTCACGGAGTGAAGGGAATGAGAACTTTGCCTTGGTTGACGAGGGCCCAGTTGATCCTGCATGTGAGGATGTCTGGAATGACCGTGATTACGTTTCTTCTGGGGTTTCTGGCAAGAAGGATTTGTACGACCACGAAAATCTCTCAGCAGAGTTTCGTGGCTCACCGATTCAAGCTGTTCAGTTGGTGTCTGCTGTTCGCACTACGAATCCACAAATTGTCACACTTAATAGCAAGTGTCTCAGCGGCGTAACAGAGGTGGATATTCGCAGTGATCCGCTCGCGGGTGACAAGTATTTACCAATAATCGGAATTCAAGAGACTGACCCGGAGACTGGAATCCTATGGACTCCCGGCGGCCTCAATGCAGCGCAATTCGGCGTGGAGGTAGATTAACATGGCCATGCTTTGGATGGACGGTTTTGATTGGATCGACCCTGCCGCCACTTACACGCAGACCGGCTACGCGATTGCGAGCCGGTACATTTCGCATAATTTGCCGTTCACTACTCCTCAAGGACGCGCCGCGGCTGGGCGTCAAAATGGCACTGGTATACGATTGTACCACTACGGTGAGTGGTTCCGCACACCGGCGATTCAGACGGTAGATGGTCCAGACAAGGTTTACATTGGCTTTGCGCTCAAATTCGATGACCCACCGTACACTGTGAATTTGGTCAAGTTGTT
>Ga0307430_1002730_pt1 | contig 11427 bp, 3 predicted proteins | sample SalMarWE160130MG_FD_202159 | JGI IMG/M metagenome (GOLD analysis project Ga0307430, IMG submission 202159) | Salt marsh sediment microbial communities from the Plum Island Ecosystem LTER, Massachusetts, United States - WE1603-130 | ecosystem: Environmental > Aquatic > Marine > Intertidal zone >... | reverse complement strand
ACCATCACTGCCACAGCGGGAGCCAATGGGAGTATCTCGCCTTCGGGTGCTGTGGTAGTTGACTGTGGTGCTGACCAGACATTCAACATCACCGCTGATTCTTGCTATGACATAGCCGATGTCCTGGTTGATAATGTATCGCAAGGTGCGGTGGCAAACTACACATTCACCAATGTCATCGCTAACCACACCATCAGTGCCACATTCAGTGCGATAACCTGTACCCTGACGGTAAATGTTACCCCGAGTGGTGGTGGCAACGTCACGGTGAGTGGAAAAACACCATCGAACTATCCCAACACGACGACGTGGAATTGTGGTGACAACGTGACTCTCAATGCTGTAGCGGAAATTGGTTATAGCTTCGACCACTGGGGTGGAAACCTGAGTGGGAACGCGACCCCGGTGAATATAACCATGGATTCCGATAAGGATGTAACCGCGTACTTCAGCCACGTCGGGATACACTATAATCTGACGGTTAATGTTACCCCCGGTGGTTCGGGTGATATCGAAGTAAATGGGGCTGCTCCAGGCTCCTATCCTCATAGTTACACCTTTAATGAGAGTGAGCTGGTTAACCTCACTGCCGTACCTGCGGGTGGGTATTGCTTTGTCAACTGGAGTGAAGACCTGAGTGGAAGCGTCAATCCCACCGATATAACCATGACTTCCGATAAGAATGTTACCGCCCACTTCACCCCAGTCTATAATCTGACAGTGATCTCAGATGGCTGCTGTCCGATAAATGTTAGTGGGGCAGCGAACGGCACAGTATCGGCTGGTGGAAGCGAGACATTCACAGGGATTGGTGAAGGCGGGAATGTGACAGTCAGTGCTGATGACAGTGCTGTGTGCTGTGAATTTGATAGCTGGTCGGATGCTGGGGCGCAGACTCACACGATAACCATGAATAGTAATAAGAGCGTAACTGCTTATTGTTCTGTGCCAAGTTATAATCTGACGGTAGATGTCACCCCTGGTGATGGTGGAAATGTGACGGTGAATGGAGCAACGCCATCGAGCTATCCCAACACGACAACATGGGTCTGTGGTAACAACGTGACTCTCAATGCTGTAGCGGCAAGTGGGTACGAGTTTGACCACTGGAGTGGGGATCTGAGTGGAAGCGTCAATCCCACCAATATAACCGTGACTTCCACTAAGAGTGTAACGGCGCACTTCAGTGCGGTAACCTATAATCTGACAGTGATCTCAAATGGCTGCTGTCCGATAGATGTTAGTGGGGCAGCGAACGGCACAGTATCGGCTGGTGGAAACCAGACATTCACGGGGATTGGTGAAGGCGGGAATGTAACAATCAGTGCTGATGACAGTGCTGTGTGCTGTGAATTTGATAATTGGTCAGACGCTGGGTTGCAAACTCACGCGATAACCATGGATAGTGATAAGAGCGTAACTGCTTATTGTTCTGTGCCAAGTTATAATCTGACGGTAGATGTCACCCCTGGTGATGGTGGAAATGTGACGGTGAATGGAGCAACGCCATCGAGCTATCCCAACACGACAACATGGACTTGTGGTGAGGAGGTGACAGTTGATGCGGTAGCGGCAGGTGGGTATACCTTTGTGAGCTGGAGCGGAGACCTGAGTGGTAGCGTCAATCCCAGCAATATAACAATGAATGGTGATAAGAGTGTAACGGCGCACTTCAGTGCGGTAACCTATAACCTGACAGTGACCTCGGATGGCTGCTGTCCGATAAATGTTAGTGGAGCAGCGAGCGGCACAGTATTAGCTGGTGGAAGCGAGACATTCACAGGGATTGGTGAAGGCGGGAATGTAACAGTCAGTGCTGATGACAGTGCTGTGTGCTGTGAATTTGATAATTGGTCAGACGCTGGGTTGCAAACTCACGCGATAACCGTGGATAGTGATAAGAGCGTAACTGCTTATTGTTCTGTGCCAAGTTATAATCTGACGGTAGATGTTAGCCCTGGTGATGGTGGAAATGTGACGGTGAATGGAGCAACGCCATCGAGCTATCCCAACACGACAACATGGGTCTGTGGTAACAACGTGACTCTCAATGCTGTAGCGGCAAGTGGGTATATCTTCGTGAGTTCTTGGAGCGGAAACCTGAGTGGCAACACGACCCCGGTGAATGTTACCATGACTTCCGATAAGAGTGTAACCGCCCACTTCACCCCAATCTACAACCTGACAGTGACCTCGGATGGCTGCTGTCCGATAAATGTTAGTGGAGCGGCGAGCGGCACAGTACCAGCTGGTGGAAGCCAGACATTCCCGGGGATTGTTGAAGGAGAGAATGTAACAGTCAGTGCTGATGACAGTGCTGTGTGCTGTGAATTTGATAGCTGGTCGGATGCTGGGGCGCAAAGTCACACGATAACCATGGATTCTGATAAGAGCGTAACCGCTTACTGTTCCGTGCCAAGTTATAATCTGACGGTAGATGTTAGCCCCGTTGGTGGTGGTAATGTGACGGTGAACGGAGCAACGCCACCCAGCTATCCCAACACGACAACATGGGTCTGTGGTAACAACGTGACTCTCAATGCTGTAGCGGCAGGTGGGTATACCTTTGTGAGCTGGAGCGGAGACCTGAGTGGTAGCGTCAATCCCAGCAATATAACAATGAATGGTGATAAGAGTGTAACGGCGCACTTCAGTGCGGTAACCTATAATCTGACAGTGACCTCGGATGGTTGCTGTCCGATAAATGTTAGTGGAGCAGCGAGCGGCACAGTATCAGCTGGTGGAAGCAAGACATTCACGGGCATTGGTGAAGGCGGGAATGTAACAGTCAGTGCTGATGACAGTGCTGTGTGCTGTGAATTTGATAGCTGGTCAGATACCGGGGCGCAGACTCACACGATAACCATGGATAGTAATAAGAGCGTAACTGCTTATTGTTCTGTGCCAAGTTATAATCTGACGGTAAATGTTAGCCCTGGTGGTGGTGGAAATGTGACGGTGAACGGAGCAACACCACCCAGCTATCCCAACAGCACAACGTGGAATTGTAGTGAGAACGTGACCCTTAATGCTATAGCGGCAAGTGGGTATACCTTTGAAAGTTCTTGGAGTGGAAACCTGAGCGGGAATGCGACCCCGGTGAATATAACCATGGATTCCGATAAGAATGTTACCGCCCACTTCACCCCAATCTACAACCTGACAGTGACCTCGGATGGCTGCTGTCCGATAAATGTTAGTGGAGCAGCGAGCGGCACGGTATCAGCTGGTGGAAGCGAGACATTCACGGGAATTAGTGTGGGTGCGAATGTAATAGTGAGCGCTGATGACAGTGCTGTGTGCTGTGACTTTGCCAGCTGGTCGGATGCCGGGGCGCAAACGCACAACATAACCATGGATAGTGATAAGAGCGTAACTGCTTATTGTTCTGTGCCAAGTTATACTCTGACGACCAGTGCCAGCCCGTCTGAGGGAGGCAGTGTAACTGGTGGAGGCACCTATAATTGCTGCGCCACTGTAGGTGTAGAGGCTATCCCGGTAGATGAGTGCTGGTACTTCACTGGCTGGAGCGGCGACCTGAGTGGAAGTGATAACCCGACTACCATCCACATGGATGGTGATAAGGATGTAACGGCGAACTTTGAGGAGCTACCGCCGGTCCTTAACGTCACTCCCTCTAGCCTGCCCTTCACACTTCCGCCGAATACCACTGGTAGCAAGATTTACACTATCACTAACCGCGGTTGTGGCACACTGAACTGGGACTCTTCAAGTGTAACCTATGACCCCAATGGGAACATGAGCTGGCTTAGCCAGAACATCACCAGTGGTAGCCTTACTGCCAATGCGTCTGATACGGTGTTGGTAACTGTTAATACCACGGGTTTAGTGGCAGGAGAGACTTACAATGCCACTATCACCATAACTGGTAGCACAGTTAATCTTTCGGTAATCCTGATTGTCACTACCCCGGAGACATATAACGTTACCGTTGCAATCGAGGATGCGACCACGTATGTGTTATCTGGTGGTGACTTTCAAATTGATGCTGTGATCAACAACCCCGATGGCATGGAAGTTGCGATCGCCATGATTGAGCTGGACTTCGACCCCAGCTACTTTACTGTGGACAGTGTCACCAAGATTGACTTCCCTGAGGATATGGGGGCAGCGACAATTGACAATGTCAGTGGCACGATAAGCTATCAGCCGAAAGCGTCGCTGGGCACATCGATTAACCTTACCACCATTATTTCGGCCAAGATAAACTGTACCGCTAAGTTGCTTGAGGGAAGCAGCACAGTATCTTGGGTTTACGAGAGTGGTCCACCGCCTCGGACGACCACGGTGGAGTATGGAGCCACCGATTACCTCGAGAAAGGTAACACGAACTTGATGATCAATGGCACTGTGATAATCGGCTCTCCCAAGCTGACGGTGGATGTAAGCCCTGCTGACAAGGGAGACGTAAAGGTAGATGGAGCGATTCCAGGCTCTTATCCCGACATCAGCAACTGGGATTGGGACGATATAGTTGGCCTGGAGGCGGTAGACTCAGCGGCCGGCTGGACGTTCGACCACTGGAGTGGCAACCTTACTGGCAACACTACTCCCGACACTGTAACCATGGATTCGCTGACCAAGAGTGTAACCGCTCACTTCGTTGAGCTTCCACCGATCCTTTGTGTCGACCCCTCTAAGCTAACCTTCAGACTTGCGCCGAATACCACTGATAGCAAGATTTACACTATAACTAACTGTGGTGGTGGCACGCTGAACTGGGACTCCTTAAATGTAACCTATGACCCCAATGGGAACATGAGCTGGCTTAGCCAGAACATCACCAGTGGTAGCCTTACTGCCAATGTGTCTGATACGGTGTTGGTAACTGTTAATACCACGGGTTTAGAGGGAGGAAAGACTTACAATGCCAATATCACCATAACCGGTAGCACATTTATCCTTCCGATAATCCTGAACGTTACAGAGCCTACCGATATCGATGTTATGAGAGATTTGCCTGATGATCGTCTGATGGCAGACGCCGAATATCCCGGAGACACCTTCTGGGTCTACGTGAACTTCAGTGCACCGGTGGCTGACTTCAACAGTATCGGTCTGACCGACTATGCTCCCGAAGGTTGGGAGGTTGAGACCAATGATGATTGGTGTTTCCCCCCAGCAAGCTACAACAAGAGTAACTATAACAAGGCGGAGTATGCCTGGGACGGGCCTTATGACCCACCCCAGAACTTCAGCGCCAAGTATCTAGTAACCATTCCGATGACTGCTACCGCGGGGTCCAATTTCTGGCCCAATTGTAGTGCTATGCCATGTCCTCCATGCGATGGTAGTCCCATCAACAATTATCCAGCCTGGGTTGACTACTGGATTGGTCCCGAGGGACCATATGAAACTGTCATATGCGAGGAGCGTGAGAAGGTAGTAACAGTACCTGGCTGTGTAGTTGGAGAGACTCGCGATGTTAACGGGAACCTGCTGGACACTGTGACGGTCACGCTATACGAGCAGCCTATGGACTGGGAGGCATCGGATTCCAGCAGTCTAGTACCGATAAGTACAATACCAGCACCCGAACACGTGAGTGCTATCGGCGGAAACTTCAGCGAAGACCCTACTACCTGGTATGAGAATTGCGCGGATGACACGGGATATTACTGGCAGTATGCTTCAAAATACTGCTACTACCCCATAAACACAAGTAATATGGGGACGCCTCGGAATTACTCGCACCCGGACTACATAGACTGGTCAACGCCGGTGAAGTTAGCCGCGGGATACCGCATGGACTTCGAAGCTGACTACGGACTTGTTTGCATGGCAGCCTCGATGTCCTATGCTATGACAAGCGTCAATCACTGGCTATTTGTACCGGTTGACGAATTTGGTGTACCGCATCCTGAGTGGCAGATTCATTCCTGGAAAGCTGATGAATCGATCCACTCCTGGCAATTCCCCTGCGGATGCAACTGCTAATAAAGGGAGGTAGTCAGGGAATATAGCCAGTCTCAGTTCCGTTTGAGCGCCGTTTGTGGTATAATAAGAGTATGAGAGTGTCTGTAGTGTTGCTTGCTGTAGTGGCACTGATGACTGTTACCGTCATGCCTCTACATATAGCTGTGGGGCAACCACCAGACAATCCAGCCAATCCAACCAGAGCTTTGCCCAGCAAGGTCTACCAAGGGGAGATGTTCAATGTCACCGTGAACTTTACGGCGCCTGCGGATAACTTTACTATTATTTCCCTTACTGACGTTGCTCCCACTGGTTGGAACGTGACTGTCAATACAGCGTGGTGCACCCCAGCGGCGACCGTAGTTAAAGCTACAGGGAATCAAGCAGAGATTAGCTGGGGTGAAATGTTTAGCAATGGCACTTACTTCACCGCGCTGTATAAGGTGGCTGTGCCCGAAGAGGCCGAACTGGGAAATTATAGCTTTACCGGTTCTCTCGGATATTATCTCGCTGAACCTTGGATCCCTGGAGAGCATATTTTCGAAGACATAGCAGGAGATTCCCAGATGGAGGTAAGGCCACCACTCATAGCAAACTTCACTGTCAATAACCGCACCCCCTGTGTGAATACGCCGATTAACTTCACTGATTTGTCCACCGGGGATATCACAAGCTGGAACTGGACTTTTGAGGGCGGCAGCCCTTCAGGTGCTTCAACTCAGGGACCTCACACGGTAACCTACAACAGCGCTGGCAGCTATAATGTCAGCCTGGAGGTGGGCGATGGCTATACCAATGATACCAGGACCGAGACTGGCTATATAGTGGTAAAGCCTGTACCAGTAGCAAACTTTACTGTCGATAACCCCAACCCCTGTGTGAATACGTCGGTTAACTTCACCGACAAGTCCACACCCACAGGGGAGATTCTTTCCTGGAGCTGGGATGTAGATGGTGATGGTGTAGCGGATTACAACACTAGGAACGTAACTCATACCTACACCGCTCCCGGCAACTACACCGTCAACTTAACCGTAACCAGTGACTGCGGCAGTGATACTGAGTCCAAGCCCAATTACATCACGGTAAGTGGTCCGCCAGTAGCAAACTTCATTGTCAATAACACCAACCCCTGTGTCGACATCCTGGTTCAATTTACCGATAACTCCACAGGAAATCCCACCAGCTGGCTGTGGAACTTCGGTGACGAGAATACCAACACCACCAAGAACCCAAGGCACCAATACTCCAGAGCTGGTACCTACAATGTCACCCTGAATGTGACCAATAAGTGTGGCTCAAACACCACGATCAAGACCAATTATATCGTGGTGAAGGCTCTACCCATAGCTAACTTCACTGCCATCCCTACCACTGGCTGTGTCCCGTTGACCGTTAACTTCACCGATAACTCCACTGGTAATCCGATAAACTGGAGCTGGGACTTCGGTGACGGCAACACAAGCAACATTCAGTACCCAAGCCACACCTACTCTACTGCCGGCACCTACAACGTGAGCCTGACGGTAGAGAATGAATGTGGTAATGATACCGAAACCAGGAGTGAATACATAACGGTATATAGTCCAGGCATAGAAGTAGTTAAGACAGCCTCACCAACCAGCATCTATAGCGGTGCGCAGGTTACCTATACCTACAATGTGACCAATACCGGTGATATTAACCTGACTAATGTTACCGTTATCGACGATAAGCTGGACAATCTTACCTCTGAATTGCCTGACACCAATCTGACAGTGGGTGAATCGAACACCTTTAATGTAACTGCAAACCCAACTGCTACAGTAACCAATATAGTCAATGTCACAGGAACCTATACAATTGTTCCCAAAGGTGGTGGAGGTATTGCTGGAGGTGGAGGTGGGGGTGGCGGAGGTGGAGGCCCTCTTAGGGGAACAGTAAATGATACTGCGAGTGCCACAGTGAGTGTTCGCAGTAGTGGTGGTGGAGGCGGAGGTGGGGGAGGAGGTGGTGGCGGAGGCAGCCCCGATCTCGAGATAGACATGCTGGGGAATATAACCAAGGTGAGAATGTCATCAGGTACCAGCGCCACTCTCGAAGATAAGGTGGCATCTGATTTCAACAATACCAGCTTCCTGGAGATTGACCGTCACACCAGGGTGATTTGTGATGACACTAACAAACCGCCAGAGGTACTGGTGATGAGTGTGGCAAATCAATCACTGCCGGTGCCGGATGGTTCAGTAGTAATTGGCTCAGTCTATAACTTCACAGGTAGCTATGGCTCCAGCCGTTGCGGCTATCGAGGCACACCACATTATTGTTCAGGCGTTAGCTTCGACCAGAATATCACAATAGTGTTGAGCTATGACCCTAACGACTTGCCGGAGTCTACCGCTTCGGTGGTTGTTGCCTACTACGATACCGAACAGGGCAGTTGGGTTGGTTTGCCAACTGATACAGGTCGCGTAGCCGAAATTGGTAAGGCGACCGGTCTGATAAACCACTGCAGCGCAGTCGCCATAATAGCAGAACTTGCTCCTGCTCCTCCCCCAGCCAGTTTTGTGCCGAGCGCCTTAAATATTGAGCAAAGCCCGCAGGTAAGGAAAAACATCTTCGTGGCAGTGACGGGAGAGGATGTCACCATCACTGCTAATGTAGCCAATAACGGTGGGGAGGAAGGCACTTATATTGCTGAGCTGAAGTTAAATGAAGAAACAGTAGATGCCAAAGAAGTGGCACTGGCTGCAGGACAGAGCCAGGAGGTAAGCTTCACTCTGTCTGGAATGGATTATGGGCAGTATGAGGTAGAAGTCGCCGGGTTGAGCGGAGAGTTCACGGTGTCACGCAGCATCGATGGGTGGTCTATCTTTGACATAATAGCCGGTGTTGGCTTGATTACCTGGGCAGCGATTTGGGGCTGGAGAAGGAGGAGGAAACCAGGACAGCCAGCACAGCCAGCACAGAGTGAATAACCAAGCTCTTGACCTGGTTATTGCTCTGCAGCGCCATCATCGTTCAGCCGATACTGGTGGACGATAGTAACCGGTACGATCGTCGCCGGTATTTTAGTTTACTTCCTGTGGTGGCGAAGGGGAGCGAAAGCATAGATTGTCTGGCAGCATCTCCCTCTGTTTTAAATGGGGTAGATAGTTGCGATTATCCTGAGCATGCCTTTATGTGATATGCTCACCTTTGTTCTCGATGGCAAGCATGGTATAACAAATATTGCTTCTCCCAGGCTGGGTATTTACTTTTGTACTGGAGTTTCATTATTATGATACAATGAGCCAGAAATGGGGAATGCTATTCAGTGTGGTGAGAGGGCTTGAGATTGCCACGCCTTCGGCTCGCAATGACAGAGAAGAAAGGCGCAATGACCCGCCTTATGTTATTGCGAGGCACAAAGTGCCGAAGCAATCTCACGCTATAATGGTGCAATGACGAACAAAAAGGTCGCAATGACGCGCCTTATGTCATTGCGAGGCACAAAGTGCCGAAGCAATCTCACGCTGTAATGGTGGAATGACGAACAAAAAAGTCGCAATGACAACAAGGGGGGCTGTTAAATGAAGTTATTACCACGGCTAATTATTGCTTTGCTCATCTGCCTTATAGCGATCCCGGTTCTTGCTATCCCTGAGCAAGTTCAGGCTGCTCGCAGTATCGAGCTTTCGCCCAGTTTGGGTAATGTGGGAGAAAGGGTGACTATTCGGGGAAATGACTTTGATCCCCATGAGGATGTGGATATCTATTATTGTGTTGAGGGCTCTGACTGCTTTGACGGCGAGGTGATAGAGGAAGATTACGATGTTGGTACCACTGGCAATTTTAGCTATCACTTTGATGTTCCTGAGAGCTGCAGTGGCAAGCATTATGTTTGTGTTTGCTATACAAGCACAAGCTGCGCAAAAGAGTATTTCACCGTGGAGCCGGCAATTGAGCTGGACGATGATGAGGGATTTGTGGGAGACGAGGTTGAGGTAACCGGCACTGGGTTTGCCGAGGATGAGGAGAGCATTAAGATAAGGTATGATGACGATGTGGAGGGACAAGTTGAGGAAGCGGAAACTGACGAGTATGGCACCTGGACGGCGACTTTTGTCGTTCCTGAATCTGTCAAAGGAAAGCATGATATAGATGCTAAAGGTGACGATACTGCTTATGCAGATGTTGATGAGGTCGAATTCACCGTAAAGCCGGAGATAACTTTGAATCCGAAATCAGGCTCCGTGGGCGACATCGTCACGGTAACCGCCACGGGATTTGAAAAGGAAGAGGCGAATATCAAGATAAAGTATGATGATGAAGTGGTGGCGCAGATTGAGGAGGCGGAAACCGATAAGCTTGGCAGCTGGAGCGCTACTTTTGAGGTGCCGCCCAGTGTTGAAGGAAAATACGAGGTAGATGCCTCAGGTAAATATACCAAGTATACCGAAGTTGAAAATGTTAAGTTCACAGTAGCTCCGGGGGTGACATTGGCGCCGGCAACGAGTTCCACCTCTCCGGGTCATGTGGGCCTGACTATAACGGTAACCGGCGGTGGCTTTGACCGTGGTATCTCAATTACCATTGTTTATGAAAATCAGACAGCTAGTGCTCAGACTAGCACCGAAGGCAATTTTCCCTCTACCGGCAGTGTTACGTTTAAGGCTAAAGGAGTTCACGGTGCCCAGGAGGTAGTTGTGGAGGACAACCTGGGGCATGTCTTGGCCAGCGCTACCTTCTTTATGGAGGAGAATCCGCCAGCGGCTCCAGAGCCTCTCTCGCCAGCAAATGGCACTGGAGTTGGCTTTGTGGGCAAGGTAGCTCCCACATTTGAATGGTCTAATGTAACCGACGCAAGTGGCATCGCTAGCTACGAGTTGCAGATATCCACCAACAGCACAAATTTCACTGCTCCTATAGTTTCTGTTGGTATTCCCAGCCAAAACGTTACCGCTCTCGATGATACTATTACCTATTCCTTGCCCAAAGACTATGCCTTGTCCGGCGGCACCTACTATTGGAAAGTCAGGGCTGTAGACGCCGCAGCGAATGAAGGACACTGGACCACTGTTCAGTCTTTTCATACCGGGCAGTTGCCATTATGGGGACTTATCGCTATTATAAGCTTAGCAGCGGTGGGTGTTGGTGTCCTGGTCTGGTTTTTTGTGATAAGGCCACGGCGTTATTATTATGACTAATGCAATTAGGAGGTAACAGATGAAGCTAACAGTTATTGGATTGGGGCAATGCGGTTGTCGAATTGCCGACCAGTTTGCCAGGTTAAATCTTAAGGCGCGGACGGAGCGTAAGGCAGTCATTGCTCCGCATGTTCTGGCGGTGAATACTGACCAGGCTGACCTTACCGGATTGCAGTTTGTTAAAAATGATTACATGCACCGCATACTTATTGGCTTGCGTCAAACACTGGGACATGGTGTTGGCAAGATAAATGAGCTTGGCGCCAAGCTGGCTAAGGAGGATGGCGATAAGGTGATGGATGCGATAAGGGCGGAGCCAAGG
>Ga0307430_1002729_pt1 | contig 11427 bp, 12 predicted proteins | sample SalMarWE160130MG_FD_202159 | JGI IMG/M metagenome (GOLD analysis project Ga0307430, IMG submission 202159) | Salt marsh sediment microbial communities from the Plum Island Ecosystem LTER, Massachusetts, United States - WE1603-130 | ecosystem: Environmental > Aquatic > Marine > Intertidal zone >... | reverse complement strand
GCCGTGCCGATCTCATTGCGCTGGAGGTTCTTCGCCAAACGGAACGCGGAAGATACGACCTCCCATGCCGGATCGCTGAAGTGACGGCTCACGTCAAACCGAACGTTCGCGCGGCTCTGCGCTTCCGTTTCATACTTCTTTTGCCACACCGCGCTCTTCCCCCATCCGGGAATGAGCTTGGTATCCTGGCTGTATTCAAACAGCCGGAAGACGATGTAGCAGTCGATGAAGATCCCGAGCCAGAACAGCGCAACCTCCGGGTACCCCGCGAACCAAAAATCCATGGTGAGCGCATCGCGAATGATTTCGAGCCGCACCAGCCGATAGACGAACAGGACGAGCGTGAGCGCGGAGACGATGATGAGGAAGAGGTGAAACGTGACATTGACGTTCTTTCGAATTTTCCGAAATCGCAAATGGAAGTCATCCACGACCGCCCCCCATATGAGCAGACCGTCTACGGACGGGAATCCGACGTTCTCTTTGAGATTGTCCTTCCGCAAATCATTCCGCTCCACGACGCGGTGTTCGTGCTGTTCTTCCTGTTTGATCAGTTCTTGAGGATCCGCCATATCACTTGGTAAAGATGCTTACGATGCCGCCCTGGAGCGCCAGGATGAGCGAAACCGGCGGGAGGAGAACCCAGAGCACGACGCCGATGAGGTACACCCAGGCTTCAACGACGATGGCGATACTGCGCCCGACGATGACCACGAAGCGCATAAAAATGCTCACGAGCCTTCCGGTCCAGTCGTACTGCCCGTACATAGGCACGAAAAAACTCCTGATCCATATCTTCAGGGCGTATGCCTGCGACCGGTACCGGAGCGCGCGGAACGCGGACTGGATGACGTGCTGGAGCCCTTTCGTATACCACCAGACGGGGAACCAAGCGATGCTCCCGATGAGATCGACAACCAACAATTGCGCAATGGCTCCAACGCGCGATTTCATGGAGGCATTATAGCAGGTTCGGGAGTTAGGGATTAGGGATTAGGGAGTCAGGGGGGCGATGAGCAAAGACGTTCTTCGCTTAACAGGCGTTTTGAAATTCGAGACCGAATGAGATATCTCGCCTCACACAAGGCACATCGCGCGGGAAAAGCCCGTTTGAAATAAAAAGCACCTCACCTCCTCTCCCTCCCTAACCCCCTAACTCCCTAACCCCCTAACTCCCTAACCCCCTAACCCCCTAACAAAAAACACCCCAGTGCCCGTTCAACACCGGGGTGCTCAGCCCACCTCCCAACCGAAGGAGTTGAACTGACTGAACTCACCTGACCAAGGCGTACGAATTGCCGGCGGCGTTGAGCGTATCGATGCGCTCAACGGCGACGAATCCCATTTCATCCGCTCGGGCGGACATGGCGGCGATGGATGAGACCTTTGCGACATCCATTTCGAGGGCGCGTGCCTGGCTCCGAAGCGTTTCGAGCCGATGTTCCGCATCCCGAAGCTGGAACCCGCGTGCGGCGCCGGTCGTGATGAAACCGATGTACGTGAGTGCGAGTCCGAACAGCATGATCCATATGAGGACGTACCATGCGATGGACGTATGCTGGGCGATCTGACGGCTCACCGGCTGGGGAAACCCGAGCTTTTCATGCGGCTTGGTCATGGTGAGGACGTATGCGCGAGAAGTTGAAGTCATGTTTTTTAATGTTTGTTTGTGTTTGGCGGCCGGCTTCTGGCTTTTAGCCACTCATCACATTGCCGCGATATACTCCGCAACAATGGGACAATGGAGCAATGGAACGATACTTCCAAAAATACGTACAAACGATTCTTAGATGCGTTCCGCCACTCGGAGTTTTGCGCTTCGTGCGCGCGGATTTTCGCGGACTTCGCGCTCCGACGGCGTCTGCGGTTTTTTTTCAAGCGGTGACCAGGCGCTTTCGGCGAACGCTCGCTTCACGATCCGGTCTTCGAGAGAATGGAATGTGATGACGGCGAGACGGCCTCCGGGCCGCAGGGAACGTTCTGCCGCCCGGATGGCGAGCTGCAGACTTTCCAGTTCATCATTGACGGCGATGCGCAACGCTTGGAACGTACGCGTCGCCGGATGAATGCGAGACGGGTGCTTTGGAACGGCTTTGATAATGACGCTCACGAGATCGAGCGTGCCGATGATGCGTGCGGCCTTTCGGGCTTGAATAATCGCGCGTGCGATGGTCTTCGCGCGCGGTTCTTCACCGAAATTCCGTAGGAGCTTCTCAAGATCTCCCTGTGTCCAAGAATTTACGATCTCCGCGGCCGTGAGGCCGTCTTCGTTCGCCTTCTGTCCGAATCGCATGTCCAACGGGCCGTCCGTTAGGAACGAAAGCCCTTTTGAAGGATCCGCGAGTTCATCGGATGAGAACCCGAGATCCAGGACGATGCCGTCGAGCGGATGGAGGCCCTGATCGGTTGTCACGCGGTCAAGGAACCGGAAGTTTTCCTCGACACCGATCCATCGGTCCCCGAAGGAAGCGAAGATGTCTCGTGCGCGATTGAGCGCCGCACGGTCCACGTCCAGGGAACAAACCGTTCCGTCTGGCGCAGATGCGTGCAGGAGCGCATGCGTATGGGCTCCGCCACCGAGTGTTCCGTCGAGGTATCGTCCTCCGGCGCGAGGCCGGAGTCCTTCTATGACCTCATCGGTCATCACTGCGGTGTGTAGAGATTCCATAACGTTATACGCCCTGATCGCCCAGTCGCTCCGCGATTTCATTCCCTTCTTGCTCCGTCTTTGCGCAATACTCGTTCCAGGTCTCCTCATCCCAGATTTCCAACCGGTCGAAGAGCCCCGTTACGATCACGCGCTTTTTGAGATTTGCGTATTCACGGAGATACGTGGGAATGATGACGCGTCCTGAGGCATCAATGTCCGCTTCCATGGCGCCCGCAAGCATCAGTCGGGCGAACGCACGTGTATCGGACTTACTGAGCGGGAGAGCAGCCAGCTTGGCCGCCAGCTGCCCCCACTCTCGTTTTGGATACAGGAAGAGTGAGCGGTCCAATCCGCGCGTCACGACGAGCCCCTCCGAGAGATCGTCACGAAACTTCACGGGGACCGATAGACGGCCCTTGTCATCGAGGGTATGGCGAAACTGTCCGATGAACATTATCGATATTCAGTCGATAAAAAAATGGGCCGAATCACGAGCGGCGCTGTGCGTCCGACTCGCGATACTCTCCCGTCTCTTGTTTCCCACTTTCCACCACTTGATCCCATTTTATGCCACTCTCTCCTACGCGTCAAAGGTTTCAGGGTATTAAAATATCCGCTACATTGAGCGGATAAAGTGTTCTATTTCTGTTTCAATGTTAATAAGTCATTTCCCACTTGACACTCTTTATTCACGTTCCTAATCAAAACCTTCCATTAAAATATGAGCTACTAAAATATCATTCCCGAGCAGATAGCTTCATCTAAACACAAACCGCCAGGATAACGTTCCCGAGCAGATAGCTTCATCATAAACACAAACCGCCAGGATAACGTTCCCGAGCAGATAGCTTCATCTAAACACAAACCGCCAGGATAACGTTCCCGAGCGGAGACGCCCCTCTTACCCGTTTCCGCTGAGCGTACATGGCGGCGGAGCGAGGGATCTCGTATGGCAAGGAGATACACATTTTAAAAACCGACAGGCATCCCATCTTCTTCCTAATGTCTTCCTATCTCCTGTTTCTCCTTGCCATACGAGATCCCTCGCTTTGTCGCCGGAATCGTTTTTAGATAAAAAAGCTTCCCGAGGCGACTCCGCTCGGGAACGATACTAAGCTTCTTCGCTCCCGCTATTCAATCTTTAATTTTTCAATCTCCCCCTCACCTCCCTGTGATACTTCACAGCGAACCGATGCGCTTCATCGCGGACCTGAACGAGGAGATTTGAATACTGCTCGCACAATCGACACAGATCCCGGTGCTTCGGATCACAAACGAGCTCCACCTTCTTCCTGCTTGGCCCTTTGGCGATGCCGACGACCGGGATGCCGTACCCGAGCTCGCGGACCACGTGATTCGCGATATTCACCTGCCCCCTCCCCCCGTCGATCAGAATGAGATCCGGATGCTTCCAGGCATTCCGGAAACGACGCGTGAGCGCCTCTTTGAGCGCGGCAATATCATCCGAACCTGAGACGGACCGGATGCGGAACTTGCGATATTCGGACTTGGCCGGCGCGCCCTGCTCAAACACGACCATGGATGCGACCGTGGACGTACCGGAGATATTCGACACGTCATACCCCTCAATGCGACCAAAGAGGTTCACGGTCCCCTCCCCGACCTTAATGATATCCACATCCGCATCTTCACGTTTGAGGATGGCAACATCCTGAATGTGTTCGAGGAAGTAAATCTTGTTCCGATACGCCGCCGCTTCCTCGAACCGCTTCTCTTTCGACGCTTTCTTCATTTCCCTCTTATACGACTTCAGGAGACCATCCTTCTTCCCTTCAAAGAATCTAATGAGGTCGCGGATTGTCTTTTGATACGCCCTCTTGTCCGCCGCGCCGATGCACACCCCCGGGCACTGTTTGAGATGGTAGTAGAAACACGGACGCTTCATCCCCGGCGTGCACGTGGACCATGTGAAGACCTTACGGACCAGATCAAGCGCCGCGCGCAGAGCCTTTGGATTCGTGTACGGACCGAATACGGCTTTGTATTTTTTTGAAGCATCAGATCCCAACTCATGCCCGCGAACAAGAAGCGGCTTCGGGAATTCGTCCTTTGTGATCACAAGATACAGGAAGCTCTTATTGTCTTTCTCACGGACGTTATACGGCGGCCAGTAGTGCTTGATGAGGTTCGCTTCCAGGATCAGCGCTTCGAGCGCGGTCGGACGTTCGATGTAGTCAATCTTCCGGATCTGACGAACCATATCCTCGATCCGTGCGTCATGCGCTTTCTGGAAGTACGAAGTCACACGCCGTTTCAAAGACGTTGCTTTTCCGACATACATGACCTTCCCTGCCGCGTCTTTCATAAGATAGACGCCCGGCGCGTCCGGAAGCTTGTTGCTCTTAATTTTTACGTTCTTGGGGATCATGACGATAGTATGCAAGAAACCTTGACAAAAAGGAAATTTCAGATATATTTCATACAAACCAAAGGAGGATACCGTGAACAAAACGCAGCTCTTTCAAGAAATTGACCGAATCCTGGCTATCAATGCAACCTGTCCGCTCCTTGCCTTCACCATCAAGGCTTTCAAGTGGCGCCGGTCCGGCAATCCGGATTACAGCGCGCGCGTAGAAGTGACCTTCAAGTTCAATGGAACATACAACAAACTCCATTGCACATACAATAACGAGAGCGTGAAGATCATCTATCTGTTCGGCCAAGACAATACATGCTCCTTCAAGGTATTCGAGCAGACGAACGAGGTCATCGTAGATGAGGGCATCAAGAGCCTCATCGAGGCCTCGGATGTGAGCGACCGGGCACGCTACCCGAAGACATGGGAGGACGGCCTCACAAGCATACTCGAACTCATCGACCTGTACCGGCAGGTCGTCCAGCAGGCCTGCCGATCCCTCGACGGCCCGCTCAACGACGCGTACCAACAACTCAACGTCTGATCAATATCTGATCGCAAACGCCCCGCACTCACTCGAGTACGGGGCGTTAGACGTTTATTTCCGTAGCACCTTCCTCAAATACTCCCCGGTATAACTCCCTTTGGCTTCTGCGATATCTTCCGGAGTCCCTTGGGCGACGATCTTCCCGCCTTCGTCCCCGCCTTCGGGTCCGAGGTCGATGATCCAGTCCGCGTTCTTGATGACATCGAGGTTGTGCTCGATGACGACCACCGTGTTCCCGCGATTCACGAGGCGATGGAGAACTTCGAGGAACTTCTTGATATCTTCGAAATGCAATCCCGTTGTCGGCTCATCGAACAGGTAGAACGTCTTGCCCGTATCCCTGCGCGCGAGCTCCGCGGATAGTTTGATGCGCTGCGCTTCCCCGCCGGAGAGGGTCGTCGCGGCCTGACCGAGCTTGATGTACCCCAATCCGACATCGAGGAGAATCGTCGTTCGATCATGAATCGGCAGGACATCTTTGAAGAACGCGTTCGCTTCTTCGATCGTCATCTCTAAGATGTCGTTGATATTCTTGCCGCGATACTTCACTTCCAGCGTTTCGCGGCTGAAGCGGCGTCCCTTGCATGCGTCGCACGTCACGTAGACCGTTGGGAGGAAGTGCATCTCGATGGCAATCTGCCCGTTCCCTTCGCAGTGCTCGCACCGGCCGCCTCCGCGCTCCGTCGGAACGTTAAAGCTGAACCGCCCTTTTTTGTATCCGCGAACGCGCGCTTCCGACGTATGCGTAAACAATTCGCGGACGTGCGTCCAGATCCCCGTGTACGTGGCCGGATTCGATCGAGGCGTGCGTCCGATGGGAGACTGGTCCACATCGATGATCTTATCGATCCATCCCGATCCGACGATCTTCTTGTACGCACCCGGCTCAACGGTAGAACCGTGAAGCTCTCTCGCCAGCGCGCGATAGATCACGTCGATCATGAGCGTGGACTTCCCGGAACCGGACACGCCCGTGACGCACGTGAAGCGCTTGAGCGGAATCTTCACGTTGATGTTTTTGATGTTGTTCTCGCGAACGCCGTGAACTTCCAAAAATGATTTCGCTTCGGATCTCCGCTTCTTCGGGTACGGGATCTTCTTATCCCCGCGCAAATACGCGCACGTTGAGCTCTCTTTATCCTCAAGAACCTTCGGCATCTCGCCGGCGGCGACGATCTCCCCGCCGTGCACGCCCGCGCCCGGCCCGATATCGACGAGGTAGTCCGCGGCGGAAATCGTGTCTTCGTCGTGCTCCACCACGATGATCGTGTTCCCGAGATCGCGAAGCTGTTCGAGCGTTTCCACGAGGCGCGCGTTGTCGCGCTGGTGCAAACCGATCGTCGGCTCGTCCAGAATGTAGAGCGTACCCACGAGTCGGGACCCGATCTGCGATGCCAGGCGGATGCGCTGCGCCTCTCCCCCGCTCATGGATCCCGCCCGACGATCCAACGTGAGGTAATGCAGACCAACGTCGACGAGAAAAGATAAGCGAGCAAGAATTTCCCGTAAGATCGGCTCCGCGATCTTTTGCTGCGTTTCATCCAATGTAAGCGTGCCGAGAAATTCATACGCGCCGCTGATGTTCATGGCCGTGACGTCCACGATGTTCTTCTTGTTCAGAAAGACGTGGAGCGCTTCCGGGCGCAAGCGCGCGCCCTTGCACACGTCGCACGGTTCTTCGGAAAAAATATCCTCCGTGCCCAACCCGTTGCACTCCGGACACGCGCCGTACGGCGAGTTGAACGAGAAGAGCCGCGGTTCGATTTCCGGGAACGTAAAGCCGTCCTCCGGACAGGAAAATCGCGTACTCATGAGCATTTCCGATCCGTCGTCCAAAACAGCCATGACGGAATCGTTCCCGCGTTCGAGCGCCATTTCCGCCGCTTCCGTCAAGCGCGTCTGCAATCCCTTGTTGTTCTCAATGGGCCAACCCAGCGGCACGCGATCCACCACGAGCTCAATCGTATGCTGTTGGTACCGTTTAAGCGGAATGCGATCGCGGAGCGAAACGATCTTCCCGTCCACGCGCGCCTCCAGGTACCCGTCATGGTAAAAATCCTGGAGCAATTGGTGGTACTCTCCTTTCCTCCCGCGCACGGAAGGCGCGAGCACGAGGATCTCGTTTCGATTCTGCCCTTTCCGTTTTTTGATCTCCTTCGGATCCGCATGCAATTCAATGGTCCGTTTTAAAATCGCATCAACGATTTGATCGATCGTCATCTTACGGACCGGCTTGCCGGAAATCGGCGAAAACGGAAGTCCGATGCGCGCGTAGAGAACGCGGAGGTAGTCGTAGATCTCCGTGATCGTTGCGACGGTGGATCGCGGATTATGCGAATGCGCTTTCTGATCGATCGAAATGGCGGGCGACAATCCTTCGATTTCATCCACGTCCGGCTTGTCCATTTGCCCGAGGAACTGCCGAGCGTACGCGGAGAGGGATTCGACGTAGCGACGCTGGCCTTCGGCGAAGATCGTATCGAACGCCAAGCTCGACTTCCCGCTGCCGGAGAGGCCTGTGAATACGATGAGTTTGTTCCGCGGCAAGTCGAGCGAGATGTTTTTGAGATTATGTTCGCGCGCCCCGCGGATGGTGATTTTGTCTTGCATGATGTCATTGACGAATTGACGGATTCCTTACACTGAAAGATGGGAGCGGAATAATGCGTATTAATGATAATGGCGTAAACACAAATTCCCCGCCGGAACGGATTGCCGGCTCAGTATAGGACGGGTGATGCGGGTGTACAAGTGTACGGGTGGAGAGAGGTGAGCGACAGACGACCTAAAGCCTATCATTATGACCGCCCAATACCTTCCGCCTTGACAAATTCCCTAGATTATTCCCGCCTCACCGCGTACTATTTGATAACCATTCTTATTATTACAGTCCAAAAACGACGTATGAATATTCTTTCCAACGACCCACAAGACAACATCGCAGGACTTTCGGGAAGCCCGAAAACCATGTTCATCTTGGGACTTTCCGTCGGTATCGGCGGGATGGCCGTGCTCGCACTTATCTTCGCCATGACCATGTTCATGCAAGGGACGGGAGCCATCGCATCCGGGGGAGATAAAACGGGTACGCAAGTCGCCGCAGCGGATCCGACGGCGGATCCAACCGCGGATCCGACGGCTGACGCCGCTCCGACCGCAGGTCCGGTTCCCGAAGTAACGGAAGCGGATCATGTGCGCGGCAGCGCGAACGCCGCAGTCACCCTCATCGAATACTCGGACTTCGAGTGTCCGTACTGCAGCAACCACCTGGAAACGATCGAACAGCTCCTCGCGGATTACCCGAATGATGTACGCTTCGTCTACCGGCACTTCCCGCTCTCATTCCATGAATTCGCCGGCTTGGCGGCCGAAGCATCAGAGTGCGCGTCAAACCAAGGAAAATTCTGGGAAATGCATGACGGGCTCTTCGCGCTTTCTGCGAACACGGGTCTGAGCGAAGAAGGCATCAACAGTCTTGCGAGCGACATCGGACTCGATACGAACGCATTCGCATCCTGTCTGGAAAACGGAGACGGGTATAATGTGGTCGCGAACGACTACCAAAGCGGTATCTCCGCCGGCGTGAGCGGCACACCGGGGACGTTCGTGAACGGCCAGCTCGTGGAAGGCGCGGTTCCGTATGAAACGTTCAAGCAGATCGTGGAATCCGAAGGGGCGCAGAGCTAAAAAGGAGAGATGAGATAAGAGATGAGCGAATAGAGATTAGAATTTAGAGATAAGAATAGGGAGACTGAATCTCCCTATTCTTTTATGTAAAATTTAAAAATGCTTCTGATATTCATTGCCGCGCTACGGCTTCAGATGCGGTTTTACCCGCTGCCTGCTTGTACGTTATGCCTTTCTCTGCCAGCGCATCCCGCATGTTCGGACCGATATCCCCGGAGATAAATCTCGTCACGCCTCTTTCGGCCAGCAAGTGCGCGACAGAGAAAGCGGCCCCGCCTCCACCGATGACGAACGGGTTTTGAATAGCCTCCTTCGATTTCCCTTCTTCAAACAAAAGATAGTAAGGCGCTCTCGCGCCCATATCGCTCACTGGAGAATCAACGGCGCTCCCTTCTGCGGCTACGGCAGTAATCATATATTTATCACTTCACAATGGCATTAAGAGTCATTCCTTGAACGATTGAAATAGCGATCATGACGATCATGAGCAAAACTACGAATTGAATCCCAAAATAATAAACAGCAACAGGCAAAAGCGGCAATTTAATCGCCCAATTATACAGAAAACAGGCCGTGAGTCCATCCGATAAACCTTTCTTACGCAGATCGGCCACAAGCGGATACCACATATACGCGGGTCCGGTCGCCAACACGCCGCCGATAATCGCATATAACCACTTCCGTGCCCCCTTCCGTTCAAGATGCTTCATGATAAATGCCGAGCTAATATAGTAATTCGACAAAACCATAAGCGCGAACACAAATGCAAAAACCGGAAGCATCTTCAACAGAATCTCTATAAATAATCCAAACGCCGCCGTAGACCTGTCTGAAACAAAAATAAAAAGTCCGATGTAAAACAGGACGACCGTAATCAAATAGTACCATGATGCCGATATCCGCCGCGGAGAAAATTTATTATGCATATGATAAAACGCGCATAAGCGCCATGATAATCATCGCAACCGCGATTGATGCGATGAATGCAAGCCCATTTCGATACAAGGCGAATCGCTTCCCCAAAATCGCTATCTCCGCCGGCAACTGAACGAGTCCGACCGTCACCCATGCCACCAGAAATGCAGTCACGGCCGTGATGCTCACGCCCCGTTCCAGCAATTCGCCGCCGATGATGTAGCTTACAATCGGATTCCCGGCAGAAACGCTCCCAAGCAGACTTCCGATAACGGAATTCACGTACTCGTTCCCCCGAAACAGCGATGCGTACCACGAAACCGGAATCGAAGTGACAACCAGACTAACGAGCAAAATTGTTCCCAGCAAAACCGGAAACATGCCCGCGAACGCCTTGGCGGACATCCGGAAAGCCGGGGCAAATTTAGAATCATTACCCATAAATAAAGTATACGCTTTCCCTAAACATTTTGAAACGTACTGTTTTTACTCACATAACGATTTCGTACTGTTACTCCCTCGTAAAAACACGCCTAAAATCTAACACCTGCTCAAATCCTTTTTCTAATTGCATCCTCCGGAACCCGGACACAGCGTCGCGCAATTCGGATCCGTATTCTGGATACCGCCCGTCACAACATACCATCCCCCCGTCTCTTCCAGAATCGTGCGGACCCAAAATCCCCATTTCACATTTGAACCCTGGTCGCAATGCGGCTCATACTGGTAATAGTGCGACGCATCATTAATGGGATCAACCGGCAGGTTTATGAATTCGCTGATGTTATGTCCAAGAAAATCACCGGCAAGTCCGAGCGTATGCCAGGTCGAAGAGCTCCCTAAAACACAGGTTGCATCCACATTACTCGCATCAGGATTACATCCCTCTCTCGGGTACGACCCCGTCTCGTCAAAAAAGAGCTCCGCGGCTTTCGCGATCTGTGCAAGATCGGCTTTTCGTTTAGCGTCCCGCGCTTTCTTTTGCGCGCCGGAAAAGGAAACAACGGCCATGGTCGCCAAGAGCCCGATGATGGCGATGACCACCAGGAGCTCAATGAGGGTAAAGCCTTGCGTTTCTTTCATTATTCAGAGTATAGCAAACAAGTGATTATCGTTCACCACATGATCAATCACGCTGCCGCGACCGTACATTTGAACGATCAGTGATCAATAATCTAGAACGTCATGCCGGATAGATCTGAAATCTGCGAAATCGCGGATGAGAACGTTGCGATGAATTTCGGGAGGACG
>Ga0307430_1002728_pt1 | contig 11428 bp, 13 predicted proteins | sample SalMarWE160130MG_FD_202159 | JGI IMG/M metagenome (GOLD analysis project Ga0307430, IMG submission 202159) | Salt marsh sediment microbial communities from the Plum Island Ecosystem LTER, Massachusetts, United States - WE1603-130 | ecosystem: Environmental > Aquatic > Marine > Intertidal zone >... | reverse complement strand
TTTGGCGGATGCATTCCTTTATTCTTTTGCTGATTTCCTTGATGGCCTTGTCACCGACCCGATGGCCATAGGCATCATTTATCTTCTTGAGATTGTCAATATCGACCATAATCAGCGAGATTTGCCCACCGTATCGGCGTGACCGCCAAAGTTCCTTTTCGAGGATTTCGTAAAACGTTTTGTGATTCACAAGACCAGTCAGACCATCCGTTGTAGCCTGGCGCTGAATTCTCTCAAACAGCTTTATGTTGCCGATTGACCCACCAACCAACTGGCTGAATAACTCTATCAACGCGATATCCCCGGAGTCAAAATGGTCTCCCTCCATTTTATCCGCCAAATTAAGTACACCAACCACTCTGTCCTGGCAAATAAGAGGAACGATAGCACAGTTGTTGGTCTGATAATTTTCAGCAAAAGCACGCTGTGATTTTCTAATTACAGGCTTTTTGTGGGTGTCTATATCCGGTACCAATATCAGCTCTTTACTTCTCACAGCCATAACCATAAGGGGCGTCGGGGTTTGGTTCATCGAGACTATTTTATTTATGAGGAACGGATGGTTGTGCTTATGCAGGTGCAAAATATTATTCGTTTCATCAAGTATATACAGCGAAGCAAACCTTACGCGAACCAATTTCGGGACGCTTTTAATGCAAACATCAGCTATCCGGTCAATGTCGAGGCAGTTTATCTGCCGAGCCAAAGGAGTTACCCGCTCCAGCAGGGAAATGCTGATATCAGGATTGTTAGCAGTATTTCCAGAGCTTTTATTGGTTCGACGCATAGTTCAAAAAGGGCCCTACTTTCCTATATTCATGCAATTTCGTGTAACACCTCGTGCTCAGTTATCCTTGTATCGGATATTTTAGCAGGGGTATTTGGGAAAAAGCGTGGGCTAAATGCGGAAATGAACCCAAGCTTCTGAGCCTTTGTGCCAGAGAGACTTCGTGAGCGGAATTGAGCAAAAAAGGTCGAAACTTCGGAAAAGAGGTAAGATTGCCATCTTGGCTTTGCGACAGGGGGTGCCTGGTAAAGTATGACCAAGTGAGATAAGTGGCAAAATTTTTTAAAAAAATAAAAAAAAAGTTGACATCCGATAAAATGTATTTTACATTTTGCAAAACGTAAAATATATTTTATCCGCATTATTGGTTGTAACTGTCCGTGGTCTGACTTGAATTAACAAGCTTTAGCCAAAGCAAATACCCTGAACCAGGACCGACTAATCCGAAACCAGAAATGAAGTATCTGTTCTGAAATATTTTTAATTGAGTGTCTCGCCCACAGCCCGTTGGGGCTTGGCCCATCAACTAAGAAGTAAGGCAAAATAAATTACGCTCTTAGAAAACAGTTTTTAGCTATGCAACCAAAAGTGAAAAATGACATCTTGCAGATACCTGCCAAGCTCTATCGAATCGGTGAATTAGTCAGCTATACCCCCTTTTCACGACAAACAATTCATAACTACACGATAATGGGACTTATCCGCGAAGCAAAATGGACCGAGGGCGGACACCGACTGTACGATGAGTCAGTATTTGAGAGATTATCAAAAATCATACAGCTTAAGAAAACAAAAACGCTAACAGAAATAAGACAGATTTTAGGCAAAGAACAGGCAGCCACCACAACTACATCGGGTAACCGGAAGGATTACGAATGAACCTAACGTCGCTGATAACGGATAATATCGCCGAAATACTGGTTAAGATAATCGAGTTCACACACAATCGCCAAAAAATCCTTACTCAAAACATAACCAACGTGAACAATCCCGGATTTGTACCTAAAGAGCTGGCGGTGAACGAGTTTTCCGGCCTGCTGAACAATGCACTCGAAGAGCATATCCGAAATCAGCGGCTTATACTGCGCGACACCGAAAATATCAAATTCGGCGTTAGCGGAAGCTTCGAAGTTAAACCGATGGCCGATAAGTACAGCAAAGAGCTTCTTGAAAAAAATCGAGATAAATATCTCGAGCTGCAGATAAACAAGCTTTTGGAAAATTCGCTTAACCAAAGAGTCGCAGCAGAATTGCTCAGACAAAAGCAGAAAACGGTATCAACTGATTATTGTTAACTGGTTTTTCTAAAGTTATCGGCCAAAAAGTCGATAAGAAATTTGAGAAGGTCAATCTGTTTGTACGAACAGAAGCAGAACACGCTGATGAGGATAAAACGTTGTTGTTTATGGGACTCAAAGCCTGGTACTGCAAAATCTACTAAAATTATAAAATCCGGGTTCCCGCAAAGCGGGGTATCTTTCAAGGAGGAATCCTTTGAAAACCAAGCAAGAACTTAGCATCGACCAAATATGGGGGCAGTTCCACAAAACCCGCGATGATTCTTTCCGCAACCTGCTTATGGAACACTACAGGAACCTGGTAAGATATAGCGCTGAGCGGCTACACAGCAAATTACCTGACAAAGTCGAACTGGACGACCTTGTCAGTGCCGGCATTTTTGGACTGATAGACGCTATAGATGCTTTCGACCCGGAGCGAGGTGTGAAGTTCGAGACATACTGCTCACCTCGTATAAGAGGTTCCATTCTTGATGAGCTTCGCAGTATGGATTGGGTGCCGCGATTAGTCCGTGCCAGGGCTCACCAGTTGTCAAAAGCCACACATTCGTTAGAGATACATCTTGGCCGAAAACCAACCGAAAAGGAAATCGCCAAAGAACTGGATATGGATACGGAGGAGTTTAACAGGCTCCAGCGAGATGCCAATGCGGTCAGCCTGGTATCGTTAGACACCAAGTACGGTGATGGTGAGGGTGAAAAAGATATTCGCGAAATAGATATAATCAAAGATGAAAGAAGCAAGAACCCTGTCATCGAAGCCCAAAAGCGAGACCTTAAGAGCTTGCTTACCAAAGGGCTGACACGGGCTGAACGGCTGATTATCGTTTTGTACTATTACGAAGAGATGACGATGAAAGAAATCGGGGCAACACTGGATTTATCCGAGTCCCGCGTCTCACAAATGCACTCATCCATCATCGACCGTCTAAAAGCACAGATGTTCAGCCGAAAGAAGGAATTTGCTGTTTAATAGTTAACATCGTGCCCAATGAGATTGCTTAGTTCATTATGATCAAATACTTACGTGCCTATAAGGCACTGCGGCAATCTCAAATAATGGTTAGCCCCGCCACCTGTGGGCGGGGTTGTCTTTGTATTTAGCCCGCAATTTATTGCGGGATTGTTCCTTCTAAAAACCCTTTGCCTTTTCAATTCTTTTGTGTTATTTTCTTTCCCTGCCCCGTGATATAGCAAGGCGTTATCTAACCGGGGACTAAAGGCGTGAGGCACAACTGCGGATTTCTTGCATATTCTTGCGACTTTCTCGTTCCCGGTTAGTTTATATTCAAAGATTACCGCAAAAAGCCTGCTCCTCATATAAATAGTCGACCATGTAAGAAAGTTGATCAAAATTCTCATGAAGTTGGTTAAATTGTTCGTATAGATTTTTCACATTGATATGATGTGTATCAGAATGCGGCCTTTTCATTTTCTTATCAAAAGGATACCGAAAGAAAGTTGATTCTGGGTCATACTTCATAACCTCCTCAAGGATTGTCTCGATATACTGGACTTGTTTTTTTTTCATAGGGAAGTCGGATTTCAATAAAGAGATTGCATTGGATTTCAGAGTTTGCCATAGCTCCATTAAACGGTGGTGTTTAGGAAATGTTTTGCCTCTGTCAAGCAGATAATTGCTCATCCAGATTAACTCCTTGAGCAACAATTCAACAGAATGCCGATACAAAAATACTGCCGAGTAAATATATACATCCAACTTGGAACTGTCGCTAACAGTTATTTCAATCAAGGCATTTGCAGATTCGAGGTAATATCTGGCAAGTTGAGAAAAATCCATATCATTTTGGAGGCAAGCATTCCATCTGTTGTCAGCTTGTTCAAATATTTTTTGATCATCATTGTTCATAGATATACTATGCGACTAACAAAAAGCTCCCCACCTTGAGAACCTTTGCCTCTTGCCAGTTTGGCCTAATTCCGAAAGCGATGTGCATCAGTACGCATGTTGTACTGCTCCATCTTTTCAGCCGTATTCTCAAGTCTTGCGGCTAATGCCTTGTTAAGAGGCCTAGTTTTCAACCATAACGCCTCTAAAACTGGGGCGCCCGATAGAATCTTGGCATCTCCTTCAGTCTCACAACTGACCCACTTACCGCCTCTCATCTCTACTTCCCACTTACCATCATCAGATAGCCTAATCGTCAGAGGTTCCGTTGACTTTGGCATCTTTGTCTCCATTAACCCTTCTATAATTCTTTTTTCTCTTCACCTATTGAAAAATCCCATTGTAGTTGCTATAAGAACTATTAGAAAATTTATCATACCTTCTACACACCATATAACTAATGGAATAAAAAGAATGGGTGTCAAAATTGCAACTATCCACCGACCTTCTGAGAAAAACATGACCATAGAATATAGTCCTATAGTCAATGATATGAATCGGACCAGCCACCCATTCATACCAATAAGGTTGTATCTAGCAAAATTTGCGGTTTCGCCTTTTTCAAGAAGTTCATTATGTAATAATGCGAGCATAAATCCCCAGAAACCATAGAATAAATTCAATATAAAACCATACCATTCTGGTGGCATCCGGAATGGGGAGAACAAAACTACCAAAAAAGATACAAGAAAATAAGTAATCAAGGTTGTAAGAAATACTGCCCAACCAAAATAAAGTGTCCCAAAAGGTCCGAAGAAAAGTCCAAGAACAACGGCAAGCATGCAGTTTTTTCTTTTACCCTTATCTTTTATACTTATATGGGCTTCCTTACTGTTCAGTTGCCTGAGAAGTGCTGGGTCGATCTGTTCGCCTGACGCCTGTATCTCATGTACATCGCACCATGCTTCGTGATAATCGCCATTGGCACAGTAGGCAAGGGCACGCTTTTCATAAGCGGGTGTGAAGTGGCTTATCTCGATTGTCCTCGTATAATCAATGATAGCCAGGTCATATTGTCCTCTTTCATGATGACATAGGCCGCGGCAATAGTAAGCCAAGCCGTGCCTTGGTTCTATTTCGATGTCCTTGTTATAGTCAGAAATAGCTAAGTCGTACTCCCCATTAGCACGATAGGCATTGCCCCGCTCGACGTATACCATACGATACAGGGGGCTGATCTCAATTACTTTCGTGTAATCTGATATTGCCAAGTAATTCTGATTCATAACAAGATAGAGGGTCCCTCGTTGCCGGTAAGCTTCCGCTAACATTGGATCAATTTCAAGAGCTTCCGTATAGTCCGAGATGGCCAACTGGCATTGGTTTTTTATTCGATAAGCACCAGCCCGCCAACAATAGGCTTTGGCATTCATCGGTTCTATTTCGATGGCCTTGGTGTAATCTGAAATGGCCATATCGTGCTGGTCATCGGCATGATAGGCAGTACCACGGCCTATGTAGGCTTCCACATTCTGTGTGTCCAATTCAATAGCCTTAGTATAATTAGCAATCGCTTGTTCAAATTGCCCTTGCTCCTTGCAGATATGGGCCCGGTTCATATACCCAATCGCAGATATATGATTTTCTCCTATGGGACTATTCTGAACCGGCTCTTTGGCTGATCGGCTACTTGGCACGGCTGTATCGGCGGGACGCTTCTCAAGCTGCTTCTGCACAGGAGCACTGTATGGTGTTGAACAATGATGACGTGGACCGTTTCCCTTCACTTCCCACCGTATTGACTTGTTGGCATCTTTAGACATTTTCACATGCTCCCTTTTTTTGTTTGGTGGTTAATGAATCTCTTGAGTCTTATGTTCGTCAATCAACATTGATAGCTCATTAGCCAATTCTTCATTCAGAGTTTTCAGTATCTCGTACTCCTCCAAAGCTAAGTCCTTATCACCTATTTTGAGATGTACTTCAGCAAGATTATAGTGTGCTTGTGCGTTATCAGGTTCAAGCCTAATAACACGCTCGTAATACTCTATTGCCTCATTGTAATGGCCCAAATCATAATCCTCGTCTCCATATCGAAAGAGTCTGTCCGAAAGATTCGGGTCAACTTCTTTCGCCTTTTCAAAATAATCCTTGGCCTCTTGCCACTTTCCCAATTTCTCGTAGGCAAGTCCAATAAGCAAGTAAAAGCCTCCAATATCTGGCTCAAGATTGATAACCTGTTTCCACTCTTTTATAGCCTCTTCATAACTCTGTAAGTCCTGGTAACGGAAGGCCAGACAAATGTGAGTCCATGGAATATTTGGGTCTATACTGATGGCCTCTTTATAAGCCTCTATGGCCTTTTTATAATTGCCCAAATCGAAGTAAGCATTTCCAAGATTGAAGTGTGCATCAGCACTATTTGGCCGTATCTTAACAACCTGCTTGAGAACTGCCGCTTTGGTGCTATCAATGTCAATTGTGACTGACTTAATAACCCAAATACAAACCACACAGACAAGTACTGCCAACTCAACTCTCAAGAACCAACGCTTTTTTGGTTTAACAGTATCACTCATTTTGATTCTCCTTTAACTAAGATTGGCTCCTCCAAGCCACAAAGAATATCCCCGCTTTGAATATATCGGCTATTTTGGAAGAGGGTATAAGCTGATCGACTATTCCTTGTACCCGTTTATTCATAGCTCATGTTTGACAGTTTGGGGGTAGATTTTAAGGACAAATCTGTGTTTTTGGCCTCATAAGGGCGACAGGTAGTAGCCACCGAGCGAAGCCTGCCCTGAGCGGAGTCGAATGGGATGGATCTGGTCTCGCAATCACTTTTTCTTTTGGATTCCCGCCTTCGCGGAGATGGCTAAAAAAAGCACTTTTTTGCCCATTTCTTTGTTGACTATTGTTTGTAAATATATTAAAATACCCTTATGTTAGCCAGCAGGCAAACATAAACCGCCAGCAGGCGATAGATATAGCGGAGAACCGCAAGTTTTCGTATCAGCAGATACACGCCAAAAACCCAGTCAAGCTTGTCCCCGAATGTCGTAGTCGGGGATCCAGATTATATCTTAATTATTTAACCAAATTAACCATATTAACTAAATTAACCAATGAACTATGAACTATGAACCATTTACAAGCATCGAGAATCCAACTTTAGCTCACTTTAGGCACTTTAGGCACTTTAGCTCACTCCTCACTAACGAGCAGCCATCAATCAGTGGCAACTCTCGGAGATTTATTAAGAATGTACTTGAAATCAAACTTGAAATATGGTATAATGCATCTAACTAATGGATTAGAATCACAATAAATCGTCAATCGTCAATCATAAATCCCAAGGAGTTTACCCAAATTGCCACCGAATCCCAAATTTTATCCAGCTTCTCCCCAAGAGCTTGTCCCCGGTGTATGCTCACTTGCTTTTCTGCCGGGGATCGGGGGCCGGTCCTCTACAACTGTAGAGGACTCTCTACAAATCAACCCTTTTTATGCAAAACAAACCCAATTTCCGAAAAGTCAAATTAATGTAAATCTATATAATATAACGGATTATGAAAATATAAGCGATTGGACACTTGGTCAAAACAAACCCAATTCAAACCCAATCAAATCCAATCTCCGAAAAGCCAAAATGAATGTAACCTCACTTATAACAAAGGATTACAGAAAAAAAGATGATTTCGTAGTCCGAATAAACAAACCCAATCTTGTCCGCCGTAGGCGGATTCCAAAATTAACGCAAGCTTATATGTTATAGAGGATTATGAAAATGAACCGCCTTCCGGCCCAAAAAAACAAACCCAAAACAAACCCAATCTTGTCCGCCGTAGGCGGATTGCAAATTAACTTAAAATCGCTTGCCGGGAAATCCGGCCACACCCGCAGGTCGCCAATGGGTGCAATAATTTTGACTTTTGTCTCTGATATGCATATACTAAAGTGGTTTTTGCAAGGAGAAGTAGAATGAAATTTACAAAAATGCAGGGCTTGGGCAATGACTATGTCTATGTCAATTGCTTCGAGGAAAAGATTGAAAATCCCGAAAAATTAGCCCAAATCGTCAGCGACCGGCATAGGGGAATCGGTGCCGATGGGTTGATCCTCATAAGCCGGTCTCAAACAGCGGATGTGCGTATGCAGATGTTTAACGCTGACGGTTCAGAAGCCGAAATGTGTGGAAACGGTATTCGCTGCGTGGCAAAATACGCCTACGAGCACAAATTAGCCCAACCCGGCGGAGCCTTTGCCGTGCCGGGGCAGCAACCCTTTCCTGCTTCGTTGAATATAGAAACCGGCAATGGGAACATGACTGTTGGGCTTATAGTAGATGACAGCGGCAAGGTCCAAAAGGTTTGCGTCAATATGGGCCAGCCGATTCTGAAACCAGCGGATATACCTGTGCAATTGTCCGGCGAAAAAGTTGTTGAACAGCCCATTGAAATTCTCGGTCAGGAATTGCTAATGACTTGTGTCTCTATGGGCAATCCACATGCTATTTCTTTCTGCGATAATGTGGAGTTAATTAAGCTTGAAAAACTCGGCCCTGCTATCGAAAACCACAGTCTTTTTCCAAACCGGGTCAACGTCCATTTTGTTCATATCGATAACCCGACGGAATTTACAATGCGCACGTGGGAGCGAGGCAGTGGAATCACGATGGCTTGTGGTACTGGTGCTTGCGCTGCCTGTGTGGCTGCGGTGCTTACCGGCAGATGTGAGCGAATATGCGCCGGACATTTGCCGGGCGGCGACCTGAATTTAAATTGGTGCCAAGAAGATAATTGTGTCTATATGACGGGGCCGGCGGTGGAAGTCTTCGAGGGCTTTTTTGACACGAAGGTCCTTCTTGAAGCCAATCCTATGAGCAGCAAAGCCTTAAAGGCTATAGAGAAACATATAGACCATCGTCATAAACCCTCAAGGCGTAGCAGATAATGGCTTGCCTGGATATGCTGATAATGTGTAATTTTCGGTGGCAAGCTACAGCTAAGAAAGGGGTAATTATCTGATGAAGTTATCAAAAGGTAAGCTTGGACTTTCTGTCTCATTCTTCCTGGTCTTCACCGTTGGATGTTTGGTTGGCCTTACGGCCAGCTCGTATTTGTACCATCGGCATGTTTTCTCTAAAATGGCAGATGAGAATGCAGTGAACCTTGGTTGGCGGATAAACAGATTGTGCGAACTGCGTCTCGGAGAAGTCGATGCCGCGATTAAACAACTGGAAAGAAACATCGATATCAACATAATTACCGTGGCTCTAACTCCCAATATACCCCAAACAGATTATCGTCATCGCATGTTGAGAGCAGCCAAAACTTACAGGGAGATTTATCCCTCCAAATCGGAAATGGCTTCTAAAGTAACGGATGCTCTAAAAGGAATACCAAAGATTGACACATTTAAATGTAATAGTCCTCTGTGCCGTTTAGTCAAACTTGCAACGGCAGACAAAGATCAGTGATCTCAAGGACTGTTATTCTGTTGTAGGACAAAGCACTGCACTGCAATGGCTGTAGAAGTTGTGAAGGCATCTGGCCAGAAAAGTAAACCTTACATGCAAAGCTTCGGGGACTGACAAAATTGTAAAGCCACGCCATACTTGCCACGGGTTAAATCCTTGACTCCGGCAGACTCAAAGATATTATCAGTTCTCAGGACTCTGGCAAAGCCCGAAATCCTGCCGCCAAATTCAAGCAAACCTCGCTTCGGGGGTATTGACAATTCTACTTGCAACAGTCTGCCCGGCTTAAATGTCGCGCTTTCGGTCTCAAAATACAGACCGCCCGGACCCACATTCACAGTGCAGCCGGTATGGGCTCGCTCTGCTGTGGAACCAACTTCACGGCAGGATATATCAAACTTCGCCCCCAATCGCTTATACTTGCGTCTTTCAGTACCATCCATGATACGCCTCCATGCATCACCCTGCCTCGTCCTTGATCCTTTTACAGTTATGCACTGTTAGTTTGGTGCAAAATTCATTCCAAAACAGAGAGCAGACGAATACCCTATTTTAACTTTTACAAATGCTTGCTCGGTATAAAGTTAAACAGAATTATCCAACCGGAACCAACAGACTCTGCAAAGAAGCTATTTGTGGTGTTGATAAATGACAACGCCAAAAGCTAATTTGACGCTAAGAATACTGAATATCGGCACAAGAGAGGTTTATTTAGCTGCTTATTTTATAAAATGTTACGTTTCTCGCTAAACAAGCAGTCCTTCCAGTCCGAAAAAAGGAACGCGTGCGTTGTTTTTTTGCAACGCCCACTCTTGACAATAGTGGAGATAGGTTTTATTATCATAGCTATGCCAGAACACCCAAAATTACAGCCAAACAACTCAAGTAAAAACGGCGAGCAGCTAAAGGCAGATGCCACAAATGACAGTTCAGAATTCGGGCCGCTTGGCAGTTCAATCGTCCGGTCATTGCCGATAGGAGTTATTGCCTTTGACCCGGATTTGAAGATTATTGAGGCCAATCCTCGGGCAACAAAACTAATCGAGTTAGGCGATTACATCGATAAATCCTTAGCAAAAGGTACCGACGACAAGATATGGCTTGGCTGGACAGAACAATTAAAATCAGCGACTTCAACAGGGCAAACATGCAGGTTTAATGACGTAGGCTATACATCGAACGGCAAAACAAAACTGTTGCGAATCGTCTGCGCACCACTAAAAGAAACCAAAACAACAAAAAATCTCGGCGGTATCATCATAATCGAAGATGTAACCAAAAAGGTCAACATCCAAAGAGAGTTGGCCAGCACTGAAAGACTGGCTGCTATTGGCAAGCTTGCCTCCAAGGTCGCTCATGAGCTAAATGACCCTCTGGATGGGATTCTGCGATACGTTAATCTCGCGATGAGGATCGCCGAGCAGGAAAACCTCGAAAAACCCAAAGAATACCTCACCCAATGCCGGAAGGGACTTATGAGGATGGTGCAAATCGTAAGCGAGCTGCTGGAATTCTCCCGCAGCACTTACACGCCATCGGAATATACAGGAATAGAGCAGATTATTGAAGATGCTATCAAAACAATGGACGCAAAAGCAGAGGCTCTGAATATTCGAATATTACGAGACTATACCTCCGGCATCCCACAAATCAGAAGCGGCAATCTGTTTCAGGTATTCTGTAATCTTACCAAGAACGCCCTGGATGCAATGCCGGACGGCGGAGAACTAAGAATCTCAACGCGTCTGGCAGCGGACGATACCATTGTAGCTGAGTTCCGCGACACAGGAACAGGCTTACCGCCGGAAAATACAGAAGCTATATTTGAGCCGTTCTTCACGACAAAAGATAAAGGCAAAGGAACAGGTTTGGGATTGGCAATATGCAGGGACATAATTGAAAGCTATCACGGGCGAATAACTGCTGAAAATACTCCTAATGGTGGCAGCATTTTCACTGTCTATTTGCCGGCAGCAAGTGGTTCATAAAAGATACATAAAAACAGATTGGAAAGT
>Ga0307430_1002726_pt1 | contig 11432 bp, 10 predicted proteins | sample SalMarWE160130MG_FD_202159 | JGI IMG/M metagenome (GOLD analysis project Ga0307430, IMG submission 202159) | Salt marsh sediment microbial communities from the Plum Island Ecosystem LTER, Massachusetts, United States - WE1603-130 | ecosystem: Environmental > Aquatic > Marine > Intertidal zone >... | reverse complement strand
ATTTCTGCCGTACATGATAAAAAATTCGAGTTTCTGCTGGAAGCGTTAGCTCCAGCCGCCTAAACCATTAACAAAAGTGCGAAAGTTTACTATAATATCACATCCATCTAAAAAGTCAATCTTTCCGTCAACCCAGAGCCGCAAAAAAGTTCCTGAGGCCCTCTTTTTCTTTTGAGCTTCTTTGGTTCGTTTCTCGGCGGTTTGAAATTAGCCCATTCGACTGCGCTCAGGACAGGGTTTGAATTGGGTTTGATTTTTCGGAGCCTGAAGGCGGTTTCATTTTCATAATCCTTTGTGAAAAAGCGTTTGCGCTCATTTTGGGCTTTACAGAAATTGGGTTTGAATTGGGTTTGTTTTTTCATAGCACTTAGCCGCATTTTTCTTCATAATCCTTTGTAAATACACACTTTGCATCAATTTTACCCTTTCGGCAATTGGGTTTGATTGGGTTTGAATTGGGTTTGTTTTGACTAAGTGTCCGATCGCTTATATTTTCATAATCCTTTTGAGAAAAGATACTTACATTCATTTGCAATCCGCCTGCGGCGGACAAGATTGGGTTTGTTTTGCATAAAAAGGGCTGATTTGTAGAGAATCCTCTACAGATGTAGAGGGCAGAGGGAGGATCCGGCAGAAAAGCAAGTGAGCATACACCGGGGACAAGCTGGATAAAATTTGGGGTTCGGTGACCATGAGGAGATCCTCCTGATTTACTATTTACTATTGATTATTGACTATTTACCATTCACGAATCTGGGCCGGCTGGCTCTAAGTCCTTGCTGCGCTGCAGCTTACGACATGCAAACTGAAATGTCATCTTCGCCTACTGGCGGTTTATGTTTGCCTGCTGGCTAACATACGGGTATTTTAACGTATTTTAAAACTATGTCAACAAAAAAATGACAAAAAAACGCTTTTTTTGTCATTTCTGAGTTCTTCGATTTGAGCCGTGTTCTCGTTTGTTTTTCGTGGTGGGATATAGGGGGATTTGGTGTGCTGTTTGAGCAGTCAACTTACGGAGGACTCATGAAGTTTCTTGATTGAGTTTCTGTATGCGTACGTTTGGAAGAACCACCAATTAGTTTTGTCAACTTTTTCCAATTCTCCGAGCAGAGGTCTTATTAGACCAAACGCGTCTTCAGCTGATATTCCTTCTCCTTTAGCCCTTATCACCTTTACAGCTTTATCAAAACTATCTGGAAGAGGTTTGGACTTTGGATGCACAAGTTTATTTCGTGCTTCCTTCAAGTCACGCAGCCTACCCAAAAGGCTCGTATCACCTATTCTCACCTTTGTTATGTCCGAGCCACAAAGAAGCTGTGGTATAAGTACCCATTTGCCAACTAAATTAAGGGTCCCAAAATAATCTTTAGTCTTATTTTGGGACGTATTGCAAGCTGCGTAATCCCATATGCAGGCTTCGAGACACATAGCAGCGAAAGCGATAGCAACAGACTCCTGTTTGCGTATCTTTTGTGACAAGTTGATATATTTAGTCCCAGGTCTACGTAACTTACCGTTTTTCGGTTGATTCTCGAATATTCTCTTCACTTCTACTTTCGCCTGTTTCACCAGAGTGCGTGCTTCGCTGCAAATCTCATAGTAATAACTGCCATTAAAGTTTAATCTTGGATGTTTCTTTCTCAAAACCGCCAATGGGTCTTCTTTATTTCTCAACTTACTCGTGTTATGTTTCACTGACATGCTATGTTTAGCTGACATAATAAGCCTCACTTTCAAGCGATACACTAAAAACAATACGTTTATTTTGCAAGGGAAAAACCTTTATTTGTTGGGCTTTGATTGTTGCAATTATTGGTAGGCCAATGGACGTAAATAACACAAAGGAAGTGAAAAGGCAAGAGGAAAAAGAATATCGAATATCGAATCTGAATGTCCAATGTCGAAGTGCAGATGCTGGTTAGAATAGCAAGATTTGGAAAATTGGAGTGGTTCCTGTATATATGGTTCGGGTAAGGGCGGTTCTCGAACCGCCCCTACGTTCGGTTACAAGCAACCCCCGACCCCCGACAGAAAAGCAAGTGAGCTAACATCGGGGGTAAACTAAGAAAAGCAAGTGAGCATACACCGGGGGCTAACAGGCATTTAGGCGAGATGGGGCGGCCCTGTGTGGCGGCCGCCCTATCCCTGGTAATAACAACGCATCAGGGCAACCAGATGGGGTTGCCCCTACGTTGAACACCGCTTTATTGTTTGAAACTTAACGATTTCTCTGTCTGGCAGCGCCCTCTTGGCTGCCTTGCCTTGTTCCTCGTGCGCCGCGTTCGCCTTGAGGCCTTTGGCCGGTTCCCGGCCTGCCTCCAAATCCCCTGCCACCTCTGGTAATCAGCCTTTGGAGAAGCTGGGCCGTCTCCTCGGCCTTCTCTTTCTTCGCCGCCGCCTGAATCGGCTTGAGGTCGCTTGTGCTGATGATCAAGTACTGTACGCCTTCTGCCGCTTCTGGAGCCGGTCCCCTTCGACCTTGTAGTCTGGCAACCTGTGCGATGATTGTCTGAAGTGCTTGCTGCTGCACCTGGCGGACCTTCATCATCTTCTCTCTTAGTTTGGCTCTTTCGTCCTCGGAAAGGTCTTGAAATCCGGCTGCAGGCCGTGTGTACTGCGCGGCTTTGAGCTTCGCCAGTTCTCCTTCAATAGCCTTAATGGCCTTTTGCTGGTCTTCGGGACTCATACGTCCGAAACCGCCCCTTGCAGACATCTGGGTCCTGAACTTCGCCTTTTCCTCCTCAGACATGTTCTGAAATCTCTCTCTCATTTTGGCTCTTTCTTCCTCAGAGAGGTTTTGCCGGCCTCCTCTGCGTTCCGCCTGGCCAAAAGCGGCCAAGACCACTGCCAGAACCACCAGAACAGCGACGGTTGAAATTAGGTACCTCTTCATAATAGTAGCCTCCAAAATAGGTTAAAAAAAGTTACGATCCAACTAATTCCCACTCTGGAAATTAGTGTTTTTACAGACCTTCTCACGTACATTATACATTATGTATAGACGCAAATCCAGAACTTTTTATTGCGATAATCTGTAAAAAGTCCGATAGTTATGCTAATCTGGGAGGTCGAACACCTCAAGGACAGGTACCATCAGAAATCCGCTCCGCAACCGTTGAGCGCGGGCCCACCTTCCAACTACGTCCGAACTGAAATTGCGCCCTTGACTTCACTCAAAAAAGTCGAAATCCCGGCAAGCATCTTCTCTCTGTCGTCCAGGTTATCCTCAATCAGTCCCACTATTTTTGAGCCGATTATCACCCCGTCGGCCCCCGCCTGAGCGACAGTTGCCGCATGTTCAGGCTTACTGATTCCAAAACCTACGCACACCGGCACACTGGTAAGCTCCTTCAATTTGCCGAGAAGCCCTTCAATCGTATCGGAGAGCTTCTCTCTGCTGCCAGTAACACCCAACAATGAGACGGTATAGATAAAACCGGTAGTTTTGGAAACTATCAGTTTCATCCTCTCAGGGTCGGTAACCGGCGTTACCATAAAAACTGTATCAAGCCCCGCCGAATTAGCGGGACCAATAATCTCCTCGGAATCATCAATACTCAAATCAGCAACCAGAACGCTGTTGACGCCGGCCTTGTGGAAATCGCTGAAGAATTTCTCTACGCCGTACTGATAAACCAGGTTGTAATACATCAAAAGTCCGATTGGAATATCCTTGTAATCCTTGACCTTTCGGATAAACTCCAGAGCCTTTCGCAAATTCATCCCGCTCCTCATTGCACGAATGTCAGCCTTTTGGATTGTCGGCCCATCTGCTATCGGGTCGGAAAACGGTATCCCCAATTCAAGAACATCAGCCCCGGCATCGATAGCTGTTTTTACAATCGCAAGACTCGCATCAAAATCCGGGTCGCCTATCACGAAAAACGGTATCAAGGCCGCTCTATTTTGCCCTTTTAGTTCTGAGAAAACCTGCTTATACGTCTTCATCAATAAAATCCTTAACACTGACTGGCACTGACTTAAACACTGACTGACACTGTCAATAGTCAATATCGTAGAAACGCTGTCTTTTGGCATAATCAATTTTCCAAGGGTCGGCGTTTCTCCACAATTGAAACATCTTTATCGCCCCTGCCGGAAAGGCTCACAACCGCTATTTGTTCGCTGTCCAACCTACCCTTCTGAGCGACAAGATAGGCTAAAGCATGTGCGCTCTCCAGCGCCGGCAGTATCCCCTCACTTTTGCTCAGCAGCCCGAATGCGTCAAGCACCTCGTCGTCTTCTGCTGCAACGTATTCTGCCCTGCCTGTATCCTTTAGCAAACAATGTTCCGGCCCAACAGCCGGATAATCCAGCCCCGCACTTACCGATTCGGTATCATGAATCTGGCCTTCCTCGTCCTGCAGTAGATAGGCCTTTGCACCATGCAGTATTCCAACACTCCCGACTACAAGTGTTGCTGCGTGTCTGCCGCTGCTTAAACTCCTGCCGCCGGCTTCGACACCAATCAGCCTAACGTCCTTATCATCCAAAAAACTAGAGAAAATACCTATCGCGTTACTACCTCCACCTACGCAAGCCACTATCATATCCGGCAGTCTGCCTAATTGCTCGATACATTGCTGCCTGGCCTCTTTGCCGATGCAGATTTGAAAATGCTTCACTATCGTAGGATACGGATGCGGCCCACAGGCTGAGCCGAAAAGATAAAACGTATCAGTAACGTGAGCCGTCCAGTAGCGGAGGGCATCGTTGATGGCATCCTTCAATGTCCCCGTCCCGCCTTCAACGCCAATCACTTCGGCACCGCAGAGTTTCATCTTATGAACGTTGACGCTCTGTCGCTCGATATCGATTACGCCCATAAAGATTTTCGTTTCCATCCCAAACAATGCCCCGATCATCGCCGTAGCAAGACCGTGCTGGCCGGCGCCGGTCTCGGCAATGAGCTTGGTCTTGCCCATATATTTGGCTAAAAGGCCCTGTCCGAGCGTGTTGTTGACCTTGTGTGCTCCGCCGTGCAGAAGGTCCTCGCGCTTAAGATAGACCTTGAAACCTACATACTCGCTGAATCTTTTCGCATAATAAAGGGGGCTGGGCCTGCCGGCATACTCTTTCGAGAGCTGCGACAGCTCCGCCACAAACTGCCGGTCTTCGTAGAAACGATAAAAAGCCTCTTCCAATTCCTCCAATACCGGAATCAAAACCTCCGGCACATAGAAACCGCCATAATCTCCGAACCTACCCTTGTACTTCATATCTCGTATCCTCGTATTGTGTATGCGTGGTTTACCACCACACATTTACATGTGTGGTATCCTTTTTTTGACATTCCCCACACGTGAGTGTGGGGTCTCTTGCCCGACTCACCCTCGCAAGTGCTTTATATTCTCGAACAGTTTTTTCATTTTCTTATGGTCTTTTTTACCCGGCTCAGCTTCTATCCCGCTGCAAACATCAATTCCGTAAACTCCTAATTTAACCGCTTCCGCTGCGTTGTCCGGATTTATCCCACCAGCTAAGAAAATACGCTTGCCAATATGTCCTATGACGTTCCAGTCGAAGGTCAGCCCCGTGCCGCCGTACTTCTCTGGGTCGAAAGCATCTAACAGAATAGCATCTGTGAAAAAACTGTCCGCCCTTTCGATGTCTGTTTGGTCTTTTACCCGTATCGCCTTCATCGTCTTTACATTATGAGAAAGGAACAACCGGCAGAACTCCGGGTCCTCGTCACCATGCAATTGAATCCAGTCCAATTGGCAAAGGTTTTTCGTCTCGTTGATTTGCTCAATCGAAGCATTCACAAACACGCCGGCGATATCTATAAAACCCGGCAGTTTGTTTATTATAGCCGCAGCTTTTTCCGGCGTTACAAACCTCGGGCTTTTCGAATAAAAATTAAAGCCCAATAAATCCGCACCCATATCCATCGCTGCCGCAGCATCTTCATAATTGGTAATACCACAAATTTTAACTTTCACTATCAACATATTTGTATTTTGTGAATGAGTTGATGCGTAAATGCGTTTATGAGTTGACTTATTCACTCATCCGCTTATTTACTCATCTACGCATTCACTCATTTACTCATTCACGATTCGAGACTTCAATTAACTTTTCCAGACAAGCTAATGCCCTGCCATCGCTGACCGAAGCCTCCGCCAGCTTGATTGCCGAAGCGAAATCATCAGCCAGACCGCCGGCGATTATAGCAGCCGCCGCATTAAGAACAACAATATCCTTGCGGGGCCCACTTTCTTTACTTCTTAGTATATCCCTCAAAACCTTAGCACTTGTTTTGGCGTCGGTCACTCTTAAATCTTCTATATCAGCCAACCCGATACCTAACTCTTTCGGGTTCAACTCTTTGCTTGTGATTTGACCATCTTTTAGTTCGAGTATTTTGGTGGTCGTTACTGTGCTTATCTCGTCCATTCCCTTGCCGTGGACCACCATTGCGAACCGTGTGCCCAACAGCTTAAGCGCCTCGGCAACAAGCTGCATCAAACTTTCGTCGGCCACACCTAACACCTGCCTCTGTGCATTAGCCGGGTTCGCCAACGGTCCTAAAATGTTGAATACAGTCCGAAAGCCCAGACTCTTGCGTATCGGCTGAACATATTTCATCGCCGGATGGAACATAGGCGCAAACATAAATCCGATATGCGCTTCTTTTATGCACTCAGCTACAATCTCAGGCCCGGGACCTATCTTAACACCAAGCTGCTCAAGCACATCAGCCGAGCCGCACTTGCTGGTTATGCCGCGATTGCCGTGCTTGGCGACATAAACTCCCCCCCCCGCTGCCACTATCGCCGCCGCTGTCGAGATATTGGACGTCTTAATTGCTCCGCCGCCTGTGCCGCAGGTGTCAACCAAATTATCAATGTCAACCTTCACTTTAACAGCATGGCTTCGCAGCGATTTAGCAAGCCCTGCCAGCTCTGCCGCTGTCGGTCCCTTGACCCGCATCGCTGTTAGAAATGCTGCAATTTGAGCCTCAGGTACCTGGCCTTCAAAAATAACATCCAGCAGGCTCGTTGCCTGCTCAAGGCTCAAATCTTCACCTTCGAGTAACGGCTTAATATATTCGATTATTGCTGACATATTCTACTCCCTATTACTCTAAAACAATTAAGTGAGCTAAAGTGTCTAAAGTGCCTAAAGTGAGCTAAAATGAACTTCAAACTTTAGGCACTCTGAACTTTAGGATTTCAGCCTTGGTTTTTCGCTTTCTGTTTCTCCGCAATTGATAAAATATTTTCAATGATTTTACCGCCGGCAGGAGTTAATATGCTCTCCGGATGAAACTGCACGCCGAATATCGGAAGCTCTTTATGGCGAACTCCCATAACAATCCCCTCAAACTCTGCGGTTTTCTCTAAACAATCCGGTACCTCCACAGCGACAAGGCTATGATACCTTCCAGCTTGCAAAGGATTTTCTACGCCTGCAAATATGTCCTTTTCATTTTGAGTTATTCTTGAGGGCTTGCCGTGCATCGGCACCGGCGCATGACCGATTTTACCACCGAAATGCTGCACAATTACCTGATGCCCTAAACACACGCCCAATATTGGCAGTTTGTCTTTGAAGTAACCTACCGCCGAGAGCGAGACACCCGCCGTATCCGGCGTGCCCGGTCCCGGCGAAATCACAAGAAGGTCAGGCCCAAAATCCTCTGCTAACACTTTAAGCTCTTCAAGTGCAGTGTCGGCCCGGTAAACCTTGGCCTGGCAGTTGCGCTTACAAAAATCATCGACCAGATTGTACGTAAACGAATCAAAATTGTCGATGAACAAAACTTTCCTGTCTGTATCCTGCATTTTGTATCCTACTTTCGCTCAGTTGCCTTGCGAAGCTGCGGCATCGGGCGTGCCTTCCACGCCTTGACATCCTCCAACAGCACCTCAATTGCTTTGTCGAGCTGAGCATCTTTGCCGCTTGGTATTTCGCCCGGCTCATTCCAAACAATATAATCCGGTACAGCACCACTTAACTCCATATCCTCTCCGGTCCCCAGCACAAACCATCCACGAACCGGGAGGCGTAAACGGCCTACATCCATGACCTGCGCGCTGCCAGTTGAGATAACGCCGCCGGCTGTCGGCACGCCCACAAGCTTACCCCGCTTGAGCGTCTTTATAGCATGGCTAAATACCTCAGCATCGCTGAAACTATTCTGATTGCACAGGACAATAATCGGCTTGCTCCATGTCGCATAGACACGCCGATCTTCCCGATAACCCGGACCACCGCCACGCGGCACTGTTATCGCGTGGACAGGCTGACATAAAATTGTCAGCAGATGGTCTGTCGTAAAACCACCGCTGTTGTTCCGCACGTCAATAACCAGGCCTTGTTTGCCGGCTCCCTCAGCGTACAATTCCCTCTCAAGCTTTTGGAAACTGGGCCAGTTCATACCTCGAATATGGACATATCCTAAAGTTCCATCCGAAGTTTCTTGTACCTTCCTACGATTATCACGAATCCACTTTTCGTAAAGCAGATTCCGCTTTACAGCACCATACGAAATCGGACGCAGCACAACTTCGCGTCTCTCGTCCTCGGCACTTTGGACGCTCAGGCGAATATCCCGGTCGAGAGGGCCGTTTAGCACCTCTGTCAGATCCATTCCCGGGTCCACGTTTATACCATCAATGCTCCGGATAATCTCACCCGGCTTGATGCGGCTCTTTTCTCGGTCCGCAGGGCCATTTGGCAATACGTCTTTGACCTTCAAACCAGGCCCCTTGTAATCCGGCTCGAACCGCACGCCCAGATGAGCCGTCATAATGTCCCATGCCGGCTGCGCCGGCTCATGCGACCGTCCCCTTGCATAGAAGCCAAGATGCGAACCGTTCAATTCTCCGAGCATCAGGTTCACGACGATGCCAAAGCTTTCCGCATCAACCGCCTTTGCGGCCATTTCTGAATACTTGCGGCGAATTGCGTCCCAGTTGCGGTTGCCAAGGCGCTCGTCATAGTAGCGGTCGCGCATCAACTGCCAGGCCAGGTCAAACGCAGCCCGAAAACGCGCCTCGCGTTCCACTTCCTGTTTGGCAGCGAAGGAATACACTGTCTCTTCGCCCTTTGACGAAACGCTCGCCGGCTTACCACCGGACAGCCAGACAATTTGATTGCCCTCTTTGAGCCAACGTGGTTGCCCGCCTGTCTTCTCGGTCAGAAGCTTCGGCTTGAGCTCCTCTGGTATCTCGATGGTATAGGTACCTTCTTTGCCGTCTATCGTTGCCGTAAAGGCGAGCTTCTTCGAGTCATGAGAGAAGAACAGACCGCGTTCCGTCGAACCTGCAATCTCGACACGGCGGACCCGCTCATGAATGCGCTCAAAGTCTATAACGACCTCCGGCACTTCTTTCTTGTCTTTGGGCTCCTCCTCTTTTTCAGTGCCTTGCTCTTTTTCCTTGGACTGCTCGGACTGTTCACGCTCCTGGTCTTCTTTCGAGTCGGCGTCAGACTCATCGTCTTTGGATTCTTCCTCTTCGCCCTTTTCCCCGTCCTTCTTCTTACGCACCTCATCCATCTTCTTCAGGGCCTTCTCAATCGTCCGGTCGCGTTTACCTTTCTCGTATTCTTGCTTCTCGAGCCAGATGTAGAAAATGTCCAGCTCCCGGTCGAGCCGCTGTCCCGTAAAGGCGATTACCTTACCATCCGGCCGCCACACTGGACTATGCTCGTCGTACGGATGCCGCGAAATGTTGACCGGCTCAGAAGAACCGTCCACCGGCATAATCCAGATGTCCTGGTTGAAATTGTCGTCGTCTATCGAGTACACAATCCACTTGCTGTCGGGTGACCAGTCGTACTGGGGGTGATTCCACGAACTCAAAATACGTTTTTCGTCCTTACCTTCCGGCGTCATAGTCCACAGGTCCCCGAGACCTTTCACGAACGAAAGCCGCGAGCCGTCCGGACTAAACCGGATGTCCGACTCCACTTCTGCGTCCTGTGTCAGACGTTTCAACTCGAACTTCTCGTTCTGCCACCAGTATAATTCAGCGTCGGCACGTTCGGCACGCCAGATGTCACCGCCACCTTCCTCATCCCTGGCAAAGAAAATGTATTCACCATCGGGCGAAAAAACAGGCGCCCGTTCCTGTTCAGGTGTATCGGTTACCTGCCGCGGCTCTCGAAGCTCCGTATCCATCACCCACAAGTCACCTCCGGCAATGAAGGAGATTTCCAGACCGTCCTGAGAGAACGCAACATCCGTCGCTCTGGCCACGATCCGCCGCTCTAATGGCGGGGTTACCGTATCTCCGGTATTGTTGATATCGATCCGCATTGGCGAAGTATCTTTACCCGGCCGGAAACGATAGAAATCAAATAGATGGCGAAAGACAATCGTCGAGCCGTCACGCGAAATACACGGAAAGACTACCGAATCATCTTCAAACTCCGTCAACTGCCGTTCCTCGCCCGTTTCCAGGTCATACTCCCACAGGTTAAATGCGCCGCTCTGTGCACCGACATAGTAGAAACCGGTTCCCCCGGCCTTCCATAAAGGGCTACGTGAGCTCGTCTCACGATGAAGATGCTTTGTGTATTCGCCGGTTTCAAAGTCGTACATCCAGATTTGACCGGCGCGCGAACCATAATATCCCTTTCGCCACCACGACCACGACATCCCCTCACGTGTGAAAAGAAGTCGCTTGCCGTCCGGCGAAATGACACCGCTTTGCCCGTATGCATCAAATAGCAGGTCCTCGGCCTTGCGCTCGTGGCGGGAAATCTTGAAGAAGCGTTGTGACCCCGTCCAGAAGTGGTCGCGTCTGGCGCTAACAAGCAGGGCATCGCCCGAAGGGTACCATTCCTCAAGCGAATATCCGGCAGTGTGAAACGTCAGTTGCCTGGGTGTTCCGCCTTCGATGGGCACAACATATACCTGGTCGCCGGCATCGCGGTCACTTATAAAAGCAATCTCCGAGCCGTCGGGCGAAAAGACCGGCTGCCCGTCATCTGATGGGTGCTGCGTCAACTGCCGCGCAACACCGCCTTCGCTTGGAACAAGCCAGATATCCCCACGCCAGACAAACACGAGCATCGACCCATCCGGAGAAAGTGCAGGGTCCGAACCAAGTCGAATCTCCTCGGACGCCGCCCCCCGAACCATACCGGCCAACAGGCAGACCAATAGGAATATGATAACTCCCAGGCCTTTCATAAGTGAATCATTTCTATCGCACATTTCTTTCACCTACTCTCCAACAACTATATAAACTCTTTCAGCCAGCGATTTTACCTCACTATCCACGAATCGCCCGTAAACAGGACCTTGCCTTATGTTCGGTCTCCTCAAATTCTGTCTTCGGGATACTGTCGTGCACGATACCGGCGCCGACTCGAATATAAGCTGTATGGTCCCTGACCTGCAGGCTTCTTATTGTAATACAACTGTCGAATTGACCATCGACCGTCAGATAGCAAACTGCCCCGCCGTAGTAGCC
>Ga0307430_1002724_pt1 | contig 11433 bp, 9 predicted proteins | sample SalMarWE160130MG_FD_202159 | JGI IMG/M metagenome (GOLD analysis project Ga0307430, IMG submission 202159) | Salt marsh sediment microbial communities from the Plum Island Ecosystem LTER, Massachusetts, United States - WE1603-130 | ecosystem: Environmental > Aquatic > Marine > Intertidal zone >... | reverse complement strand
CCTCCAGATCGATGTACGTCGGTTGGCGCGAGGGAATCTGCAGCTTGCGGGTGTACTGGAGCACGCCGGCAGCATCGTACATGTAGAGATCCCCGAACGTGATGCGATCGTTGGGATTCAGAACGGCGACCGTCGTCCGCCGGTTGTTCGTGTTGGCGTAGTTCAGACCGTACCAGTACGCCTCGATCGACGGCTCCGACAGGTCGCCCGCCAGCTCGCCGTAGTTCTCGACGAACAGCCAGTCGTCCTCCGTCCCGATCCACACGCCGACCTGAAGGAGAAGCCGGCTGTCGATCTCGGCCAGGCCCCACGTCGTCCCGTCGGTTCCGTCGAGGAGCCCGTTGAGGAACAACGCCTTCGACTCATACTCCGTCAGGCCGTGCACCGATTCGAGGATCAGCGCCCCGCTCGTGTCGTACAGCCGGACGGTCGCCGCGTTCTCGAGCGTGAACTCGCTCGCGTTGGTCAGCACGACGACCGTGGAGATCCCCGGCGTGCAGTCGTAGTAGGCCCAGGTCGTGCGCGCGACCGCCGTCCCGGCGAGGCCGATCGTGATCACGGCGCAGATCAGGATCGCGGTCCATGTTCGGATTCGGTTCAACTCTCCTCCCTTTTCGAGCGGACGTCGTTCGGTCCGTCGCGCACCGCTGCGCTGGCGACCGGTCGTTCCAGGGCTCGCCGCAGGGACTCCGCGGTGTGCGACGCCTCGACGTCGACGATCTCCTCGGGCATGCCGGTGGCGACGACCCGCCCGCCGCCGTCCCCTCCCTCGGGGCCGAGGTCGATGATCCAATCGGCGGTCTTCACCACGTCCAGGTTGTGCTCGATTACGACGACCGTGTTCCCCGCGTCGACGAGCCGATGGAGGACCTCGAGCAGCTTCCTCACGTCGGCGGCGTGGAGGCCGGTCGTCGGCTCGTCGAGGATGTACAGCGTCTTCCCGGTCGAGCGCTTCGAGAGCTCCTTCGCCAGCTTGATCCGCTGCGCCTCCCCGCCCGAGAGCTCCGTCGCCGGCTGTCCGAGCTCGATGTACGTCAGGCCGACGTCGTAGAGCGTCTGGAGCCTCCGTCGGATCCGCGGGACGTTCTCGAAGAACGCCAGCGCCTCCTCGACCGACATCGACAGGACGTCGGCGATCGACTTTCCCTTGTACCGAATTTGGAGCGTCTCGCGGTTGTACCGCGTCCCCTTGCAGACCTCGCAGGGGACGTACACGTCGGGGAGGAAGTGCATCTCGATCTTCTCCTGCCCCTGCCCCTGACACGACTCGCACCGGCCGCCCTTGACGTTGAACGAGAACCGTCCGGCCGCGTAGCCGCGCAGCTTCGCGTCCGGCGTCCGGGCGAACAGCGCGCGGACGTCGTCGAACACCTTGGTGTAGGTCGCCGGGTTCGACCGCGGCGTGCGCCCGATCGGCGATTGATCGATCTCGATCACCTTGTCGAGGTGCTCGATCCCGACGATCTCGTCGTGCGGCCCGGGCCGGCGGGCCGCCAGGTGGAGCTCGTGGGCCACGCCGCGATACAGGATCTCGTCGACGAGCGAGCTCTTCCCCGAACCGGAGACCCCGGTGACGCAGACGAACCGGCCGAGCGGGAATTCCACGTCGATCCCTCGAAGGTTGTGGACCGCCGCGCCGAGCACCTTGAGCGACTTCCCGTTCCCCTTCCGTCGTCCTTCGGGAACGGGGATCCGCAGATCGCCGGACAGGTACCGACCGGTGACCGACTTGCGGCAACCGGCGACCTCCTCCGGCGTCCCGGCGACGACGACGCGCCCCCCGTGCAGTCCGGCGCCGGGGCCGAGGTCGAGGATGAAGTCGCTCTCGCGCATCGTCTCCTCGTCGTGCTCGACGACGATCACGGTGTTCCCGAGATCGCGCAGCCCCTTGAGCGTCTCGAGCAGGCGTCGGTTGTCCCGCTGATGGAGCCCGATCGACGGCTCGTCGAGGACGTACAGAACGCCGGTCAGCTGGCTGCCGATCTGGGTCGCCAGCCGGATCCGCTGCGCCTCCCCGCCGGCGAGCGTCCCCGCCTGCCGGTCGAGGGTCAGGTAGTCGAGGCCGACCGCGACCATGAAGCCGAGCCGCGCCCGGATCTCCTTCGAGATCTGCGCGGCGATCAGCTCCTCGCGCGACGACAGGGAGAGATTCTCGAAGAACGTCAGCGCGCTCCGGATCGAAAGGGTCGTCACCTCGTGGATGTTCAGCCCGTCGACCGTCACCGCCAGGACCTCCGGCTTGAGGCGCGCGCCCTGACAGACCGGGCACGGGAGGGTCGCCAGGTACTGCTCCAGCTCCTGCCGCCACTGATCGGACGTCGTCTCGCGGTACCAACGCTCCAGCGACGTGACGATCCCCCGGAACGGGCGCTTGATCGTCCGCTCGTAACCGGACGTCGACTTGTAGTGGAAAGTGATCTCCTTGCCGCCGGTCCCGTAGAGGATGACGTCGAGCTTCTTCTTCGGGATCTCGCCGAGCGGCTGCTCCGGGTCGATCTTCAGCGACTTCGCCAGCGCGGTCATCTGCGCCTCGTACCACCGGCTCGACGTGTTGGCGAACGGGATCAGCCCGCCGTTCATCACCCCGAAGCGCGGGTCGATCACCAGCTCCGGATCGATCTCCTTCCGATAGCCGAGGCCGCCGCACTCCGGGCAGGCGCCGAACGGGCTGTTGAACGAGAACATCCGCGGGGACAGCTCCTCGTAGCTGACGCCGCACCGGATGCAGGCGTAGTGCTCGGAGTACATGTGCTCGTCCCCGTCGCCGGTGATCAGGTTGACCAGGCCGCTGCCGTGCTTCAGCGCCGTCTCGACCGAGTCGGCGATCCGGGACCGCTTCTCCGGCTCGACGACGACGCGATCGACGACGATCTCGATCGTGTGCTTCTGCTGCTTGACGAGCTCGATCTCCTCGTACAACGTCCGAATGACCCCGTCGACGCGGACGCGGGTGAACCCCTCCTGGCGGATCTCGTCGAACGTCTTCTTGTATTCGCCCTTCCGGCCGCGGACGACCGGCGAGAGGATCTGAACCCCCGTCCCTTTCGGCAGACCCATGATCGCGTCGATGATCTGTTCGGCCGACTGCTGGCTGATCGGCTCGCCGCACGTCGGGCAGTGAGGATGACCGATCCTCGCGTACAGAAGTCGGAGGTAGTCGTAGATCTCGGTCACCGTCCCGACGGTCGATCGAGGGTTGTGGCTGCGGGTCTTCTGGTCGATCGAGATGGCAGGAGAGAGCCCCTCGATGAAGTCGACGTCCGGCTTGTCCATCTGTCCGAGGAACTGCCGCGCGTACGCCGACAGGGACTCGACGTACCGCCGCTGTCCCTCGGCGTAGATCGTGTCGAACGCCAACGAGCTCTTCCCCGAGCCGGAGATCCCGGTGATGACGATCAGCTTGTCGCGCGGGAGGACGACGTCGATGTCCTTCAGGTTGTGCTCCCTCGCGCCCTTCACGTGGATGACGTTCATAGCCCCTTCTTCAGAGCCCGGATCTCGTCGCGCAGGTTCGCCGCCAGCTCGAACTCCAAACGGTCGGCCGCCTGCAGCATCCGCTTCTCGAGGTCCTTGATCAGCGCGATCAGCTCCTGCCGCGTCTCCGGCTCGGGCCGTTCGCGGACCTGCTGCGGCTGCGGAGACGTCGAGCGGAGCGACTGCACGATGTCGGTGATCTCCCGCTCGACCGTCTGTGGTGTGATCCCGTGCGCCTCGTTGTACGCGACCTGGATCGACCGCCGGCGGTTCGTCTCGTCGACGGCGTGACGGATCGAGTCGGTCAGCGTGTCGGCGTACATCAGCACCTTCCCGCGGACGTTTCGGGCCGCGCGTCCGATCGTCTGGATCAGCGACGTCCCCGATCGGAGGAAGCCCTCTTTGTCCGCGTCGAGGATCGCCACCAGCGACACCTCGGGGAGATCGAGTCCCTCGCGCAACAGATTGATCCCGACGAGCACGTCGAAGTTGCCCAGCCGGAGGTCGCGCAGGATGTCGATCCGATCGAGCGTGTCGATCTCGGAGTGGAGGTATCGCGCGCGGATCCCGAGCTCGACCAGGTACTCGGTCAAGTCTTCGGCCATCCGCTTGGTCAGCGTCGTGACGAGGACCCGCTCGCTTCGCCCGACGACGTCGCGGATCTCGGCGATCAGATGATCGACCTGCCCCTTCACCGGATGGACCTGGACCTCCGGATCGACGAGGCCGGTCGGCCGGATCAGCTGCTCCACGGTCTGGACGCTGCGCTCCGCCTCGTACGGGCCGGGCGTCGCCGACATGAAGATCGCCTGGTTGATCCGCTCCTCGAACTCGGTGAACGTCAGCGGCCGGTTGTCGAGCGCCGACGGGAGGCGGAACCCGTAGTCTACCAGCGTCGTCTTCCGCGAGCGATCCCCGTGATACATCCCGCGGATCTGCGGGACCGTCTGGTGAGACTCGTCGACGACGAGGAGGAAGTCGCTCGGGAAGTAGTCGATCAGGACCGACGGCGGCTGGCCGGCCCGGCGCCCGTCGAGGTGCCGAGAGTAGTTCTCGATCCCGGTGCAGTAGCCCATCTCCTGCAGCATCTCGAGGTCGTATCGCGTCCGCTGCTCGAGCCGCTGCGCCTCGAGAAGGCGCCCTTCCTTCCGCAGGCGGCCGAGGCGCTCCTCCAACTCCTCGGCGATCTCGTCGATAGCGCTCCGGACACGCTCTTCGGGCGTAATGAAGTGTGACGCCGGGTAGATGACGACCTCGCCCTCCTCGCGAATCGGATGCCCGGTGATCGGATCGAGGACCGTGATCCGATCGATCTCGTCGCCGAAGAACTCGATCCGAACGACCTTCTCCTCGTACGCCGGGATGATCTCCACCGTGTCGCCGCGGGCCCGAAACGTCCCCCGCTCGAAGCCGATCTCGTTGCGCGTGTACTGCAGCTGGATCATCGACCGCATGACGTCGTCGCGATCCCTGTGCTCGCCGCGCTTCAGGTCGATCGACATGTCGTAGTAGTTGACCGGGGAACCGAGTCCGTAGATGCACGAGACCGACGCGACGATGATCACGTCGCGCCGCTCGAACAGGGCCGACGTCGCCGCGTGACGGAGCCGGTCGATCTCGTCGTTGATCGACGAGTCCTTCTCGATGTATGTGTCCGTCTGCGGCAGGTACGCCTCCGGCTGGTAGTAGTCGTAGTACGAGACGAAGTAGTGGACCGCGCTGTCCGGGAACAGCTCGCGGAACTCGTTGCACAGCTGCGCCGTCAGCGTCTTGTTGTGGGCGATCACCAGCGTCGGCCGCTGCGCCTGCTGGATCACGTTGGCGATGGTGAAGGTCTTCCCCGTGCCGGTCGCTCCCAACAGCGTCTGGCAGCGATGGCCCGCCTCCACCCCTTCGACCAGGGCGGAGATCGCCTCGGGCTGATCGCCACACGGCGTCATATGATCAGAGATTTGGAATCCGGCTTTCTCGCCGACCTTTGGCAGTCTCATCCTAGTGTAGGATGGTACTCGGTCCCTGGAAGTGGATCAACGGATCGGAGCAAACTCGTGCAGGGTCTCGCTCAGAGGCCTCGCGTCACCGCACGATGCGAAAGTCCGGGTACGACGCCGTCGCGTCCCTCCATTCCGCATCGACCCTCTCTACGTCCGCGAGTTCCGGGCCCCGGCGGAGCCAGGCGAGCAGGCGGTCGAGCCGGTCCCGCGGCCCCTCGGCGATCACACGAACGCTCCCGTCCGGAAGGTTCCGCACCGTGCCGGTCAGACCGAGCCGGGTCGCCTCGATCCGCGTGTTGTGCCGAAAGAAAACCCCCTGGACGAACCCATGAACGATCGCTTCTAGTCGCTTGTCGTCTGCCATCGCCGTTCCACCCGCCGTACGTCGCCGGCTTCGGACCGAGTGTAGCCAAAGAGAAGGTCGCCGCACTACGCGAACCGACGGAGCCCCGCTTCCTTCGCGAGCCGCATCGCCTCGTCGTGCTCCGCCGCCGAGATCCGACGGCGGAGCGCCGGCACCTCGGACGCACGGTGACACGGGCGATACTGACCCATCACGTTGACGTAGGTGTCGCGCGAGATCCCGTCCGCGAGGAACCGCATCACCCGCTCCGTTCCGGCGAGCCCCTCGGGAAGGACGAGATGGCGGACGAGTAGGCCCCGCCGCACGATCCCGTCGTCGTCGATTTCGAGATCCCCGACCTGCCGATGCATCTCGCGGACGGCCGCCCGCGATCGGGCGACGTAGCCCGGAGCGTTCGAGAGCTTCGTCGCAACGGCGTCATCGCCGTACTTCAGGTCCGGCATGTAGACGTCGACGACGCCGTCGAGCCACCGCAGAACCTCGATTGACTCGCATCCGCCGCAGTTCCAGACGACCGGGAGCGCGAACCCCTCCGCACCCGCGATCGCCAGGGCGCGGACGATGGACGCGGCGTGCGGGGTCGGCGTCACCAGGTTGAGGTTGTGGCATCCCGCCCCCTGGATCCGGAGGAAGATCCGCGCCAGGTCCGCGTCCGAAACGTCCGTCCCTTCGCACTCCTGGCTGATCCTCCAGTTCTGGCAGAAGAGGCACGCGAGGTTGCAGCCGGAGAAGAAGACGGTCCCCGAACCGAACCGCCCGACGAGAGGCCTCTCCTCCCCGAAGTGCGGGCCGAAGCTCGCGACCCTCGCCGAGGCGCCGACCCCGCACCGCCCGAGCTCGCCCGCTCCCCGATCGACGGCGCACGCGTTCGGACAGAGCCGGCAGGGGGAGAGCCCTTCGGCCAGGGCGTCCGCTCGATCGACGACTTCCTCGGCACGAATCCGCATCGCTCCTCCGCGGCCATCATACCGCGGTTGTCTCAGCCGATCGCTCGAATAGAATCAAGCCGAACCTGGCGATCGAGGAAGGAGGAACCATGGCTTTCGTCTCCAAGAAGGATCTGATCGAGAAAGTCCGTCCGTTGGTCGAGCGTCTGTCCCGCCTTCAGGAAGAGCTGAACGACCTCTGCGACGAGATCGAGAACCTCGCGGAGGAGATCGACGAGGCCCTCGACGAGGCCGAGGAGTAGCCGATCCCGCGGATTCGGCGCCCTCAGCGCCTCGGCGCCGCCCGCCGGACCGTCCGACCGTCCTCCCCACGGGGAGTCAAGGAGGTCACCCATGCCGTATCGATTTCCGTCCGATGCGTGGATCGTCGAACTCTCGCGGTTGCTCAACGAAAGCCCTTCCTACGAGGGGTCGGCCAAGGATTGGGAGGGGGATTTCATCTTCGTCGTCGAGCCGGACGAAGCGTACTCGGAAACGGCGTACCTCTTCCTCGGCCTCCGGCACGGCAAGAGCACCGGGGCCGCCCTCCTCTCCTCGTCGGACGAGCGGCCGGCGGAGTACCGGATCACCGCCCCGTTCTCCGTCTGGCGAAAGGTCATCGAGGGGACGCTCGATCCGATTCAAGGGATGATGATGCGCAAGCTGAAGCTCGCCGGGAACCTGATGAAGATCATGCGCTACCCGAAGGCGGCGAAGGAGATCGTCTCCTGCTGCGCCGACGTCCCGACCGAGTGGCCGGTCGACTGACCCGATATGTGGACGTTCGTCTCCCCCAGGATCGTCTTCGGCGAGGACGCGCTCGATGAGATCTCGACGATCGGGATCCGCCGAGCGCTGGTCGTCACCGACCGGACGGTCCGCGAGCTCGGCCTGGTCGATCGGGTCACCGAGCGACTCGACGCGGCCGGCGCCGCGTGGGAGGTGTTCGACGGCGTTCGGCCCGACCCGGACGTCCCGACCGTGCTCGCCGGCGCGGATGTCGCCCGGGCTTTGGAGCCGGATTGGATCGTCGGGGTCGGCGGCGGCTCGCCCCTCGACGCGGCGAAGGCGATCTGGGTCCTGTACGAGCGGCCCGACCTCCGGCCGGCCGAGATCAACCCGTTCATCGACCTCGGCCTGCGGGGGCGGGCGCGTCTGATCACGATCCCGACGACGAGCGGAACCGGCGCCGACGTGACGTGGGCGATCGTCCTCACCGACCCGGCGGAGAAGCGGAAGATGGGGCTCGGAAACCGCGAGAACGTCGCCGACGTCGCCCTCGTCGATCCGGCGATGGCCGCCGGGATGCCGCCGCGGCTGACCGCCGATACCGGCCTCGACGCGCTGACGCACGCGATCGAGGGCTTCACCTGCACATGGCGCACCGATCTGAGCGACGGTCTGTGCGCTCACGCGGCCGCCGACGTCCTCGAGTTCCTCCCCCGAGCGGTCGAAGACGGCGCCGACATCGAGGCGAGGAGCCGGATGCACCACGCCGCGACGAGCGCCGGCCTCGGCTTCGGAAACGCGATGGCGTCGATCGCGCACGCGATGGGGCACGCCCTCGGTTCGGTCCTCGGCCTACCGCACGGACGGGCCGTCGGCCTCTGCCTTCCGTACACGCTCGAGTTCATCGCGCGGGAGGCCCCGGATCGGGCGGCGCTTCTCGCGTCGCGCCTCGGGATCTCCTCCGCCTCGGGCGAGCCGGGGGCGCGGGCGCTCGCGGCGGCCGTCCGCAACCTGGCCGAGACGATCGGAAACCCGACCTGCCTGGCCGACGCCGGGATCCCGAGCGCCGCGTTCAACGGGACGCTCGACAAGCTCGTCGACGACGCGGAGAACGACACCCAGATGGTCACCGCCGCGCGGAGCCCGTCGCCGGACGAACTCCGCGCCCTGTTCGTCGCGCTCTACGACGGGAACACGGTCTCCTTCTGATGCCCGCTCCGACCGGATACGTCGGGCGGATCCTCCGCGTCGACCTGAGCGCCGGCACGACCGACGACGAGCCGATCGACGCGGCGCTCGCCCGGGCCTTCCTCGGCGGAAGCGGCCTCGCCGCGGCGCGGATCGCGCGGAGTCCTCTCTCCGAGATCGATCCGCTCGGCCCGGACAACCCGCTCGTCTGGACGACCGGGCCGCTCGTCGGGACGGCGATGCCTTCGGCCGGCCGGCTGAGCGTCTGTGCCCTCTCCCCGTTGACCGGCATCTGGGGGGAGTCGAACACCGGCGGCTTCCTCGGGCCGGAGCTCCGCTTCGCCGGATACGACGGGATCGTCGTCACCGGCCGGGCGAGCGAACCGGTCTGGCTCTCGATCGTCGAGGGGGAGGCGCGGCTGCGCGACGCCGCCTCCCTCGTGGATCACGACAGCTACGAGACGCAGCGCGCGATCCGCGCCGAGCTCGGCGACGGTGCGGTCCGGGTCGGCTGTATCGGGCGGGCCGGCGAGAACGTCGTCCGCTTCGCGGCCGTGATGAACGACCACGGCCGGGCGGCGGGACGGACCGGTATGGGCGCGGTGATGGGGGCGAAGAACCTGAAGGCGATCGCGGTCCGCGGCCGCGGCTCCGTCCCCGTCGCCGACCGCGCCGAGCTCGCGCGCATCGCCACCGCGGTCCGCGACCACAGCCGCGAGGACATCGCTGCACAGGCGATCCGGATGGCCGGAACGGCCGGCTACCTGGACATGGGACTGATGTACGGCGACGTCCCGATCCGTCACTTCCGCGCGGGGGAGTGGGCCGGCGCCGCGAAGCTCTCCGGCGTCCGGATGACCGAGGAGTTCCTCCTTCGGGGCCGCGCTTGCTATCGCTGCCCGATCGCCTGCGGCCGCGAGACCCGCGCCCCATCCTACGCGCTCGACCGCGTCGACGGCCCGGAGTACGAGACGCTCGGGGCGCTCGGCGCCCTCCTCGAGATCGACGACCTCGAAGCGGTGATCGCCGCCGGCCACCTCTGCAACGTGCACGGCCTCGACACGATCTCCACCGGCGTGACGATCGCGCTCGCCTGCGAGCTGTCCGAGCGGGGCATCCTCGACGCGAAAACGGCCGGAGACGTGGAGATCCGGTTCGGAGACCCGTCGATCCTCCGTCCCCTGATCGAGAGGATCGCCGCGCGGGAAGGGATCGGCGACCTTCTCGCCGAAGGGAGCGTGGCGGTGGCCGAGCATTTCGGCGTCCCGGAGCTGGCGGCGACGGTCAAACGGCTCGAGGTCCCGATGCACGACCCCCGGGCGTTCTCGGGGATGGCCGTGACGTATGCCCTGTCACCGCGCGGCGCGTGCCACATGCAGGGCGACATGTACTCCGTCGACACCGGCCAAGTGGCGCTCGACGAGTTGGGGATCGCGCCGGGGGATCGGTTCGACTCGTCGGACGAGAAGGGGCGCGTCGCCGCCCGGCAGATGGCCTGGCGATCGCTGTACAACGCGATGATCCTCTGCCAGTTCCAGAATCCGCCGGTCGACCTGATCGCCGGGGCGCTGACCGCCGTCACCGGCTGGGACCTGTCGCCGGACGACCTGATGACGATCGGGCGACGGATCGCCGGCCTCAAGCGGCTGATCAACCTCCGCCGCGGCGTGGGCGTCGCCGACGACGCGCTGCCGGCGTCGTTTCACGCGCCGCTCGCCGAGGGGGGGACGCTCGGAAACGTCCCGGATGTGAAGGCGCTGCTCAACGGGGCGTACGCCGAGTTCGGGTGGAATCCGGACACCGGCCGGCCGACCGACGACACGATCGACCGGCTCGGACTCGCTCCGTACGCCTAGTCCGTCTTGTACTCGGGGACCCAGATCTCGACCGATCGCGGGAGCGTCTCGGCGTCGAGCGTGACGCGGTAGTCGCCGATCGTGCGCACCGTGTAGCTCGCCTCGGCGAGGTCCGTGAAGTCGTCGAGCGACGCCATGTCCGTCCACGGGCAGTACCCGGCCACGAAATAGTGCATCGGGAAGACGACCTTGACCGAGGGGAGCTGCTCGATCACCGTCATCGCCTCCTCCGCGTCGATCGTGGCCACGCCGCCGACCGGAATGAAAAGCACGTCGACGTCGCTGAGCGCGCCGACCTGGCTCGCCGTCAGGACCTTCCCGAGATCGGCGAGATGGGCGAACCGGATCCCGTCGATCTCGAAGGAGAACATGCAGACCCACCCCTGCCCGCCGCCGCTCGCCGTGACGTGAGACGCTTCGATGACCTGCGTCTTGAACTCCTCGGTGATCACGAGGTTCCCGGGAGGGAGCTTCTGTTGACAACGCCCGTTGTCGTCCCAGCGATAGACGAGGATCGGATCCCCCTCGACCCGGTCGTACTCCCCGAAGCACCACGGGCAGTGGTCGATGTGCTGATGCGTGATCAGCACGATGTCGGCTCGGGCCGGCAGCCCGGGATACGGAACGTAGGTCGCGTACGGATCGATCATGACGATCGGACCGCCCTCCGCCTGGATTGTGAAACAGGAATGCCCGAGGTACAAGACGACCACGTCGCCCGCCTGGACCGCCGGTCCGAGGACCGCGAGCATCAGAAAGGAAGCCAAAACGAGTTTCGCGCGCATGCCGGCACCTCCTCGCGCATTAGACACCAACCGGCCGGCTCGATCAAGCCGGCGATCCGCCGGAGCGGTGGCGCCCGACCCCCTCCCGTCTCCTATACTCTCGAAGATGAAAGGACC
>Ga0307430_1002723_pt1 | contig 11439 bp, 9 predicted proteins | sample SalMarWE160130MG_FD_202159 | JGI IMG/M metagenome (GOLD analysis project Ga0307430, IMG submission 202159) | Salt marsh sediment microbial communities from the Plum Island Ecosystem LTER, Massachusetts, United States - WE1603-130 | ecosystem: Environmental > Aquatic > Marine > Intertidal zone >... | reverse complement strand
ATCCGCCGAACGCTACCTGAGCCAGCAGCAGGCCGCCGACTTGGCGTTCAAGCGGTGGAAGGACGCCGCCCGCGTATGCCCGGAATGCGTGCAGGCACACGTGAAACTGCTCCAGCATTACCAGGAGAGGGGGCAAATCAAGGAGGCCGTCGCGGAATGCATGGCCCTGGTGCACATCTACCAAGACCAGGGGCAGATCGACTACGCGACCAAGCTCTGCCAGCACGCCCTCAAGCTATCTCCACGCAACACCGGCCTGCTGCAGACCTTGGACAACTTGCGATTCGGTGAACAGCCTGCCGAGGCCGAACTACCCGAAGGGGCTCCGGGGCCACTCGAAGCGTTCAGTGAACCGGTCGGTCTGGATTTCGCCGCCCCAGAGGCAGAGGCCGCCGAAAATCGAGGCAGCCCGGCTGCCATCGCTCGCCAGAAGGCACTGACCGACCTCGCCGAGAGCTTTTTCGAGGACGAGGATTCGGTCGAGATCGCGGCGGCGCCCGTCGGCGTCCAGACCCGTCAACTCAGCAAGGCGGAGATCGACGGCATACTTGGCCGGGCAATCGACCTGCAGACGCGGGGAGAGGTCGACCAAGCCATCGACGCTTACGAGCGGGTCGTCGCAGCGGGGGCCGAGCAGCCCGCCGTGCACTTTAACCTCGGTTTGCTCTACCAGGAAAAGCTCCACTTCGACGCCGCGATCTCCCAGTTCGAGCGCTCGATCACCCACTCTGACTACATGCTGGGCAGCCACTTTGCCCTGGGCGAATGCCACCGGGCCAAAGGACGCATCGACGAGGCGCTGGAGCATTTTGTCGAGGTGCTCAAGATCGTCGATCTGACCACCGTCGAACGCGATCAGGTCGACGACCTGATCCAACTCTACGAACACCTGGCCGACGGCTACGTCGCCAAAGGAGACCGCAATCAGGCGCTCGAGTTCACCAACTCCCTGGTCACCTTCCTCAGCGAGCAGGGCTGGGAAGATAAAATCGTCCAGGCCCGCCAGAGGCTCGACACGTTAGCCGAGGAGGGTCCCACGCTGAGCCTGGCCGAGATGCTGGAGACTTCGGGGGCGGAAGGCATTCTAGAATCGGTGGCCCTGGCACAGGAGTATACAAAGCGCGGCATGTTCTACGCTGCCCTGGAAGAATGCTATTCCACCCTGTGGCGAGCCCCCACGTACCTGCCCACCCACCGACAGTTGGGCCAGGTGCTGCTGGCGATGGGGAAGGTGGACGAGGCCGTAGCCAAGTTCGTCTCCATCGCCCACTCCTACCTGGCGCGAGGTAACGTCGGCCGAGCTGTGGGGATGTACAACCGCGCCCTGAAATTGGCCCCGATGAACACTGCAGTGCGGGCCAGATTGATCGACGTCCTCGTCAGCCACGGAAAGATCGAAGGAGCTCTGGAGCACTACCTGACCCTGGCCGAGAGCTATTACAATCTGGCGCAGATGGACAGGGCGCGTGAGATATATCAGGAGGCATTGCGGCTGGCGCCACGAGGCGATCCCGGGCGCCGCTGGACGGTGCGCATCCTGCACAAGATCGGCGACATCGACATGCAGCGCGTGGACTGGAAACGCGCCGTCAGCGTCTACGAACAGATACGCAAGATGGCTCCCGACGACGAGCGGGCCCGCCTGACGCTGATGGGGCTCTACCACCGCCTGGGCCGACCGGAATTGGCCATCGCCGAACTCGACGATCTACTAAAGACCTACCGCGAGCGCGGCAAGAAGGAGCGCATCTTTACCATCCTGGAAGACGCGGTCAGCGAGCGCCCCGATGACATTCCGCTGCGCACCCGTCTGGCGCAGGCACACCTCGACGCCGGAAACGTCGATCAGGCGCTGCAGCACCTGGATAAGTTGGGAGACCTGCAAATGAACGCCGGACGGACCAGCGATGCTCAGGCGACCATCCGGGCCATCATCGCGCTCAATCCACCCAACGTCGAGGCTTATAGGCAACTGCTTGCCCGGGTCGGTGGGCAGGCCGAGTGACAAAGTGAACGTTTAGGATCCGGGATTTGACTAGTGGCAGATCTGCTGTGGTACCTGCAACGGCTCGAATGGATAGACATCCTCGACATCCTGCTCGTGGCTTTTTTGTTCTTCTGGATCCTGTACCTGGTACGGGGCACTCGAGCCGTGCCTCTGCTGCGCGGCGCGATCTTTCTGATCATCGCCGTCATCCTGCTGAGCGGCTTCATACGCCTGCGCGCCTTCGGCTGGCTGGCAGAGAAAGTCTTTCCGGCGTTGCTCGTGGCCGTTCCCGTCCTCTTCCAACAGGAGTTACGCCGGGCATTGGAACGGCTGGGGCGGCCCGGGGCGCTTTGGGGCCGGATGAGGGGCAGGCGCGCCGCCCTGGAGCAAACGCTGGCCGCAATTGCTCAGGCGGGCCGCAGGCTCGCCGAGAGGCGGTGCGGCGCTCTCATCGTCTTGGAGCGCGAGACCGGCCTGCGGGAACTCGCGGATAGCGGTGTCCTCCTCGACGCTGCCATCACCCCCGATCTGCTGGTGACCGTCTTTAATCCCCACACGGTGTTACACGACGGAGCGGTCATCGTGCGGAACGGACGGGTTCTGGCCGCGGCCTGCGTCTTGCCTCTATCGACCGCCTTTCTCGCGGACCGGCAGTTGGGGCTGCGTCACCGCGCTGCCATTGGTGTGACAGAGGAGAGCGACGCCATTGTCGTCGTCATTTCCGAGGAGCGCGGCTCCATCTCTGTCGCTCACGGCGGTCGCATCATCCGCAACCTGGACGCTAAACGGCTGGAGGCCGTGCTGCGAGCGCTCTATCAACCTGTGCTGGAGCGGGCCTGGCCCCAGTGGATCGCCCGAGTGCGGCAGATATTCGGCGGCGAGGAGAAGTAAGACGTGAAATCGGCACTGCGCTGGATTGCAAGCAACTTACCCCTGGCGCTGCTGGCTCTTCTGCTGGCTGTACTGGCCTGGGTTACTGCCGCCGAGGAAGCGGACCCGACCAACACAGACCGTTACTCGCAACTGATACCGGTCAAAGCGATCGGCCTGCCAGACGGAATGGTGATTGTGGGAGAACTCGATGCATCCGCACAGGTCACCGTCCGCGCACCCGAATCGGTCTGGGATTCCCTGGTGCTGGATGATTTTTCCGCCACCGTCGATCTGACGAGTCTGGAGGCAGGCATCCACCAAGTGCCCATCCAGATCACACCGGCAGAGGGGAAAAAGCCCCTCGAAATAATACTCATCGAACCCGAGTACGTCACGCTAGAGTTGCAGCCCTGGATAGAGCACACCGTGCCCGTAAACGTGCGAGTGGAGGGAGAGCTGGCGCTGGCCTACTTGACGCAGACGATGCAGATCACACCGACGACGGTCACGGTGAGTGGTCCAGCCTCCTACGTCGACCAAGTCGTCGAAGCCGGGACACAGATCTCGGTCCAGGATGCCAGCGCCGACGTGGAAGAAGAGCCATCCCTACTCCCCCTGGATGGCGAAGGGCAGCCGGTTCCCCACGTCACGGTGACCCCCGACGTTGCTCGCGTGTGCATCCCCGTCGAGCTCAAGGAGGACTACCGGACGTTGACCATCAAACCCGTCCGCGAGGGGTTGATCGCTTACGGCTACACGATCACCGGTTTCTCCGTCGAGCCAGAGTCAGTCACCGTCTCGGGCGCTCCCGACGTCATCGCCGCGCTGCCGGGCTTTATCGAGACCGAACCGGTGAGCGTGGAGGGAGCCCAGGCCGACGTAGTCGCCCATCCGGCGCTCAACGTGCCGCCGACCGTCGCCCTCGTGCCGGGTCAACAGGTGACCGTCACCTACCACGTCGAAGCCATCCACAGCAGTCTGACGATGGAGATCACGCCGACGCTGCAAAACCTGGGGGCCGGCTTTACGGCCACCGTCTCGCCCGCGACCGTCGAGCTGTTCCTGAGCGGCCCGTTGCCCCAGTTGGAGGCGATGGAGGCCAAAGACGTGCGCATCACCCTCGAGCTCTTTGAGCTGGAGCCGGGCACGTATCAGATCACACCGCAGGTGGTGGTTCCCGACGGCGTGACCGACTACAGCGTCCTGCCGTCCGTCGTGCAGGTCGAGATCCTCATCCTACCCACGCTGACGCCGACGCCACGGCCCACTTTTGGACCAACACCTACAGCCACACCGACGCCAACCGGGGACTGACCTGATATGAGCACTCCCATCGTGGCCCTCGTGGGTCGCCCCAACGTGGGCAAGTCAACCCTCTTCAACCGCATCGTCGGCCAGCGGATCGCGGTGGTGCACGACAGGCCGGGCACGACCCGCGACCGGCTGCACGCGCAGGCCGAGTGGAACGGCGTCACGTTCACCGTCGTCGATACCGGCGGCATCGAGGTGCTACCCGAAACCGTAAGCGCCGGAAAGCGACCTGGCCCCGAACGAGTGCTGGCGCAGGACTCGGCTCCCTACATCCCCCTCATCCGCACCCAGGCCGAGCAGGCCATCGCCGCCGCGGATGCGGTCGTCTTTCTCACCGACGCCGCCGGCGGCCTGACCGCCGCCGACGAGGAGGTGGCCAATATCCTCCGCCGCGCTCGCTGCCCCGTCTTTCTGGCCGCCAACAAGGCGGATAACGAGCGGCTCCGGCAGGACGCACTCGAGTTCTACGCCCTGGGCCTGGGGGAGGTCTATCCCGTCTCCGCGCTGCACGGCATCGGCGTGGCCGATCTGTTGGACGACGTGGTCGAAGCGCTGCCCTCCACCGAGGTGGCACCAGAAGAGGAGGCGGATCAAGAGGCAGGGATCAAGATCGCCATCGTCGGCCGGCCAAACGTGGGCAAGTCGTCGCTGCTGAACAAGCTGCTCGGCGAGGAGCGGACCATCGTCAGCCCCATCGCCGGCACCACGCGCGACGCCATCGACACGCACCTGGAGTGGGAGGGCACGCCCGTCACGCTGATCGACACCGCCGGCATCCGGCGGCGGGGCAAGATCGATCGGGGCGTGGAGCGCTACAGCGTGCTGCGGGCGTTCAAGGCGATCCAGCGGGCCGACGTGGCGCTGCTGATGATCGACGGCGTGGACGGAGTCACCGCCCAGGACGCACACGTGGCCGGCTTTATCCTCGACGAATGGGCCAGCGTCGTCGTGCTGGTCAACAAGTGGGACGCAGTGGATAAGGACATCGCCGGGGGCGGTCGGGCGGACGCGACGGCCGAGTACACCAGGTGGGTGCGCGAGGCGCTAAAGTTCCTCGACTACGTGCCCGTGCTATACGTCTCGGCCCTCACGGGCCAGCGGGTCAACAAGGTGATCCCGACGGCGCTGGCGGTGCAGGAGGCCCGCTTCCGGCGCGTGCCCACCGGCGAACTCAATCGACTGGTGCAGGATGCGCTGGTGCGCCACTCCCCGCCCAGCAAGCGCGGCAAGCGGCTCAAGATCTACTATGCCAGCCAGCCCGGCGTCGGCCCGCCGACGTTTGTCTTTCACGTCAACGACACCGAGCTGGTGCACTTTGGCTACGAGCGCTACCTGGAGAACCGCCTGCGCGAGGCTTACGAGTTCACCGGCACGCCGCTGAAGCTGGTTTTCAAGCCACGAGGGCGGAGAGAGTAGGTTTTACACCCCCCACCCACCCCCGCATTTCCAACTCCGGCAGATCACAAGACACTATAGCATAGCCGCTTGTCGGCGTCGTCCAGGCTGATTTCGAGCTTGAAGCGGGCACAAGGCCCTAAACCACATTGACTTCCGTGATCTACTGAACTTGGGCTTTACGCCCGATTGTGGTATCATTGTGCCTCGATCTACAATGACAAACGACGGATTCATCAAAACACAACTATCCAACGGCCTGACTGTGCTGGTCAAAGAGGCTCACGCCGCGCCGGTGGCCAGCTTCTGGGTGTGGTACCGGGTGGGCAGCCGCAACGAGCACCTCGGCATCACCGGCATCTCCCACTGGGTCGAGCACATGCTGTTCAAGGGATCGGAGGCGTTCCCCAGAGGCGCGGCCGATAAAGCCATCGCCCGCGAGGGCGGCACCTTCAACGGCATGACGTGGTACGACTTTACCACTTACTATGCCACGCTGCCCGCCGAGCGCATCGAGCTGGCCCTGCGCATCGAGGCCGACCGCATGGCCAACACACCCTTCGATCCCGACGTCGCAGCCCTGGAGCGCACCGTCATCATCAGCGAGCGGCAAGGAGCCGAGAACAACCCCGAGTTCCTGCTCAACGAGGCGCTGATGGGGAGCGCCTTCCGCGTGCACCCCTACGGCCGCGAGACCATCGGCCACATGTGTGACCTGGAGACGATGACGCGCGATCAACTCTACGCCCACTACCGCACCTACTACACGCCGCAGAACGCGGTGACCGTCGCGGCGGGCGATTTTGACGCGGGCGACATGCTGCATCTGGTCGAGCGACACTTTGGCGCGATCCCGAGCGGTGTGGAGGTTCCGCCGATGCACGCCATCGAGCCGCCGCAGCGAGGCGAGCGGAGGGTGACGGTCGAAGGGGAAAGCAAGGTGGCGTACCTGGAGATGGTGTTTCATATCCCCTCTGCCCGCGACCCCGACTTTTTCGCCTTGACCACGCTCGACGCGACGCTCACCGGGGCCAGCGGGCTGGCCTTTTCCGGCGGCGGCACGACCAACAAGAGCAGCCGCCTCTACAAGGCGCTGGTGGCAGCAGAGCTAGCGACCGGCGTATCCGGCTCCCTGATCCCGACGGTGGACCCTTACGTCTACGACCTCTCCGCCGTCGTGCGCGGCGGCCACACCCCCGCCGAGGTGGAGGAGGCGTTGGAGGCGGAGCTGACGCGCGTGGCCGACGAGTCGATCACGGAGGAGGAACTGGCCAAGGCGATCAAGCAGGCCAAGGCGCAGTTCGCCTACTCCAGCGAGACGGTCACCGGGCAGGCGTCGTGGCTGGGGTTCAGCGAGATTTTCGCCGACTATGGCTGGTTCGAAAGCTACATCGACAATCTCAGCGCCGTCACCGTCGAGGACGTGCAGCGCGCGGCGCAGACGTACCTCAAGCCATCGAACCGCACCGTCGGACGGTACGTGCCAACCAACCATCCACCCAAGGAGACCCTATGAAAACCATCATCCTGCTGCTAAAGGGCATGATCGTCGGCGTCGTTCACATCGTCCCCGGCGTCAGCAGTGGCACGTTCATGGTCTTGCTGCGCGTTTACGACGAACTGATCGCATCGGTCAGCGGTTTGCTTTCGAGTCTCAGAAATATGGAGGAGCTGAAGAAGCGCCTCTTCTTCCTGGTCCCGCTGGCCCTTGGCGTCGCCATCGGGACGGTGGGTATCGCCAAGGTGGCGTCCCTCGTGCTCGATCAGTACCCGGTGCTGTCGGTGCTCTTTTTCATCGGCGTGATCGCCGGCGGCATCCCCAGCGTGACCAAGATGCACCACGACATGAAGCCTACGGTCGGGCGCACGATCGCCTTCGCCATCGGGGCGGCGACCGCCATCGTGGTGGGCCTGATGGGGGCGAGAAACGAAGTGCTGGCAGAGGCTTCTGCCGAGGCAGCCTCTGCCCCGAACCTGCTCCAACTGAGCCTGGGGGGCTTTTTCGCCGGCAGCGCGATGATGACCCCAGGCCTGAGCGGCTCGTACATCCTCCTGCTGACGGGCACATACAAGCCGATCGTCGAGGCGCTCGACTCGCTGACCCAACCTCCCATGCAGTTGACGGTCCTCGTGCCAGCGACGCTGGGACTTGCTCTGGGCGTCCTGGTCTTTGCCAAGCTGACCAGCATGCTCCTAAAGCACTGGCCGGCGGTGACCTTTTACGCCATCCTGGGCCTGATCTGCGGCTCGCTCATCGGCCTCTGGCCGGTGGATTTCACCTTTGCCGAGCACGCCCTCGTCGGTATCCCACTCCTGATCGTAGGAGCTGCCATCGCCTACTTCCTCGGCAGATCAACCGAGGGGGAGGCGGCGGCATTCCAGGGAGAAGGGGCATAACGTGTCAATCCCTGGCCCCGAAACCATCACCCGCCGCGAGCTGCCCAACGGCATCGTCGTGCTGGTGCGCGAGAACCACGCCAGCCCTGCGGTCGTCGTGCGGGGCTACTTGCACGTGGGCGCGCGCGACGAACGGCCGGAGCAGGCCGGACTATCCGCCTTCGCCGCCGATGCGCTGCTGCGCGGCACCGAAAACCGGTCGTTCGAGCAGATCTACGAGGCGCTGGAATCGGTCGGCGCCAGCATCAGTATCAGCGGGGCCACCCACACCACCGGCTTTGGCACCAAGAGTCTGGCCGAAGACCTGCCGCTGGCGCTCGACATCCTGGCCGACGCACTGCGCCACCCCACCTTTCCCTCTGGCGAGGTCGAGAAGCTGCGCGGCGAGATCCTCACCGACTTGAAGGAGCGCGCCCACGATACCCGTAGCATGGCCAGCCTGACCTTCTACGAGTTGGCCTATCCTCCAGATCATCCCTATTCCCGCAGCATCGACGGGTACACCGAGACGGTCGGCGGCATCGGGCGCGATGACCTGGCCGCGTTCTACGCCGGCGGATACGGGCCACAGGGGATGACCGTCGCCGTAGTGGGCGCGGTCGAGACCGTCAATGCCCTGGCGCAGATCGAGGCCGCCTTTGGCGATTGGCAGGGCTCGGCCTACGAGCGCGCGCCGCTCCCCGAGGCTCCCCGCATCGCAGAGGTGCACCGGCGTGCAGTTCCTATCCCCGGCAAGACGCAGTCGGACGTCGTGCTGGGCTATCCCGGCCCGGCCCGCACCTCGCCGGATTTTTTGGAGGCGGTGGTGTGCAACTCTATCCTGGGCATCTTTGGGTTGATGGGCCGCCTGGGGGAGAAGGTGCGCGAGGAGCAGGGACTGGCCTACTACTCGTATAGCCGCGTCGACGGCGGCGCCGGCCCCGGCCCGTGGCGCGTCATCGCCGGGGTCAACCCGGCCAACGTCGAGCAAGCCGTGGCCAGCATCCGCGCCGAAGTCAGGCGCATCTGCGAGGAGTTGGTGGATGCCGAGGAGTTGGCCGACAACAAGGCCTTCATCACCGGCAGCCTGCCCCTGCGGCTGGAGACGAACGAGGGCGTAGCGCGCACCATCCTCGACATGGAACGCTACGAGCTGGGGCTGGACTACCTCCAGCGGTACAATGCTTTGATCAACGCCATCACCGCCGCGCAGGTGAGGGCCGTCGCCCAGCGCTGGCTCGATCCCGACGCCTACGCGCTGGCGGTCGCGGGGCCGCCGGCTGATTAGACCTCCGAGGTCTCTATGAGACTTTTTACCTACCCAACCGATTATCAAAATCGAGACTTTGCTAACAGACAGCAATTCTCTAGACCTCGGAGGTCTGGGGCGTGCTGACCACCGGCGTCGACCTGATCGAGATCGCCCGCATCGAGCGGGTGGTCAAGAACCACGGCGAGCGCTTTCTGGCGCGCGTCTTTACTCCGAATGAGGTTCTCTACTGCCGGGGGCGCGTGCCCGAGCTCGCCGCCCGCTTCGCCGCCAAGGAGGCAGTCTCCAAGGCGCTGGGTGTGGGGGTGCGGGTCCTATCCCGCGAGGGCATCCACTGGCGAGACGTGGAGGTCGTCGGCGATCACCGCGGCAAGCCCCTCGTGCGCCTCTTTGGCCGCGCCGCCGAGCGCGCCGAGGAGTTGGGCCTCACAGAGTGGGCCATCAGCCTCTCGCACACCAGAGAGCACGCCATCGCATTTGTCGTGGCGCAGGGCGGTCTTCCCGAGTCCCTTTCTCAGAAAAACCGCTAAGCGATTTGGCGCAAGCGCGAAACCGCCCTTGTCCGCCCATCGCTCCTGTAGTACACTACCAAGACTTTCAAAGTCTACACAAACCAAAACGAAGGAGCACCCGATACGATGAGTGAGAAAAAAGGGCGCGTTTTCTCCGGCGCCCGCCCCACCGGACGCCAGCACCTGGGTAACTATCTGGGCGCCATCCAGAATTACGTCGCACTGCAGGACGACTACGAGTGCATCTACTGCATCGTCGACCTGCACGCCCTCACCACGCTCTCCAATACGCACATGCTGCGTGAATGGACGTACGAGATGGCGCTGGACTGGCTGGCCGCCGGGATGGATCCTGACAGAGGCACCATCCTCTTCATCCAGTCCCACGTACCGCAGGTGGAGGAGCTGCACCTGCTGCTTTCGATGGCCACGCCGCTGGGCTGGCTGACCCGCCTGCCGACCTTCAAGGAGAAGGTGCGCCAGCAGCCGGATAACGTCAACTACGGGCTGGTGGGCTATCCCGTCCTGATGGCCGCCGACATCACGCTCTACAAGGCCGATACCGTGCCGGTGGGCGTCGATCAGGCCCCACATCTGGAGTTCACGCGCGAGATTGTGCGCCGCTTCAACGCCCACTTTGGCGACGTGCTGATCGAGCCGCAGGGCAAGTTCACCGAGTTTCCCAAGGTGGTGGGGATCGACGGCGCGCAAAAGATGAGCAAGTCACTCGATAACCACATCGAGATCGCCGCCTCGCCGGAGGAGATCCAGCAGCGCGTGATGCAGATGATGACCGATCCGGCCCGCAAGTTCCGCCACGACCCCGGCCACCCAGAGGTGTGCAACGTATTTTCGCTGCACAAGTTCTTCTCCGCCGACCAGGTGGCGCAGATCGAGGCCGACTGCCGGAGCGCCGAGATCGGCTGCGTGCAGTGCAAGCGGCTGTTTGCCAGGAACATGGCCGACTATTTCGCCCCGTTCCGCGAGCGGCGGGCGGCGCTGGAGGCGGACCCCGACCACGTGTGGGACATCCTATCCGACGGCGCGCGCCGCGCCTCCGCCATCGCCTCAGAGGTCATCGGCGAGGTGAAGGCGGCAGTAGGACTGCCGTGGCAGTAGGACTGCCGTAGCAGTAGGACTGCCGTAGCAGTGGGACTGTGTGAGAAGCGGTGACGGACGAGCGCACCACCCTGGCCGATTTACGCCGCCGTGTGGCGGAATTCATCGCCGCCCGCGACTGGGAGCAGTTCCATACCCCCAAGAACCTCAGCGCCTCAATCGCCATTGAGGCCGCTGAACTTCTCGAGCGCTTCCAGTGGCTCACCGACGAGCAGGCGGCGGTCGCCCTGCAGGACGAGGAAAAGCTGGCCGCCGTGGCGGAAGAAATGGCAGATGTATTCATCTACTTGTTGAGCCTGGCCAACACGCTGGACGTGGACGTGAGCGAGGCGGTGCTGGACAAGCTGGAGCGGAACGAGACCCGTTTCCCCGCCGAGGAGTGGCGAGGAAAAGCATGAGGAGTCGAGAAAATGCGCGCAGTCATACAACGAGTCAGCAAAGCATCCGTCACCGTCGACGGCGAGGTCGTCGGGCAGATCGAGCGCGGCGTGGTGGTACTGGTGGGCGTGACCCACGACGACACCCAGGAGCAGGCCGAATGGCTGGCGCGAAAGGTGGCGGGCCTGCGCATCTTTGAGGACAGCGAGGGCAAGATG
>Ga0307430_1002720_pt1 | contig 11445 bp, 10 predicted proteins | sample SalMarWE160130MG_FD_202159 | JGI IMG/M metagenome (GOLD analysis project Ga0307430, IMG submission 202159) | Salt marsh sediment microbial communities from the Plum Island Ecosystem LTER, Massachusetts, United States - WE1603-130 | ecosystem: Environmental > Aquatic > Marine > Intertidal zone >... | reverse complement strand
ACAAAGCCGCTTTGGCTCGGCGCCGGCCTTGACTGCTTCGTCAAATAAGTCTGCTGTCGAGCGTTCAGCCGTCAAGACTCCTGCGTCGTAATCACTTAATTTGTATTCATTAACGTATCGCATTTGTCTTTGAAGCGGTAGCTCACACAGATGCCCTCGAATTTCTTGCAGCCATTTTTCCGTTAATTCGACCGGCACAAGGTCCGGCTCGGGAAAATATCGGTAATCGTGGGCCTCTTCTTTTTTTCTTTGCAGGACGGTTACTTCCCTCTCATCGTCCCAGCCCCGCGTGGTTTTATTACCCATTTCCATCACACGGCCGGTCTCTAAAAATTCGTCAAGCTGTCTTTGCTCCTCGTAATCCACACTTCTCTCAAGTGCCCGAAAGCTGTTCAGGTTTTTGATTTCGACGATGGGCGTTTTGTATTCGGTGCCGTCTTTAGTAATAATCAAATTGATATTCGGCTCAAAACGCATTTGGCCTTTTTGCATATCGCCTTGGGAAATACCTAAGAACCTTACCATTCGCTGCAACTCGGCCGCAAGTGCCCGCACTTCGGCGCCGTTGTTCATATCCGGCTCAGTAACAATCTCCAGCAGTGGCGTGCCCGTTCTGTTCAAATCCACCTGCGAAAAATTCCCTGCTGCATGCAGATTCTTGCCTGCATCCTCCTCCAGATGTGCCCTTATTATCCTAATGCTTTTAGTCTGGCCGGACTCAAGCGGTATTTCAATAAAGCCGTTTTTACTGAGCGGCAAATCATACTGGCTTATCTGATAATTTTTCGGCAAATCAGGGTAGTAATAGCTCTTTCTATCCCACTTCGTGAATTTTGCTATCTCGCAGTTAAGGGCCAGCCCGACAAGAACCGCGTACTCAAACGCCCGCTTATTCATCACCGGCAAAACACCGGGCATACCAAGACACACCGGACAAACCCTGCTGTTGGGCTTGCGGCCAAACTCCACGGCACAACCGCAGAACATCTTGCTCTTCGTGCACAATTGCACATGAATCTCAAGACCAACGATTATTTTGTAATTAACACCAGACATCTGAATTAACCACGAATGGACACGAATAAACACGAATTTATATTTAATTTATACCACTATTTGTGCCACTGTTCTGTTTCTGCTTGATATTTTTCCCAAAATTCTCTTAGTTTTTCTATAGTTTCTTTTGAAGCTATACGTTCGTTAAGGTACTCAAATATATCAAATTGGTCGAATTGGCCGTATCGAGGCCCCGGTAAAAAAACGCCGAATCCGCAAAACAATAAATTATTTCCTATAAAACTTGCCGTCTCACATATAATTTTATGAGCATTTAAAACCTTGCCTAAGGCCTCCTTGATTTCGTCGGGAATTGCCTTTCTACTATCAGGTGTGGCAGAATGTGCAATGTACTTGTCTACATATTTGCATAATTCCTCAATACTTGCTAATTTGTCATCAAACTGTTTAAGAATATCAACAGGAATCAAGTCATTCGGACTTCTTTTGCCAGCTGTTATTCCTACCATAGAATCTATCTGTTCATGACTCAGTTTAGAAAATCCTATTTCTCGAGGTACAATAACAACCCCTTGTGTATAATCTGTGTTCTTATCAAAGTCTGCCTTCGCTTTCTCGTAATCATACGGTAAGTTGTGTGCGGTAAGAATGTTCCTTCTGGTCAATAACGCATTATTCTTTTTCATATCTTCAATTAGATTATACAAAGAATAAACCGTATAGGGTTTGTTTTGCTGTACTCTATTGAAGTCTTTATCTATAAGTTTTCTTATTGACAACAGTTGAGTTTTGAAAAAAGACTGTTTTATAAAATAATACAACATCCGGTTCTGTTTGATGTCACCTTTATCATCTTTGGCGGCATATTTTCTTGATTCATTTATGCACTGAAAAAAGACAGAATCGAACATCATTTCATAGATTTGGTTGCGAATTGAGTGCCTGTCTTCTCCCACAAGAATGTTTTCCCACTCTTTGAATTTCTCTTTGAAGAGTTTGGCGGGTTGTGCCATCGAAACAGAATATTTGTGTTTATTCGTGTTCATTCGTGGTTAATCACAAAACCAATCTTTGATACTCAAATCTTGGTTTGCCGAAATTCAGAATTAGCCCCAGTTTAAGCCCTGTAGCTCGGAGATAATTTAATACCTGGGCCTTATGAATATTTGCAATGACATCTACAGTTTTCAATTCGAGTATTAACTTATTATCAACCAGAATATCAGCAAAATATTGTCCAACAACTTTGCCTTGAAAATAAACATTTGCTTTAGCTTGCTGTCTGGCAGGTATATTCTCTCTGTTAAGCAGTATCATCAGAGCATTTTCATATACTTTTTCCAGGAAACCGCATCCAAGTTCATTATATGCTTCAAGGGACAGCTCTATGATTTTGTAGGAAAGGTCTTTATAAATTATATTTTCATTCTCAAACATTGCGGGCCAAAACGAAACTAATTCGTGTCCATTCGTGTTTATTCGTGGTTAATCAAAAAAACAATAATAGATTTCAAGTTAATTCGTGTTTATTTGTGGTTAGTTGTATTTTGTATATCCGGTCTTGCTCGGTGCCACTCAGTTTGGGTCTCGAACATTCTCGCTATTCGCAGTAACTTGTGCTCGTCGAAGGCGGGGGCAAGTATCTGCAAGCCTATCGGCAGATTATTCTCGCCGAATCTGCAAGGGACACTGATGCCTGGAACGCCAGCTAAATTGACGGCTATCGTATAAATATCCGAAAGATACATCGTCAGAGGGTCGTCAACCTTTTCGCCGATTTTGAAAGCAGTTGTGGGTGAAACGGGCATCATAATGCAGTCGCATTTTTCAAAGGCTTTAGTGAAATCAGCGCGTATCAAATTCCTTACCTTAAGTGCCTTCAAATAATATGCATCATAATAACCGCTCGACAGCGCGTATGTTCCGAGCATTATTCGTCTTTTGACTTCTTTGCCAAACGCCTCTGCCCGGGATTTGAAATAGACCTCGATATAATTTTCCGCCTTTTCGCTGCGATGGCCGTAATGCACACCATCGTACCGAGCCAAGTTACTCGACGCCTCAGCAGTAGCAATGACGTAATAGGAAGCAATGGCATAATCCAGATGAGGCATATCTATTTCTATGATTTCGGCTCCAAGCTCTTTATATACATCTATCGCCTCATTCAGTGCCTTTTGCACCTGCTCATCGGCACCGGCCACGAATTCCGGTACAATTGCTATTTGTAGTTTCTTTAGCGGCTCATCGAGGTTTTCAAGATAATCACAGATAGGCGCAATAGCTTCTTCAACGCTGGTGCTATCGGCGGGGTCGTGGCCGGCAATGACATTCATCATCAACGCCGAATCAGCCACCGTGCGTGTTATTGGCCCGATCTGATCCAGGCTTGAACCATAGGCCACAAGTCCGAATCGAGAAACTCGGCCGTATGTCGGCTTCAAACCCACCACCCCACAGAAACTGGCGGGCTGGCGAATCGAACCGCCCGTATCGGACCCCAGCGCCGCAAAACACAACCGCCCCGCCACGGCAGCGGCTGAACCGCCGCTGCTTCCGCCCGGCACACGAGTAGTATCCCACGGATTGACCGTCTGCTTTAGGCCCGAGTTCTCCGTGCTCGAACCCATCGCAAACTCATCCATATTTGCCTTGCCTACTATTACCGCATCGGCGGCCAGCAGCTTTTCAACAACCGTGGCATTGTAAGGCGCGTGGAAATTCTCCAATATCCTCGAAGCACAGGTAGTAGCTCCGAAAGTGGTGCACATGTTATCTTTTACCGCGACCGGCACACCGGCCAGCTTGCCTACATCCTGGCCGGCCGCTATGCGCCGGTCAACATCCGCAGCCGTTTCCAACGCCATGTCGCGATAAGTACTGATGTAAGCGCCAATGACCGTCTCAAGCTTATCTATCCGCTTAAAAACAGCTTCCGTCGCCTCAACACTGCTTATCCGGCCGGACGCAATGCTATCACGCAATTCTTTTGCACTTAGCTCTTCCATCGCCGTAAATCACAACATTTAGAATCTCTAATTCTCTGTTGGAAACATTGTAGGCGTCATTCCGAGCGCAGCCGAAGGCGGAGTCGAGGTATCTGTTTTTAATAGATTAAGCTACCGCCACTTCATGTCTCCACTTCGCCCCCGTGCTTTCTTGCGAAAGCAAGAACGGGGGCTTCGGTCGAAATGACATATGGGCTTTTCAACAGAGCAAGCATCAAACAAAATAAGATTTATCAATTTTGAAATTCCGAGATTGCCACGCGAACTTGCGGTTCGCTCGCAATGACATTCTTTTTATTAGAGCCTTTTAGCCTTGCTACTTTTCCGATGCTCAAGAAACCAATCATAAAGTTTCTGGTTATTGTATGTTTCGGTCCAGGAATCATGGCCGGCATCGGGATAGATTGTTAATTTGACGTTTCCGCCACGATTCCTTATCTCATTGACCATTTCTTCAGATTCCCTGAGGGGAACGGTCTTGTCTTTTCCACCGTGAAAAACCCAGATTGGTATATCTTTGAGTCTAAAACCCATAAATCGCTTACCCCCGCCGCAAATGGGCGCAATAGCGGCAAACCGCTCAGGATATGCAGAGGCCAGAGACCAGGTTCCGTACCCGCCCATGCTCAGACCGGTAAGATAAATCCTTTCCGTATCCACCTTATACCGGGCAACGATATCATCCAAAAGGTTTATGAGCACTTCAACTTTATCTGTCCACCAATCACCTGTCGGACACTGCGGAGAGACCACGATAAAAGGAAAATCCTTTTGATTTTCAACTATCTTCGGCGGGCCGTGTACCTTTACCTTTTCCAAATCATCGCCGCGTTCGCCGGCACCGTGCAGAAACATAATCAAAGGCCAGCGCTGCCGTTTTTTGCCGTAACCATCAGGTAGAAACAGCAAATATTTACAGCTTAAAGTTTTGGTTACTGTCTTTTCAAACGTCTGGGAATGCTGAGTGCCCGGCGGAACTAAATCAGAGCTCATCTCCATCTGTGCACAACCAATCAAAAACAAGGGCATCAACACAGAACATATTAAGTAACTTACCTTCATTGCAAAATACCTCCTAATCTGTTTTATACTAACTCTCTCTTATGCACCGGAACTATCATCCAGTATTTTCGGTACTTTGAAGAACTCCTCATCCCGCTGCGGTGCATTGGCCAATGCCTTTTCGGTTCCGAGCGATTCTCTGGCGGTGTCCTGGCGGAAAACGTTACTAATCGGCAGACAATGCGCCAACGGCTCAACATCGGTGGTGTCAAGCTCATTCATTTTTTCCACGTAGTCAAGGATTGCCCTTAACTGACCGGTGAATTCTTCAACCTCAGCTTCGGTCAGCTCCAGACGAGATAACTTCGCAACCTTTCTTACCTGCGTTTCCTCAATTTTTCCCGCCATTTCTTTTATTCTCGCACATTCACAATCCTTTAGCTTCAATCTCTGACAAATCAGCCATCCAGAGGTCTCCAGAGTAATATCTTGGATCCCCGCTCCATTTTATAAATGCCATTTTCAAACCTGCTGGCGCAAATCGTGGTAGTCCGTAGTAGCGCGGTGGTGAAACATCTTCACAAATCATAATACTCTTTTCTTCCCCAACAAGTTTCCTCACAATCATCTTATTTTTGTAAGGTTGTTCCCCTTCATGCTTTACCTGAGCCAGCCATCGCCCATCCTGCGAAACTTCACAGTTATAAGGTATTTTCCCCGTCCGAATCAGTTCCTGATAAGATGTTTCGGTTACTCCGACTGATGAAGTATTAAGTCGCAAAAATCTCTCACTCGTAAAGTTACTGTCCGCAGGAGCCCATTCTACCTGATGGACGTCAAGCACAAGAACCTGTCCATCACGGACAATAACTAAATGATTGTTATCAAGCCAGCCTATAATATGCAAGCAAGTAGGCAAAGTAACTACAAACAAGATGCGTACAGACGGCTCTGCCTCCAACGAGTCCCCAAGGACAAGCAATCTGATTTCATAGAATCTACATAGAAAAGAGCCGCGCTCGTAGTGGAATGCAATCATTTTACCATTCGGAGCCACTATTGGTGACGGCTTGGTCAAAATAAAAAAATCCTTATCGCAAAGGCGTAGTCTCGCTTCTCCATTTCGGTCAGCAGACCATAATTCAGACCTATTGCCGTCATAACCAACCCTCAGGAAATATATGAAACGTTTTCCATCTTCAATCCATTGTGGGCAGCAGCCAGGTATGAGTTTCTTTACTCGTCCGCTGTTAACATCAATCGAATATATCCAATCTCTGGAACTGAACAATATCTCCGGGCCACTTGGATGCCAGCAAAATCCAAAAATAGGCAAATCCTTGGTTAGTTGTCTGAGCTTGGCCTTTGTATCCTCTTCAGCAACTAATTTCATGCTTGAGGAAAAGATTAATAAAGGCAGCAATAAACAAGTTAACCAATCTCTAATCCTCATCTGGTCTCTCTTGTAAGAACAATATCATTCCTAAAGAAAAAGCGAGGCAGAACCCACCCCGCTACGAAGAAAATCCTCTATTAAAAATGTTTTTGCCCGCACCTGTGCTTCCCGCACAGAAAACGCGGGTACAGGTGTCAGTCAGTGTCCTTCTCGGCGGGTTTGTAATCTCGCTTGGGGGGCTTTTGTACAAGGCCCATACGAATGGCTTTGGCTGAGACCTTAATTCTGCAAACCCTGCCGTCAATAACAGCCCGAACCTTTTGTATATTCGGCTTAAACTTTCTCCTGGTAATGCCGGTAACTTTTTTACCGACACCGCCAAGATGCTTGGCTTTACCACGCCGGGCTATACTTCTGCCCGCCACCGTTCGCTTACCGGTAAAGAAACATTCTCTCGACATTAAATACACTCCCGTTCTATTTAACTTTAACGCAGGACGAGGTCCTGCCCCATCGGAAGCATTAAATATATGATTTTGTGTAAAATTTGCAAGGGCAAACCAGATTTAATTGCAAAAAAGCATTTTCTGTCAAAAAAACGTTTTTCTCTTAAGATAGGCTCAATACTCTATCAGCTTTGTATTTCGGCAGATATAGCTTATAATTGATTAGCTGGTTCGCAGGTTTATGCGAGCAGCAATTTTTTAGTGGCCTGTAACACAATAAATGCGTGGTTGTAGGGGTGGTTCGCGAACCGCCCCTACAGCCATCCCCAAGCTCGTCCCGGTTTTTCGGGACTCGCTTGAGGCTGCCACCCATCAAATTAGATGCGAAAACGCACGCTTCTAAAAGGCGTGTTACAGAATATCAGGTTGAATTTGACGGATACGACTTTATGAATATTTTGGGGATATCGGCCTTCTACCATGACAGTGCAGCGGTGCTTGTGCGCGACGGCGAAATTATCGCCGCCGCCCAGGAGGAGCGATTTACAAGAAAAAAGCACGACAACCAATTCCCGACAAATGCGGTTGAGTATTGTCTTGAAGCCGGCCGGCTCACTGCTGAGGACCTCGATTATGTGGTTTTCTATGAGAAACCGCTTCGGAAATTCGAGAGGCTGCTCGAAAGCTACATCGGTTATGCGCCCCGAGGTTTTAAACAATTCCTGATGGGTATGCCGTTATGGCTGCGACTTAAGCTGCATTTACCCCGGGAAATGGATAGGGCCTTGCACAACAAGTACAAGAGCCGCTATGTTTTCACCGAACACCACGAATCCCATGCGGCAAGTGCCTTTTTTCCCTGCCCTTTCGATGAGGCTGCCATTCTGACCTTCGACGCGGTCGGCGAATGGACAACGGCCAGTTTCGGCACGGGCAGGGGCAACAAAATTAAGTTGACACATGTGATGGAATTCCCTCATTCGCTCGGATTGCTTTATTCGGCTTTTACCTACTTCACCGGCTTTCGCGTCAACTCAGGTGAATACAAAATGATGGGCCTGGCGCCGTACGGCGAACCAAAGTACTACGAGCTCATTTCAGAAAAACTAATCGATCTCAAAGAAGATGGCTCATTCCGGTTAGACATGTCATACTTTCCCTACTGTCATAAGACTGTAATGACCGGTTTGAAGTTTGAAAAGCTCTTTGACGGTCCGCCGCGGAAGGCTGAATCACCCCTGTCCCAGCGGGAAATGGACATTGCAGCGTCCATCCAGGCCGTTACCGAAGAGATTATGCTCAGAACCGTTAGGCACGTGCATCGGGAGACTGGGATGAAGAACCTCGTACTGGCCGGCGGCGTGTTCCTCAATTGCGTAGGTAATAGTCGTATTCTTCGTGAAGGGCCGTTCGATAACATCTGGATTCAACCCGCAACCGGAGACGCCGGCGGCGCACTGGGAGCAGCACTGTTTGTATGGTACCAATTACTGAATAATGAGCGGACAGTTGACGGCCATGATAAACAGCAAGCATCCCTGCTTGGTCCTGCTTATAGTAACGAACAAATCCGATTGTTTCTTGATTCCGTCAATGCAAATTATCACACATACACCAACGAAAAACAATTATTAGATAAGGTTAGTGATTTGATAAATGAAGGCAAAGTAATCGGCTGGTTTCAGGGACGGATGGAGTTTGGGCCTCGCGCATTGGGCAATCGCAGTATTATCGGTGATGCCCGAAATGAAAAGATGCAATCAATAATGAATCGTAAGATAAAATTTCGTGAGTCTTTTCGTCCCTTCGCGCCCTGTATTCTTCGGGAGGATGTGGGGGATTATTTTCAGATGAGAGACGAAGAAGACAGCCCATATATGCTGTTAGTCGCATCTATTCAAGAGGAGAAGCGATTAACGCCGGAAGTGCCGATTGAATCGCTCAAAGGACTGGAAAAACTAAAGGTCAAACGCAGCATTGTACCGGCCATCACTCATGTGGATTACTCAGCACGCATTCAGACTGTCGATCCACAGCGTCACCCAAAACTGCACCGTCTTATGAGTTTATTTAAGGAAAAAACAGCATGTCCGGTGATTATCAATACAAGCTTTAATATTCGAGGTGAGCCCATTGTCTGCTCCCCAGAACATGCGTACCGATGTTTTATGGCAACCAATATGGATGTTTTGGTGATGGAAAATCAATTGCTTTCCAAAGAAGAGCAACCACGGGCAAAACAACATGAAATAGACGAATATAAAGCCCAGTTTGAATTGGATTAGCTGATAGGCCAAAGGAGAATAATATAAGATGTCTTTTGTTGAGATAAACTGGCACCCAAAACACAAGCAACTGCGAAGTTTTGGTAAAATCGCCCTGATAGTAACGGCCATTATTTCTTTGTTATTATACGTGCTTAAAGGAGTTGCAATTTTATGGGCCTTAGCTATTTTTGGTGTTGGTTTTACTATTTTTCTAATCAGCATGATATCCCCCAGGCTCATTAGAGTGATTTATGTTGTTCTGATGGCTGTGACGTTTCCGATAGGTTTGGTCGTAAGCTTCACGTTGTTAACGGCTTTTTACTTTCTTTTACTGGTGCCTTTGGGACTAATCTTTCGACTCACAGGCAGGGATGTGCTCGGACGCAAGTTCGACTCCACTGCCGAGAGCTACTGGCAACAAAGGAATCCGCCTAAGAACTCTGAGTACTATTTTCACCAGTTCTGAATCCGGAGAATATCAATGTCCAAGAATTCCGAATCCGACAAACAAGCTGAATTCAAAGAGCTTGCTCAAGAGAAAAGACCTTCCTTGCCGAGAGAGTTTTGGCTATTTCTCAAATACAATAAAAAGTGGTGGCTGTTACCCATATTGATTATACTGCTTCTTTTGGGTTTGCTCATACTGTTAGGCGGCACAGCAATAGCACCGTTCATTTACCCGCTCTTCTAAGTTAATTGCCTTTTTTCAAGATAGATTCCAATACTTTACGTATCTTGGTGGAATTCGGGTCTATTTGTAAAGCAGTTTGAATTTCTTTGATCGCCTCACGTCTATGCCCCTGCCTATTTAAGAGAACACTCAAATTACAATGCAGTATTGAGCTATCCGGTACAAAAAGCAATCCCTTACGATATACTTCAACTCCCTCGTCAACCCTGCCCTGCCGATATAGTATCTCTGCCAGATTGTTATATGCCGGCATGTAATCCGGCTGTAATCGCAGCGTTTTAGAATAATATTCTTTGGCCTTATCCATCCTGCCCTGCTTTTGATATGCCCATGCTACGTAGTAATGCGCATCACCACAGGTGGGTTTGATTCGTATTGCCTCCAGATATTGGGCGATAACTTCATCAAGATCGCCCAATCCGCGTGAGACCGCCCCCAATGCGGTGCATCCTACATAAGAATGCGGCAAACACTTTTGCACTAAACGATACTGTTCGGCTGCCGCCTGAAAGTCTTTCAAACCTTCCGTTAATAATTTGCCATATTTCCAACGCAGGCGCCAGTCTGAGGGTGCCTTCTGAATCGCCTGACGATACTGAACTGCAGCTCTTCCAAGAGCTTCCGGAGCAAGGTAAATTCTAAGGGCCTCGAGATTTTGCTCCATTTGCCTGACAAGCTCCTCATGATAGAGCTGGTTGGTGAACGGCGGTTCCTTGATAAAGCCACTAAGAATCCTATCAGCAATTACGTGGCGATCCCAATCGGTGTAGGCTAAGCGTTCGGCACACTCGGCTTTGGTTAATATTGGATGTTTATTAGCTTTTTGACGTTTTGTCCAATCCGGAGGAAGTATCTTTTGCGCTTGTTCAAAAACTGTTTTAGCGAGAAGATAAGTGCCTTTGAAACTCAAATGCACATGCTCATAAAACAGTTCTTCTCCGGGAGTCTCATGGGGGCTATTCTTTTCAAAAACACTGGCTATGTCCACCAGGTAAATACTTTCGGCGGCCTTGTCTCTGGCTACGTCGCGAATAATCTTATTGATCCGTGTATCAGCACGGAATCGAAGTGTATCCAGCTCAAGCGCACGAATATATTTTTCCCGGGCCTTGTCATATTCGGCCATGGCCCAATAACAACGACCCAGTCGAAACTGCAGGTCGGCGTAACAATCATCAATCTGAGCGGCGGCCAAATAGCGTTCAACCGCTTCGGCATAATCACCTGCTAATTCGTGTTCGGCGCCTTGATGGTAAATCTCGTCCCACTTTCTCCTCTCCATCTCAGTCAAATCCAGCCGATGCAGAGAAGCAAATGGCGGGCTATCTTTCAGATTGCTGCCCACAGTACAGAAAATTATCTTGGTTCCGCTTTTGCAGGCAATGTGCCTAATATCTTTTAGGTTTCTTTGAAAATTCTGGTAAACTGTTTCCAAATGGGGGTCATCGGCCCGTACCTGGTTGTTGAGAAACATCTCCAATCCACGCCAAACTTTAGGAAGGTCCTTTTCAGCACCCACTAATTCGAGTAAGCTGGTTAGCAACTGCCCCAGCCTGGTAGCTTTAAGAGCAATACCAATACGGATGACAGATAAATTGGCCAAAGGCAGAGTATATAC
>Ga0307430_1002719_pt1 | contig 11450 bp, 9 predicted proteins | sample SalMarWE160130MG_FD_202159 | JGI IMG/M metagenome (GOLD analysis project Ga0307430, IMG submission 202159) | Salt marsh sediment microbial communities from the Plum Island Ecosystem LTER, Massachusetts, United States - WE1603-130 | ecosystem: Environmental > Aquatic > Marine > Intertidal zone >... | reverse complement strand
GGTCGGCCAGGTCGCCGGTCACCCACTCGATGTCCAGGTCACCGATGGCGCCGGTCGCCCCCGGGCGGCGGCGCATACCGCGCACCTGCAAGCCGCCGGCAAGTGCCGCACGGGCAATCTGCCCGCCAATGAAACCGGTAGCGCCAAGGACGCAGCAGTGGATTTCGGGCATGGTTCGCTCCTTTCCTTTCCTGGCAGGCCAAGACTGGGACTAGGCGCTCTCTCCGCCAAAGATAGCCTCTGCGTGCGCCAGCAGCGTTTGAGCACGTTCGGGGTCGGTGTTCTTCGTCTCCAAGTACTTGGCCAATAGCTCGCGGTCGGTCATCTCCTCAGGAGCCAGGCTGCCCAAACGCACCCGCGCCTCCCGCTCGACCTCGCGATTGATGCCGCCGACAAAGTAGGCATCGGCGAGCAAGGCGCGGATGTCCCGATCTCGCAGCAGCGTCTCCTGGTCGGCCCGCAGCCGCAGAATCAAGCGCACCACGGCGTCCGTCAAATCGTGCTTGGCGACCTCTTGGCGCAGAGCCAGCAGCGGGTCGGCGGCTTGGCGCACGTCCGCGCGTATGTCGCGCACGTCCGCGCGTACGGTGACAAAGGGACGAGCGTCCACCTCGACGAATTCCCACGCCGTTTTCCCCCGCGCCAGTTCGACCCAGCAGAATCCCTTGGGCTGCCCCTCCTCGCCAAAATCGATCCGCTCCGGGCTGCCCGCATAAACCACGGCAGGGTAGCTATCGCCGTTGAGACTCTGGTGCATGTGGATGTGGCCCAACGCGACGTAATCCCAGGCCGGATCGGCCAGGACCGACTTGAGGACCACGGCGTCCCGCCCGATCATCACGCTGCGCTCGGAGCCGAAGGACGCGCCAGAGACGCTGAGGTGAGCGGCGAGCACCGCTGGAACGTCAGGATCGAGTTGCTGAGCCATCGCCTGGATGAGCTCGGCGACGATGGCTTGCAGCTTCTCGTCGAGATCCCTGATGGACAAGCCGCGGTAATCGTCTTGGGTCAGCAGCCGCTGGCGCACCGGATAGGGAACGGTGGCGACCTGTACGGGGCCACGGCGGGTCTCGATGAGGTGCACCTTCTCCTCCCACCCCACGACGACGTTCGGCACGTCGAGCGTGCGAAAGATGTCGACGCTGGAGGCTCGCTGCGCCATCGTCGGCAGATCGTGGTTGCCTACCAGCAGGACAATGGGCACGCCGGCATCGACCAGCCGTTTGACCCGCCGGGCGAAGGCGCGCTGGTAGGTGGGGTTGGGGTTGCGGGTCTTGAAGGCATCCCCGGCAAAGATCACCAGGTCTACCTCGCGCTCCAGGCCGTAGTCGATCAGCTCGTCGAAGCGGTGCAGGAAATCAAGCACCCGCCCGTTGACGCCGGTGGCGGGGTCCAGCCGGCCATAGTTTTCCATACCGACGTGCAGGTCTGCAAAGTGCAGCAGGCGAATCTTGTCCATAGGTCACCGGGATCGGTCGGTCTAAATACCGTTTATGAGTATAGTTTAGCCCCTTGTGGGCGGGCAAAGCTCTATGCTACGACTCTAACCGTACTGGGCTTGAATTATAATCCAACGGCGGCGCTTGCACAAACGGGTAACCGCCGCCTACCGGCATATCAACACAGGATGGCGGCTCTCGCGCAGCACCTGATCCACGGCGCTGCCGAGCACGACCTCCAGCACCGGGTTGAATCCATAGCCACCCATGACGATCAAGTCACTCTCAAACTCCGCGGATGCTTCCAGAATCGCCTCGCCGACGCCGCCCTGCTTTTCGATGTACGCAGCATCAATGCCATGGCGTCTGAGATACCGCTTGGCTAGCTTCATCGTCTCAGGCGTGGTATGATTTTCCTCCGACACCGTCACGACGGCCAGCGGGACGTTCCAACAGCCCGCCAGGCACGTAGAGACGAAAAGCGCCTCTTTCGCCTTAGGGCTACCGTCGTATGCCAGCAGGATGCGCCTCATGCCGAACGATCCCTGGGGGACTGCCAGGATGGGGGTAGCACAGTGTTGGATCAGCGCGCGCAGGCCCGAGCTCAAGCGAGCGATGGGCCGATCTCCGGGCGGATAGGCCAGGTTGACGATGACGAGGTCCAGCCAGCGCCCGGCCTCGCATATCTCCCGGGAGACATCCCCCACCTCGACGATCCACTGGCCGGGGATGGACGCTTCCTCACAGCGGCGGACGAACTCGGCCTGTATGGCCTGGACGGTTTTGCTTTCCTTTTGCCGCTTCGAGGCCACGACGTGCAGGCCGACCAGGCGTCCTTCTTCACGCCGCGCCACCTCAAGCGCCTGATCGACGACGTGCCACCCACTCTCCTTGCCGTTGATGGCCACGAGGATCCTGGTGAACAGGTGCTCTTGGGGAGTTTTCACGCTGCGCGCCCGCCGCCACTCGCCCGGCGCTGGTCCAGGCGCGATCTCCTTCGGCAGGAAGATGTCGCGTATTCTCTGAATCACGCGCCTGATCACCTGGCCGAGCTTGGGACTGAACCTGCCGACCAGGTCCTCGGCGGCTACTTCGGGCTCGATCTCCCACGCCAGTTCCTGGCCCAGCTCGTCACGGTGGTTGAGGATCCACAGATACAGGTCGGTCTCCGTCCGGCCGGGAAAGTCGCGCAGGATACCGTTCTCCCGGATCATCTGCACCACCGGCAGGTAGACCGTATCGTACCAGTGGGCAACGGCCTCTTTGTAGGGAATCTCTCGTTTCTGCTCGATCCCCATAAAGTAGCGGTGTACGGAGATGTGCTCCTCCAGCTCTCGATACCGCCCCGCCAGGCTCACGCTCAGGTTGGCATCCGGGCGGAGTTCGTCCAAGTGGGTGTGCTCCAGAAACTCGGCATACTCTGCCTTGACGATCAGGTCCTCCGGCCGGACGTCGGGGGAAAGCGGCACCTTGGTATGGCACTCGGTCACGTACGCCTCGACGTGGGTCGCGCCGAGCTGCTTGGCGACCGACACGCGGTGGTTGCCGTCCAGCACAAAGTAGGCCTCACCGATCTGATAGACCTCGATAGGAGGCAGGCCCACAGTGTCGGTCATGGCCTGCTCCACTCCCGCCCACCTGGTTTGATCCTCATCCTGGCGCGGCAAAAAGCTGCGGGTGAATTCGGTGTAGCGTCCCACGCTGCCGACGATGGCGTCGATGGGGATATCCTGCAAGCCGCGCGACGTGACGCGGATGCCCTTCAACTTTTGGCGCACCTCCTCGTAGTTGAGGAGATCGGTCGAAGCACCCGTCAAGCGGGCCACGACCTGTTCGAGCTGGGCCTGCATGCGCGCGCGGTGAAAGTCGTATATGGCTGATGCGAGTCGTGGGTTCTCCATAATGCCTCTGGTCACTAGCGGGACATTATAACTGAGGGACGTCAGGTGTCAATGCAATTCAAACCGCCTAAAGCTCCAGGGGGCAGGTGACCGAGCGCCAGCCAGAGAGCCCTCCCAGCACGACGACGAGGTCTTTCCACCCCTCGCGCTTTAGCAGGCTCGCAGCCACCATCGACCGCACGCCGCTCCCGCAAAAGACGTAGACGGCACGATCCCTGGGGACTTGATCGATGCGGTCGGGAAGCTGGGTCAGGTGGATGTGTTGCGCATCCGGGATCCGACCCGCCGTCACCTCCGCCTCGCTGCGCACGTCGAGGATCCACGGTTCTTCGTCCGCGTCGAGGGCGTGGCAAAGCGCCTGCACGGTGACGGTGCGGCTCGAACCGCTCTCGTGCCCCGCCTGGTGCCAGGCCAACATGCCGCCCGCCAGGCTGCCTGCAACGTCGTCGTAACCGATGCGTATCAAGGTGCGGACGATAGGCGTCGGGTCGGCGGTTTCGTTCACCAGCAGGATGGGTCGACCCTGCGGCAGGAACCAGCCTGCGAACCGCGCCACGCCACCCGCCCAGATGGAGATCGCGCCCGGCACGTGCGCTGCACTGAACCCCAGCTCCATCCGCGTGTCGAGCACGATCGCCTCCTGTGCCTTTTCCGCGAATTCGGCAGGCGACAGTGGCTTCACGGCGGGCAGGGTACCCAGGAGCGGCGCGCCTGCGGCGTTCCACGCCTCCATCTTCTCAAAGTAAGGGGGCTTTTCCAGCTTTTGGGCTACGTCGGCGACGAATGCCTCGCGGTCGGTGAAATGCAGCTTGGGGTTGAGCTTGCGCTCCAGCCCCAGCGTGGACCACTTCCGGTCAGCGATCGACCCGCCGCAGGCCGAGCCATGGCCGTGGGCCGGGCAGAGGATCACATCGTCGCCCAGGGGCAGCAGCCTGCCAAAGATTGTGTCGTACAGCAGGCCCGCCATCTCGGGTGCCCTGTCCATCCCCAAAAGGTCGACCCGCCCCACGTCGCCGGCAAAGAGGGCGTCCCCGGCAAAGACCATCCAAGGCGCGCCGCCGGGCTCGCGCAGCAGGTAGCTCATCGAGCCGGGCGTGTGACCGGGCGAGTAGATGGCCTCCAAGGTCAAGCCCCCCACCTGCCACGTCTGGCCGTCCTCCACAGACTGACCGTACCCGTAATCCAGTTGCGCGTCGGCGTGCCATATCTCGGCGCCGGTGCGGGCGGCCAGTTCGACGGAGCCGATCACGTAATCCTCGTTGCGGTGGGTCTCCAGGATGGAGACGATGCGCATACCCTCCCCGGTCGCCATCTCGATGTAGACGTCGCAATCCCGGCGCGGGTCGATGACGAACGCCGTGGTGCCGTCGCCGACGACGTAGGAATAATGAGCCAGGCCTTTTGACTCGACACGTTCAAAAAGCATCGCCTTCCTCCAAACTATAACAGGATTCGAGTCTGACTACCGTGGGCTCTTTCCGGTCACCGTGGGGTTCTCGGGATAGGAACTCCACTCGGTAAAGGATCCCTCGTAGATGAGCACGTCGGGAAAATCCAGGTACCACTTGAACAGGATGAACTCGTTCGTCGCCTCGCGGCCGGTGCCGCAGGAGCAGATGACCGTCTTATCGGACGTGATGGCGTGCCGATCGAGGACGGCCTGGATCTCGTCGTCAGGCTTGAGCAGCCGCTTGTTCCCGGCGTCCATAAAGCTCGTCCAGGGCACGTTGATCGCGCCGGGGATGTGGCCGGCCTTGATCCACGGCCCCTGCCCCTCGTAGACAGCCGGCGGGCGGGCGTCCAGCAGGATCACGTCCTCGCGGTCCTTGATCTCTTTGAACCTGGCATATTCGACAAAATAATCGCTGCGCACCCTGGCCTCGAACGTCGATTCCTGCACCTTGGGGAACTCCTGCGACAGGGGCCGGCCCTCCACCTTCCACTTGTCGATGCCGCCGTCTAGAACGTAGACGTTGTCGTGGCCGAAGCGGGCCAGTGTGTAGGCCATCATCGTCTGCTCCAGGCCATTGCCCCAGCCCGTGAATGGTCCCGTGCCGGTGTAGACGACGACGGGGACATCGGCCCTGAGGCCCACGCGGCGCACGACCGCCTCGATCGCCGCCGGAGGAACGTATTGGGCGGGCAGCCCTTTGAGCGGGACGCGCAGCAGTCCTTCGTTCATGTAGACGGCGCCGGGGATGTGTTCTTGAATATAATCGTGGACGTTGGGCTGAACGTCCACGATCGTCAAGTCCCCTTCGTGCAGGTGCTCCCCCAACCAGGCGGTGGGCACCCACTTGACCTTGCCTTTGCCGTAGGGATATTGCTTTCCCATGGAAACTCGCTCCTTTCTTCGCTGCTATTTTCCCCTCTCACCACGTTTGCCGAATGGCGGCGTGGGCGTTCAACCGGTAGCACGATTCGGAAATCGCGGCTAGATTTCCTCCCCCTCTCCCCGCAGCACCGCCCGCCCGCGCTCGAGCACGTCCTCTGGACTCCCTGCATCTTGCGCTCCCAGGTCGGCGTAGAACTCGGGCGTGCCGTAGGTGCGGGTCTTGATCACCACCGGCATGGGCACGGCGTGGCCCATGATGAGCGCCTGCTGGCGGGTATCCAGTCGCGCCAGTACCTCGCGCAGCGCTGCCCCGCCGCTGATCCCGGCAAAGACGGCGCGGATGTCGGCCTCGTCATCCAGCAGGCAGGTGACGCGCGTGCCCACCTGGCTCATCACCTCCGGGTCGATGCCGCTGGGCCGCTGGTCGACGATGAGCAGCGTGACGTTGTACTTGCGCAGCTCGCGGGCGATGGTGCCAAAGATAGTATGCCGGGCGACGACCGGATTGAGGAACTTGTGCGCCTCCTCGATGGTGATAATCAGCGAGCGCGGCTCCTCCCCCTGCCCGCCCTGCGCCGCCTCCTTGCGCCGCACGTAGTGATCGTGGATGCGGCGCGTGATATAGTTGGCCACCAGGATGTAGGCCTCCAGGCTGTTGCCGTACCGCCCGAACTCCAGGACGACGTTCACGCCCCGGTCGAGGTAATCGAGGATCTGCCTGACCGGATCCTCCGGCGCTTGGGCCTGCAAGAAGCCAAAGCGGCGGAACATCCCCAGCTTGCGCTGGATCGCGCCCAGCGTCCCGCCGTGGAGCGTGCTCTGTTCCAGCGCGGCGTTCAACTCCTCCAGTGTGTCGTGCTCGTCCAGCAAACGGGCGACCCAAGCCTGTCCCAACCGCCGCCGCAGGAAATAGAGCGCGCCCACCTGCACGTCCGAAAGGGCCATCAGGCTGGAGAGGCTGTCCACGTCCTCCGGCTCGATCTGCTCATAGCCGATGCGCACCACGCCATCGATCTTGCTCCCCCGTCGCCGGGACGATTCCTCGTCCAATGTAAACACCGAGACCTGCCCCGTGGGGAAGAGCTGCCGCAGCCCTTTGACCTCCTGCTTCGCCTCGTCCTGGCTCTTCCAGCCATACTCGTTGTGCATGTCGAACACCAGATTGACGGCCACGTTCTCCCGCATCAGCCCGGCCAGCAGCGTGCGCGTGAGAAAGGTCTTGCCGGTACCCGTCTTGCCAAAGACGCCCGCCGAGCGCTCCACAAAGCGCTGCAGGTCGAGCGCCACGTGGACACCCTCCATCTCCAGCGGGTCACCGACGTAAAAGTAGCCCGGCTCGTCCTCCCGGCCAAAGATGAGGCCGATCTCTTCCTCGCTGGCATCATAGACCGGGGTAAAGTGGGCGGGGATGGTCTTGACCGGCTTGGGCTCCCGCCCCCCCTCTGTCCCCCTCAACGGGGGGGAGGAAGAAGTCCCTCCCCCAATGGGGGGGGCGGAGGGAGGGGCATCCAAGACCAGCATCGGCGTGACGTGGAGGCGGCCAAAAACGGCAGTGCCTCCGTAGACGCGCGCCATGAAGGGATCGGTCGTATCGGGCGGGGTCTTTTCGATCAGCGGGTTGAGGGCGTCCAGTTGCACGTCGGTGACGATGGAGAAAAAGCGCCGCCCGGTCTGGCCACGCACGACGACGTACCGCCCTACGGCCAGCCCCTCGATCACCGTGGCCGGGTCGAGCTTGACATCCAGTCCCTTGGAAAGGCTCCCCGCGACGACGATGCCAAGTTGCCGGGCGGGCGGGGAGTCGGTGGGCCGAGGGCCGAAGAAAGCATCCAGTTCCTGTTCGGGGGATCGATCGTCCATACTTGTAACCTCGTTGGTTATCGTGCTTAGCCTCCCGCAGGTTAAACCTGCGGGAGGCTTGGCTACTTTAGTTCCAGCTCCCACACGGTGGCGAAATCTCCCGTCGCCTCGAATCCGAAGTGGCGGTACAACCGCTGGGAATACCGGTTGTCGGATTGCGTGTTGAGCGTGACGTGACCAGCGCCCTGTCGCCAGAAGACGCGCAGCGCGTCGCGCAGCAGGGCCGCGCCCACGCCACGGCCCTGGTACGCCGGGTGCACGGCGATGCGGTTGAGGTGAGCCATCGGCAGGCGCAGCTCCCCCTCCACGTACCCCACCACCTTCCCCGCCAGCACCGCCACGGCAAAGTGGGCCGCAGCAGCGACCCGGCGGCGCATCGTATCCTCGCCGTGCCACCAATGGGCGGTGAACGCCGCCCGATCCACTGCCGCTACCGCCGGGATATCGGCGTTCGACGCAGGTCGCAGATCGGCGCTGCTGGGGCTTGGCGCGGGAAGATTGCAATCGAACTTGGATAGCGTCACCACGTCGGTCAGCGGCCTGAAGCCGCGTTTCTCCAGGTGTGTCCCCGCCCAGCCCCCATAGTCCATCCAGGCCAACGCGGATGCCCCGCAGCGACGCAGCGCGGCGAGGACGCGGGGCAGCGATAGATCGAGCCACTCATCCACATCCAGTCCATCGCCCAGGGCGGCCGTCCGCACCCAGGCCACCGGCGATTCGTCGGGCCAGGCAAAGAGGGCTCCCATCAAATCCCTGCCGTTCTCCACCACGACGAAGGACTCGGCCGCCAGGTGCTCCTCCCAGCGCCACATCTGGGGCAGTCTGTAGCGCGCCCGGTCGCAGAGCGCCTCGATGGCCATCCAATCGCCGGGCCGAGCCTTTCTCACGTCCATGCTCTTTGGAGCCTTCATCGGGCTTACTTTAGCACATCGCAGGCCAGAGGTCAAGTAGTGATGTATTTTGGGCAATGCGATAGTCCTACGCCCATTTGCCTTAGTTGACGCTTTATGGTAAAGTAATTGCGTGCTACGCGCGCCTGTGGTACAATACAACACGAAGTATCTTTCGCACGAACAGTCAAAGCCAAGGGGGGCGAAGATGAGCACTATCGCAAACGCATTTTTAAAGATCCTCGAGTTCTTGCAGAAGCAAAAATGGGCCATCCTGGGGCTTGTGGTGGGAATCATCTTGGGGATGATTTACGCCTGGTATCTGACTCCGGTGAATTTGACCAACACCACCCCCGGCAGCCTGCGCTCAGACTTCCGCGAAGACTACCTTCTCTGGGTCGCCCGGAACTATGAGAGCCAGAGCCTCGTCGACCCGGAATGGGCACGCTCCCAATTGCTGGGTAGCGACTATGCAAGCGACAAGCGCAAGAAAACCATCGAACGCGATGTCGAGCAAATGTCGAAGGTGTTGGACGACCTGGCTTCATCGTGCGGAAGCGGCACGATGCCACAGTGCGATGCCAACGACGCGACGCGGCTAAGAAATCTATCGGCGGACGTGCAGACCATCGTCGAGCCATCGAGCCCGAACTTTTTCCAAACGCTGTGGAGCATATTACGGCCTGTGTGTCTCGTGATCTTTATCCTGCTCGTCGTCGGAGGAGGGTTGTTCATCCTCTACCGCTGGTGGCGCGGCCGCCAAGAGGAACACGAGGTGCGGGAGTCTATAGCCGAACGAATCCGGCCCGTGGAGACGGTTTCCTGGGGCGGTGAAGGGACGCCGCTGGCGCAGTTCCCGACTACCTACGCCCTGGGGGACGACCACTTCGACCCGTCTTTCAGCATCGAGCTGGATAACGGCGAGTTCATGGGCGAGTGCGGCGTGGGCATCTCGGAGACCATCGGCGTGGGCGCGCCCAACAAGGTCACCGCCTTCGAGGTGTGGCTATTCGACAAGAGCGACATCCGCACCGTGACCAAGGTCGTGATGTCGGATTATGCCTTCAGCGACGAAGCCCTGCGCACCAAGTTGGCGCCCAAGGGAGAGCCGATGCTGGCCAAGGAAGGGGCTGAAATCATCCTGGAGACCAAGACGCTGCGCGTAAAGGCGCGCATCGTCGAAGCAAGTTATGGAATGGGCAACCTGCCGCCGAACAGCTTCTTCGAACAGCTTTCGATAGACCTGGCAGCTTGGGTCAAGCCAACGCCAGAAGGGGCCGAGGCATTCGAAGAGGACATCTCCTTGCTATCCGAGATGTAAGCCATCCGTCGATTGCAGGTCGAAAACACCCTCACCGTAGCAATGCGGTGGGGGTGTTCACTTGGGAGGAATGAATGCGCCGCCTGTGGTGGGGCTTCCTGCGATTCGCCTTTCGTCTGTTTTACAACCAGTTCGCCTGGACCTACGACTTTGTGGCATGGGTGGTGTCGCTGGGGCAGTGGAAGGCGTGGGGGCGCACGACGATCCCACACCTGCGAGGGGAGCGGGTGCTGGAACTGGCTCACGGCCCCGGTCACCTGCTGGTGGCGATGGCGGGGCGAGGACTGTCGCCGGTGGGACTCGATCTCTCACCATATATGGCCCGCCTGACGAGGCGGCAGTTGAGAAAGGCCGGCCTGACCGTTCCCCTGGTGCGCGCCCGCGCGCAAGCACTTCCATTTCAGGATGGCTGTTTCGATAGCGCCGTGGCCACCTTTCCCGCCGAGTTCATCGTGGCGCAGGCCACCCTGCGAGAGACAGCGCGCGTCCTGGAACCGGACGGCAAGCTGGTCGTCGCCCTGGGAGCCCTGCCGGGCAGGCGGGGTCCGATCCCCAGCTTCATCCGGTGGCTGTACCGGATCACGGAACAGAGGGACATGCTCCCGAAGGGCGGTGAAGCGCTATTGCGGCGGGCCGGGTTTTCCCCGCGCGTCCAATGGGAGACTGTTGGCCAGAGTCGCGTGCTGCTGGTCACGTCAGAGAAGGGGCAATAGAGATCACACAGGGTGGTAGGATTGTAGCTGAGAGCGGCCTATCAGAATCATCTCGGCCTCGTAGGGAAAGGGGGCAGGGATCTCGATGAGGGGAAAGATATGCGCCTCGGTCACAGGGATCAGTTGCTCCTGAACGACGTCGACAAAGTCGCGCACACGCGCCTCGGCCGACATGTGGAAATAGCCCCGGCACACGGCTACCGGCGTGTAGGCCACCAATAGCTCCTCTCTTTGCAGCATGCGGAACGAATCGCGGGTCTCGGCCGAGGCAAAATACAAGAACACGACCTGGGGCCTGCGGACGACGACGTGAGGGCGATTGAACCCCTTCAGCGGGCTGCCGGGCGTCAACGGCGTCAGATAGGCGTCGTAGAGCGAAAGGCTATCACGCACGGTGTCGTTGACGAACGTAGCCATGTCCCCCACCGTCTCCAGTTGACCGCTGAACTGGAAGTTAGTAGTCAAGATCTGAACCTCGTGGCGCTGGGCAGGCAGTGCTTCGAATACCATCGGTTGCTCCTTCGGGCGCTTTATGGTAAAATAGCTCCGCTCGGTGGGTGTAGCCTAATGGTTAAGGCACCTGGTTGTGGCCCAGGAGATTATGGGTTCGAGTCCCATCACTCACCCCTAGCCGTCGTCGCAGCCGGATTTCGCATCCGGCTTTCGTTTATCATCAGCGTCATTCATTATACACCAATTGCCCCCGTAGCTCAATTGGACAGAGCGTCGGACTTCGAATCCGCAGGTTGCACGTTCGAATCGTGTCGGGGGCGCTGGGGCGCGTTTCAGCTTTTCGAAGTAAAACGCCTTGCTGGCTGCGGACCTGTTTCCCGCCTTGAGCACGCGTGTGAAGAGCTGAAACGCGCCCGCTTTTCTACACGGTGAGAATAGATAGCCTATCTGCAGGCGCGCGCAGCGCGCCCGTTGATCTTGCATTGGAACAACTAGGCTGTGGAAGCAACGCGAACCCCGACAAACGCCGGGGCTTTCT
>Ga0307430_1002718_pt1 | contig 11450 bp, 12 predicted proteins | sample SalMarWE160130MG_FD_202159 | JGI IMG/M metagenome (GOLD analysis project Ga0307430, IMG submission 202159) | Salt marsh sediment microbial communities from the Plum Island Ecosystem LTER, Massachusetts, United States - WE1603-130 | ecosystem: Environmental > Aquatic > Marine > Intertidal zone >... | reverse complement strand
TTGACCTGACCCTGCCGGTCATCAATAAGTGTAGCACAGTCTTAAACAGAGTTTGAAGTGCTGCCTTGCGATTGGCTCTGATTGAGAATATATGGTGTATTCTGGGGACATGATACCTGATTTGTAGCAGGCCTGATTGGTATGGTGTCCCTGGAATTCGCCAGAATGACGAGTGCCCCGTTTGCCACGGTGTTGGCTATATTGAAGGCTCATAGTGCGAGGCGTCCCCCAACCCCCTGTGGTCGTTGAAATCAGCGGCGGAAACTGAGGTTCCCGATTTCGGCGCGCCGAACAATCCGCTATTTTCATCGAGATTATAGCACCCACGATAATGGCTATGAAACTGGATATGGTAACTCGGGCTACTGAACAAACCGCTAGTTTGTTTAACATTGTTTTCCCCTTTTTCCAGTGTCATAATACTAACTAACAGCATAGGTAAAAATTGGGTGATTGGAAATGTCGAATAGAAAGCAAGTAGCTAAATCCGGAAAAAGAGTACACATAATATCAAGAGACAAGGGCTGGGCTATTAAGAAGGAAGGACTATCTAGAGCAAGCCAAATACGTAGAAACAAAGAGGCTGCTATTAAAAGCGCCAATAAACTAAAAAGGCGTGGTTTTGATATCGTTGTCCATAGAAAAGATGGCTCAATTGAGAGATGGGAAAAGTCAAAGAGATAAATGTGAATGAGTCACACCAAAGCTTCTCAAAAAATGTTTTCATAAATTGTCCGTTTGACGATGAATATGTACCTTTGTTAAGGCCACTTCTATTTACTTTAATCTATCTGGGTTACAATCCAAGAATTGCCTCAGAAAGATTCGATTCAGCAGAGCAACGGATTGTGAAGATTTGTGGTCTGATTCAAGCATCAAGGTTTAGTATACATGACCTCTCAAGAACAAGTGCCAGACGCAGGAATGAAATTTATAGACTAAACATGCCTCTTGAATTGGGAATTGATTACGGTTGTAGATTATTCAAAAGAGGAGAAACAAGTAACAAAACCTTTTTGATTTTTGAGCAAAAACCATACGCATTGCATAGAGCATTGTCGAATCTTTCCGGCGTAGATGTCAAGGCACATGGGAATGAGCCGGAAAAAGTTGTTAGAGAGGCAAGGAATTGGTTTGTCACGAATGATCTTGGCACAGCAGCTAGCCCCTCTACAATATGGGATAATTTCAATGAATTTATGACGGATTTCTACCAGAAAAGAGAAAGGGGAGGATTCACAGATGAAGATTTACAGATAATGCCAATCCCAGAATATGTTAAGTTCATTAGAGAATGGCCGGGCCGAAGGGCAACATAAATTAAGGAGGTGGCTATGACTCAAGGCAAACGAGACGTCAATAATGTATTGCATCTTGTTAAGACTAAGCGGTTTGATCAGGCCGCCGAGCAACTCTTAACCGGATGGGGTTACCAGATCAAACCCAAACTAGTAGCGGCCACAAAGAAACAGCTGGCGAAAATGTGGACCCAGAAATACGAAATGAGGAAGAGTGCTGGATACACGACGGATGACATTGCCGAAGAGGTGGTAGCTGAAACTGAGGACTGGTTTCGAGAGCTTCACTAATCGGGCAAGGTCAAGAAGGTAGGCGACCGCTAAGCACCAAATTGATTCCCGTGGGTTTTTGATCCTCGAAGAATACCCCACTCCAAACTCTTGTTAGATACGACCTCGCAACGTCCTAAAACCGCCATATGTCGGCTGAACGACCTACCAGCGGGCTGTAACCACATCTCTGCAGCGTCGTAGAGGTTATATCTGACTACAAGCAGGTCACGCTCTGCGTGAACCCGGATTGGGCTGACAATTGAACTTCCCGCCAATGCAGCGCCCAGATGGGTACTGCACGTTCTGAGTTATTGTTATCCACGTCTTGAAAAATTCTCTGTACCCTCCATGCATGTAAATCAATCTGTTAAAAAGGCAGAGACAAGCGCTTACATCCTTGCATGGCTTAGTTTCCTTTGTCTTATTCCTGAATTTCTTATATAAATATATATACGTAATCCGCACGACCACCACCGCCAGTTCCACCTTCCATTCCTTTTGCTATGAAATAAGTTTCAACATTTCTTGCTATCGTTTCTGTATCAGCGTCCCATTGGTACCAAACCGATGGATTATCATGTTGCATTCTGCGGCGCGCAGGGTCATCTGTTACACCTATTGTCCATGCAGAATAATTCCCGACTATTTTTTCAATTGCCGATTTTATATATGACTCAGAAGACATCTGTATTACCTCCCTTTTTTACTTTTTCTACTTCGCCTAGAGGGATCGTACCAATACCACTTATATCCAGGTACTTCAGGCGGTTTTGGTGGTCTAGGAAGTTCCGGCAATTCAGGCAATTTTGGTAACGAAGGTAGTTTCGGAAGCTGCGGTTTAGCTACTGGCCGGTTCGGATCCTTTCTCATTTTCCAAGCCACAACATTACCTCCTAACAACAATATAGCACAATATGTCGTGGATAGCTAAACCGACATATCACAATACGCTAGGAAGTGCAATTTGGTAACAATTGAAGCTATTATTCAATCCGAAGTATAACCTGCGGGAGTGGTACCCAGTCCCTGCTTTAGACGTTTTGCTATCTAAGGGTGTCAACTCTTTACCACATTGCGAAACAACGCATTTGATAAACCTATAGTGCCTAACCTCGTGTGTTTAGGATGCTGTAGTAGCCAATAAATAACAAGGAAGTCGCCTACACACGAGGCGACATGGAAAGATGCCAGTGCGAGAAGGATCAGCATGGGGACGAAGTTGACTAATAACGCAGGTAAGACCAAAAGCAATGTGACAAACAACAAGGGGGCAAAGGCGCAGAATATGCCTTGATTTCTTGAAATACGACCACCGACTGCTAGAGCTGAATAGGGGAAGGGAAATTTGAAACCGAGGCGGGGTCTTTGCCGGCTGAATAACCACTGAAAAGCATAATGAAATAGCTCATGCAGGAACACCGTTGGAATTAACAATAGACCTGCGATCAGCACCAAGTATGGTGAATGTCCGGATGCTGACAATAGGGTGACATATATTACTACGATGAGAAACGCGATCAGGGCAGCAAATACCTCTATCCTACGTGCATTGCCACGTTCAGTAAGGTCAAGTGTGCTTACTAATTGCTCATCGCTTGGAGCACTTGAGACCAGCTTAGTCATCGACAAAAAAAATGACAATGATTCTTGCTTAGTATATTATTGATGGTGCCTGACGTCAAAGCATGACGGTCTTCTTAAACAAAAGTTCAAGCAGAGCAAGCCACCAGAATCCGCTGATGCTTAACAAAATGAGTTCTTGTTGCCAACGAACTCTACTCCTGTGCGAAGGGAAGAGTATTCTTGGCTTTCCACGCATTCATCCACTTTTGCAAACGTGCAATCCTATTACCTCGGAAAGAGACATCTAGACGTGAGCCCGGTGGCCGAGTCATTTGCGAAGCCGATCCAAAGTCCTGCTGCATAGCATCCAATCCCCCGAAGAGAAACGCTAGTTTTGGATCCGTAAGCTCCAGAACCTCTACACATTTTTGGACATGGGCAATGTAACCCAGATTGTTGATAAAGCGTTCGGCTTTATGGAGAAGCACTGTATCGAGCGCCTGCGCAAGGTCGTCTGTATTCATACATTCCTCCTTTTTTGTTCCGCGTGAGATTCATGTGGCAGCCCCATTTTACCACCGTTAGGCCGGTAGTGTAGCTAAAGTCAATACGACGTAACGAAACCGAAATTGTTAAATAAGCTACCAGCCAAAATAACCATCGCATGAAGTCGAAAAGGCTGCTTTCCTCGAATTTGTAGTGATATAATACTCGTGTGCAAGCCTATTTATGCTAGCTTTTATGCAAAGTTGTGGCATGTAAGAGATGGAGCATGGAAAAAGAGTTTGTGGAAGCTATCGAAAGGGGTATCACTCACCTTCTTGCTGACTTTCAGGGTCAACCCACTAGGTTCTGGAGTGAAAGGGATATCCATTGGTATCTTTTCCATCACCTAAAACAGGACCCTGTGTTTCTACGTGACTATGGAACCGAGCCCATCAGAGCAGAATTCCCGACAAGGCGGGTGTACATAGAAGACGCAAAGCCTGCGAGAGGACATTACGACCTGGTGATACTAGATCCAACTTCAGTCACAAGTCCCCCAGCTAGCCAACTGCCTCCCTGGGCCTCTTGGGAGGAATGCTTGCCTCATATGGTAGTGCTGGTTGCCATAGAGGTAAAAACTTGGGTAGACAGGACAACAAACATTCCCGAAAAGGCGGATTGGGACATCGAGAAGCTTACGGACGCCCAAAATGCAGTAAGGCATGCTTACTTCCTGAACTTTGTCCAATTGGATTTTAGTCGGCAACACATGCGGGATTTCTATCAAGGGCTCAGAGAGTACTTGCTGAAGAAGGTCGGATTACCAAGGCTTAGAATTCTTTGTGTCCCACATGACAAAAGGATTCAGCCTGACCCAAGGCAGAACTGGCTAGCAAGCCCGGCATAAGACTTTGCGGGTATCGGGGGTCTCAGAGATTCAGCCAAGAGGCCAGAGAAGACATCAAGCATAGATACCATCTTACTTTCCCAATAGCCGCTCAATAAGCCTAAAGTCATGATCTTGGAACTCCTTCTGAACGTCTGCGCGACTGATGCGTGGAGAATGTTTTTTATACTTGTGCGTAATTAACTCGTTTGCCCTTGCCCCAGGGAGAAAATATAATTCAGGTTTTTGTGTGGCATCCTTCCCCAGGCGAACAAGCGCCACAACAGAGTTCGTGCTAGGGTCGAAGTTGGGAGCAGTCAACCAGTCATAACCATGATACGTGGATTTTACTTGTATGTTGATTGTCCTTCCCGAGGTACCCGGTGCCATCATGTCAAAAATCTTTGCTCTGCCTATCGTGATACCAATATCGTATCCTAAACGAGAAAGGATAAATGCTACGTAATACTCTCCTGCCAGACCTCTCTGTTGACTATCTGGTTTACCCATTATTTCCCCTACCTACAAACAATGTAGCCTAATCCGCTATTTTCATCGGGATATAGCACCACGATAATGACTGTGAAACTGGATATGGTAACTCGCCACCTATAAAGGAGAGGAAGTCGGAACCCTACCGGCTGCACAATCTGGACTTTTGTTTAACGTTCTCGGCATAAACGAAGTTGCCGAAGGCAATTTGGGGAAATCTTCGATTTCCCGTTTATCCACTGTTGTGCGAAGCTGCCACATATTTTCAGGATAAAATGCCTTATTGGAAGGGCCATCTTTTCATAATTTAAGAGAGTATTTTATTTTCCAAAGCTTCCTCGAAATCTTTTTTTAATTTTTCGTTGTAAAAAGGCAACCCCATTAGCTTAAAGTGTTTATTTTGCAATTTTAAATCTGTGTCTGCTTTTTCTTCCATCTCAAGTAGAAATTCTTGCTTCCATCCCTCTTTAGAACTTTCAAACTTACCTTGATTATCCTTGAATTGGTCTCCTTTGGCTTCGATAAAAATCTGATAAATACTTATGGTTCTATTTCTCTTTTTTAAAATCATTATAAAATCCGGCTCAAATGCTCCGCCTTCATCAAAATCAAAAACTTGAAAGAATTTTTCATTGCGAAGTAAAGCAATATCTGAATATTTCTGTCTTAACTTTTCTATAACTTCGTCAATAAACTTAATAAAATCCTTCTCTTCGTCTGTGCCATAAATTTCGTTTTGGGCATACCAGTCTTTGTTTCCTAAATCCATTTCTACTAATTCTCTCGCTCTTTCGCTGTCACTATCCAATTTTAGAGTCTTTCTGCCTTCGTTTCTGCCAAAAATATCTCTAAGTAATTGCGCCTTAAATAATTTAGTCCCTATAAATTCTGAAGTATTAGTTCGTGCTTGTTCTAATATCTTTTTAACTACAAATGAAGCCATTTCTAATTTTTGAGTTGGAGTTAATTTATTTATTTTGTCTTTTGGGCCTAAAACTTCTATACCAATGCTACCTAAATAATTGAGTGATGAAATAAATTCTTTGACTGATTTCACGTAAGGGAAATATTTCTTTAGTGTTTCAAATTTATAGAACTCAAATCTATCTAATGCGTTTCGAACTACATTTTCTCCCAAATCATCAAGTTTATATGCTATCTTGCTGCGCGCAATATCTTTTGATGACTTTGACTCCTTTGCTTCATCTAAAATAACTTCTTCTTTAATTTCTCCAGTTCTCAATTCGTATTTGTATTTCTCTTCAATCCTTGCATCCTGTAGACTAAATATCTCCGTTCTTGGATTTTGTATCCTGTCATTTATAAAAATTACACCCTCCTTCCAAAACTCGGTCTCTTTAAAGGAATCTTTAATAAACAAATCTTTCTGGACATACTTTTCGGGCAAAATTCCCATTTCAGTAAGAGCAGTCTTTATTTCATCAATATATTTAACATTTCGGAAGCTATGATAATGTAAAGTTTCTATAATGCGAATTTCGTTTTCAGCGTCTTCATCAAATTTCCTTTTATATTTGTCCTGTATTTCATCTATCTGAAATGGAAAATATCTTGCCCCTCTGCCGATAAGCTGTGCCTCACCCACTGTCGTATTCCCAGGCTTATACTTGCCGTGGACCCATTTCCCATCACGAGTATCGTATAGCCTTACGATATCAAACAAGTTAAGCACATCCCAACCTTCATTTAGCATATTAACCGCAAAAATAGCCCTGATTTCATTATCCTTGCTCTCTAAAGAATTAAGTTTCAATTGTTTTTCTTCATCAACATTTTCAGAATCCAAAAGCATACATTTTTCTTCAGAGAAATCCTCTTGTAGTTCTCTAATTAAATTGTGAAAGGTTATATTCTCTTTTTGGAGATAGTTAAATGCTTTTTCTAACTTTGTACCTTTCGTCCGTGAGTATATTTCCTCAATGTCTTTAGAAACTAAATTTTTTATTTTTGCTAAAAATCCTTCGTAATTTTGTTTTGATTCTCTGATAGTTTTGGACTTAAAAAGTATCACCGGCTTTAACCTCATCTTATGTTTTTCGGCAATTTTCCTACGATACTGACTTAGAATAACTGCCTGCAAAGCCCGGTCAATGGGGTCTAAATCTGCCTGCAAAACCTCTATTTCTTTTGAATATTTATCCAAGCGAAATTGCTTCAAATCATACTGAAAAATAATTTTGCCTTCGTATTTTTGCCTGACACTTTGATTACCCAGATCAATCGTTGCTGTAAACTCCAACAAAATATTTTTAGGACTGCTTATGAAAATCCGCTCAGCAGTAAATTCCCAGCTTCCTTTTTCTTTTAATTCGCTTCCTGATAATTTGGATTTTGTCAGGGTTTGTAAATGATGTGCCTCATCGGAAATAAGGACAATTTCTTTATCCTCAAAATCCTCGTAGGTTAAGGCATTTTCTTGGGGATAATTTAAGCGGGTATGCAGTCCTTGAATAGTGGTAAAAATAATATTGATATTCTCCGGATTTGCCGCCTCAAAATTTTGAACTTCTTTTATATCAACTTGTTTTTCACCGAATTTAATTTTAGGAGCGAAAAGATATTTTCCCGATAAAGGATTTAAAAAATTATCTTTTGTTTTTTCAATAATGTTTGTGCTATTCACAAAAAAGATAAAATTGCGGTATCCGAGGGCATATAAATACAAAATATTAGCCGCCATTATGAGCGTCTTGCCGCTTCCGGTAGCCATATGGAAAAGAAGTTGCGCCGGAAATTGTCTTTTCTGATAACCATTAAAATAAAAATCGAATCGACCCAATGCCTCTTTCTGATACTCCCTGGGCTCAAATTTTGGATTGAGATTTTGAACTATCTCATCGTTTACCCGCAATGTAAAATAATCCTGCCCGAACGATTCTTTTATCGAATTAAATGTTTCGTAAAGCATAGTAAACTCTATTAAAATCTATTCATTCTTAATCAATATTTGTTTTTTCTGTTGAGATGCAAACCCTTCTATATTCTTCGCTCCACTCCTCTCATAAGAATATTCGCCAAGTATATTCGCTAATTGAATCTGTATTGTCTCGTACCAATATTCTGCCTCGCTATTTCTAAACCTCATTCTAGGCATAGGAACAAAAATCCGCCCACCGTCTAAAGAAATAAATAACTCTTTCATTAAAAGCATTCCCTTGGCCTCCAATCTCACAAAATAGGATGCATTATGTTCTTTATCGGGATAATCTTTAATCCACTCCTCTTGATAATTTTTCACTACTGGTTTATCCCAGTCGATAATAATCTCAAACTCCTGATGTTTTTTGTGTCTATAAATAGATAGATAAGCTTCAGTACCTTGAAATTTCTCCCAGTTTTGTGGTTTTTTTAGATACTTTTTGAGTCTTATAATAGGATTGACAAATGAAATATATGTAAAATATGCACCAACTAAAGTCGCTATAAAACCAAAAATTCCAATAATTAAACTGAGAACTGTTATCACTCTAAATCTCTATAAAATTCTCTATTTAACTTCTTATCCTCCTCACTCACGCCATACTCCTCGTCATCAATCTCGCTGTAATTAACATAGAGATGGTTTTTATCTAAGCACTCCAGTAAAAATCTTTTCTGGTCTTCAATGGATAGATGCCCAAAATCTTTTGCAAGTTTATCAACTGCTTTTACATCAACCTTATAACTCAAAAACGCTTTCTCTTTCATTGTCTTCCATAATTTTTTTAATTCTTGTTTTGTTTTTCCCTTACGGATTTTCTCAATAAAATTTTCATTCCACTTCATTAGCTCTAAATAGACAAAATCACCGCCGCCTTTCCATCCGACTGATTTTGAAATGCCAGTTTGATCACCATTGATAACATTCTTTAATCTCACTTCAGCACTATTCTTTCCGTAATCAAGCTGTTCAATCCCTATGTATTGACGACCCATTTTATGGGCAACGGCACAAGTTGTTCCTGTCCCGGCAAAAAAGTCTAGTATAAGATCTTCTTTACTTGTATACATTTCCAACAGCCTCTTTACTAATCTTTCAGGCTTTTTACCTTTCTTGAGCGTTACCCCTCCCTCTTTAGCGATACCCTCCCAAGAAATATCTGTCCAGATGTTTGTTAAAAGAATGGTTGGCTGTTTTACTCCATTCATTTCTCTAACTTTCTTTGAATAAAACGAAATTTCTTTGCCGTTAAGTATGAGACGATCATCATATTTTTCTCTTTTTACAACGATTATTTGTGTAGGATTTTTGAAAGACTTCTTTTTGGCTTCTAGCGTTTCTTTCCCTGCATCGACATTTATTTCTGTGTATCTAAAAATCTGGTCTGCATGGTTCAATGCATATTCCCCCACTATGCTCTTCAAAGTATGCTTACCTAGCTTTTCCAAAGCTTCTTTTTTGGAGCTTAACTTAAGTTCTTCTAGAACAACATCAATCAACGGTCGGATTCTCCATTTATTTGGGGGATCTTTGATGTCTTCAACATAATTGTTGTAATTCTCATCATACGTGGTAGCCTCATATTGTTGTTCGTACTTCAAGTTTTTCTTGTTCTTTGCATAAATCAAAATATACTCTGCAGATTCGAATACTCCTACGTTTACTGTCTTAAAACCAGACGGGGACCTGGTACATACTGCAACATGATTAACAAAGTTTTCCTTATTAAATACTTCATCACACAGAACGGCTAAATACCCATGCGCAGCATCGCTTATTTGAACAAATAATACTCCACCTTGATCGTCCAATAATTTCTTTGCTATCTCTAATCTGTTTCTTATGAAGGTGAGCCAAGATGAGTGTTTGAAGCTGTCGTTATAAAAACTATCAGCATCGCGGTTATACGGCGGGTCAATGTAAATCAGTTTTACTCTTCCGGCAAAGCGTTTTTTGAGGGAGTGAAGGGCTAAAAGGTTGTTGCTCTTGATAAGCAGATTGTCTTTAATATCGCCCTTTTCGTCTATATTGAATTTATCTAAGTTGTGCTCTCCTCTTTTATCAATTCGTTTTGCATTCGTAAAAACTTTAGGGTCAAGTAAGCGGCTGATTTCGTCCGGTGCTAAAATTTCGTTCCAGAAAACTTCATCTCGTTTTTGGTCCTCTTTTGTCATCTCGCCTTCTAAAATACAATCTTTATAGGGCCAAGAAAGCACAACTTCTTTTTTCTCACTTATGTATTCATCGTCAACCGTTAAACCAATCTTATTTTTAAAAGCCGTGTAAGAGTCCGGTAAAAATTGCTTGTTGGATACAAAACGAACAAATTTATCTTTATCAAAAACAAGCGTTCCATCTATATCAGCAAAAAATACCTCTTTCATCTTTTTATCAGACAAAAGAAGTTTAATAAGGTCTTTATCCAACTTTAAGGCAAGCTCAATAATTTTATTCTTCAAAAGCTCGCCTTCGCTGATGAGTTGCTCATCATTTTGAAATAAAGTTTTTAAATTGTGTAATAAGTTTTCCATATTACCCCCCTCATTGTTTAAGGCAATTTCGCACAACTATGGATAAATGAACCTATTTGGTTTATCCCCAACTATAGACGAACTCAGGCTTCGCCTAATCCGCTATTTTCATCGAGATTATAACACCTACGATAATGACCATAAAACTGGATATGGTAACTCGCTCTACTGAACAAAACGTCATTTTGTTCAACAGTTTTTGGCAGGTGAGCACGCACCAAGGTTCATCCTATCTCCTCGCTAACCTTCACTTAGTCACCTCTCTCTTTATTTTTGTCAGCAGTTCGTATTAGAATAGGGCTGAGGGGTTGTTAGTTTGCCGAAATTTCAATCACAGGAGGTAGTCTATGAGTAAATTACTTTGCCCCATATGCAATCGTGATGTTTCAACAAGTCCTCTGAAGTCGTGGAAGTTTGGGGTTTATGAAGTAAAGCGCTATGAATGTCAGAACTGTAAATCAAAGTTCAACTTCTATCAGAATCCTAAGCGGACATTCACGATTCCGAAGCCGAAATGAAGGACAATAGTTGTGACAGATTCTTATCTTAATCAAGTAGGGTTCATGGTAGCCGAATTAACGTAGAAGAAATAGATTGTGATATCCCTAGATGTAAGCCTATCATAGATGAAATTCAACCGTATCCTTGCCGAGCACTACGGCCTCACAGAAGAGGAGCTAGATTTCATTATCAACTATGACATCAAATATCGGATGGGAAAAGACGAAAAGGAGGGTAACAATGGTTACTGAACAGACAATAAGCTTTGAAGATTTTCGGGCACAGTGGCTTGAAGAAATCCAAAGTGGTAGTCCATCCACTGTGGAGCTGGGTCATCGCTTCGCTCATAAGGTCCTTAGAGACTGGTTGGATATCGAAAGTGCTTCTGAGGACATTGTCTATTGTGATGGCAGTGGTGATGGTGGCATAGATATAGCTTATTTGGACCGTGGAGAAAGAGAGGATACAGGGGAGGGTGA
>Ga0307430_1002717_pt1 | contig 11451 bp, 10 predicted proteins | sample SalMarWE160130MG_FD_202159 | JGI IMG/M metagenome (GOLD analysis project Ga0307430, IMG submission 202159) | Salt marsh sediment microbial communities from the Plum Island Ecosystem LTER, Massachusetts, United States - WE1603-130 | ecosystem: Environmental > Aquatic > Marine > Intertidal zone >... | reverse complement strand
TCATCTGGCACGCCGTCTCAATCAACTCGGTCGACGAGACGGCCCCAATACGCATCGGCTCAGCGCAAGTCCTGCAAGGTGGTGATCGCCTCAACCAGCTCAACCAGGGTCTCCACACGCCGGGACGCGACTTCCAGAGCCACCTTCCGCTCCTCGGGGTCGAGATCGCCCCTAGCCAGCATCTCAACGTATCCCCGCACCAAAGCCAAAGGAGTACGCAACTCGTGAGCCGTGTTCTGAATGAATTGTCCACGCAACTCGTCGAGCTGACGCAACTCAGCGTTGGCCTGCTCCAACTGAACGTTCGTCTTTCTCAGATCAGCAGCATACTGAGCCCGCGCGACGGACACACCTATTTGATTGCCAATGCTGGTCAACAAATCAACATCGTGAGCATCGAAATCCCGCTCGGCTCGTACAACCACTTTCAGCACACCTACGATTGGGGGTTTTCCGGTCGCGCTATCTCCTGCACGCAACGGCACGCAAATAAGCGAGCGAAATCCATCGTCCCGCAAGGCTGAAAGCCAGGGATCACCGACAAGTCCCCCTCCGGCATAAGGTCGGCCGCTCTGCGCCACTCGACCGATGACACCCTGCCCCAACGGTATGGCCTTCGCCGACGAGGTATAAGCCTCTGAGAATCCACACGCGGCAGCTATGACCAATTGACCGATAGCCGGGTTGAGCAACCTCACCACGCCACCATCGGCCTCAATGGCTTCTACAGCCGCGGCAGTAGCACGGCTAAGCATCGTGTCCAAATCCAGCGGATCGCTGATGGCGTAGGATACGCTGTTTAGAGCCGCCAACTCACGATTTTGCATCCGCAGGTCCCCGGTCTGGCTGGCCACCTCGGCCTCCAACGAGCGATTGAGATCCTCCAGCTCACGCTGGTAACGATCGCGGTCGGCGAGCAACTGCGCTCTATCGATCACCCGCTCGACGGTCACTCGAATCTCTTCGATATCCTGAACCGGCTTGGTGATATAGTCCCACGCCCCCTGTCGCATCGCCTCAATCGCATCGTCCAGCACGCCCGTACCGGAAACGACGACTATAGGCAACTCCGGCTGCTCTCCCTTAAGAGTAGCAATGACCTCCAGACCATCCACACGAGGCATCCGCAGGTCAACCAGAACGATATGAAACTGCTCGGATCGGGCCTTTGCCAGCCCTTTCACGCCGTCGGCCGCAGCGACCGTGTCATATCCGCAATCTGCTAAATAATCGGCCATGGCGTGGCGAACGAGCGACTCATCATCGATGATCAGAACTCGTCGTTTCTCACTCATCGTTCACTCCTCCTGTTCGTGGAGCGACTCACAAGTGAAAAGAGCAATTGTCCCGCAAGAGGAAGGCAAGGGAATTAGAGCAACGTACCAAAACCAGACTCCAACTCAACCTTATTATACTCCGACGATCAAACGGGGCAACTTTTAAGCACACACAAATGCAATTGCCTGCAAAGCAGGACTTGCTCGCTTCACATGGCTAGTGTATACTCTATCCCAGTTCCCTCGCGCCGACCAAGGAGCAAAAGCGATGCCTCCAAAAATCCTGATCGTAGACGACGAGCCCAACATCCGAACGCTGCTGTTACAAGCGCTTGAGGACTTGCAAAACAACGGTGTCAAAATGTTGGAAACAGGCGAAGGACGAGAGGCGTGGAGGCTGATCCAGATCGAGCAGCCTGAATTGATCCTTTTGGATATCATGATGCCGGATCTGTCAGGCTACGAAATCTGCCAGCGTGTCAAGAGCGACCCTGAGCTCGCCAAGGCTTACGTCATCATCCTCACCGCCAAGGGCCAAGCAGTCGACCGAAAGCACAGTTTTGAAGTGGGCGCTGACGAGTTCATCCTGAAACCTTTCGACACTGCCTACCTCATCAAGCGCGTGGCCGAGGTTCTAGGCGTCACCGTATAGATTCCAATGGAACAACCATTTCCCCCAGTTCGCCGTCACATCCTGCTGGCCTTAATGGCGAGCATCGTCATATTTGCGTCAATCGTGCTAATCATCTCCCCCCTCGCCATTGACTTTGCGCCCCAAGCTGCCCAGCAGACCCGCATGAGCTACTTTTGGTCTACCCCCCCACTGATGGCAATCCTGGCTGGGCTGACCTACTGGTATATGGCCCCCATCGCCCGACTGCGTCGGGGTATCAGGCAGGGCGAAGAGCCATCCATAGAGCTGGCCCGCCGTGCCCGCCGTGCCGCCTTCAACACACCGGTCTATCTGTTCGTCGCCCTGGTAGGATCGACTCTCCTGGCAACGCTCCTCGCCGATATTATCGGCTTGCTCTTGATCCAGGGCTACGAACTGGCGCTCTATTTTTCCAAGTCGCTCCTCGTCATTGCCGCTGCCGTCAGCACAGGGCTCTTGCTGGCCCTCGTCGCCCGCTGGCAGCTTCGGCCCGTGCTCGCGACGACCAACCGCCTGATTCCATCCACGTCCCGCTTGTCAGCCAAAGAGGGACACCGTTTCAACATCCGCACCTGCCTGCTCAGCGTTATCCTGGCCCTGACCATCGTCGCGTGTTACCTGCCCAGCATCCTGGGGCTCAATTTGGTGTATCGGGCTGTCCAGAATGCAGCACTCCAGCGCCACCGGCAGTGGGCCGAGAGCACGATTCAAGACGTCGCGCCGCTTCTGGATGACAAAGCGCTGATCCGCTACGTGGAAGAAGCCTCGCTGCCGAATCACGGTCAGGCCTTCATCGAGGACAGCCAGGGGAACTATATCACCCGCTCCCCCACCCCGCTGCCATCCTCGCCGGACTTAAGTGAACAGATTGAGCCACTACCCATGAATCGATCGGAGCGCGACTGGCGCTTGGGAGTGGTTTACGAATTCCACGCCGAAGCCGATCCCCTGGTCCGCCGCACCGCCCTTCTCCTGCTGATCTTTGACGTGGTGTTCATAGCACTCACGCTCCCCTTCGCCTTTGCCGTGACCGCCGACATCACCGAAGACCTGCGCCAAGTGACCAACCGCCTGCTGGAGGTCGCATGGCGAGGGGAAGTGGGGGAGCAGCTCCCCGTTCTCTCACTGGACGAGGTGGGAGACCTGGTGCGGGCCTTTAACGACATCCAAGAACGCGTGCGCACTCAGCAAGAGACGTTGCGACAGGAACACCGGCGCCTCTTAGCCTTGCAGGCGATTTCCTCACGCATCAGCGCCACCTTTGATCTCGACCAACTGCTGGACGAACTGGCAAAGAGCGCCACAACCATCTTTGGCTACTATAACACGCTCATTCTCCTACCAGACAAAGAAGGTAAGGGGTTCTACGTAGCCTCATCGGGTCGCAGCGTCCCCCCAGAGATCGCCGAGCGGCGCTTCGAGATTGAAGCCCAGGAAGGCATCGAGGACGTGATCCGCTCCAGGGAAGCGCTGCTGCTCACCGACCTGAGCCAACGCGATTTCAGCATCGTGAGCAGCCCCGACGTTCGGTCGGTGATCGTCGCCCCCATGTTCGTCAGGGGGAATCTGATCGGCTTCTTCCAAGCAGAAAGCGATCAGCCCGCCTCCTTCGAGAAACAGGATATGCAACTGGTGACCTCCCTGGCCAATCAGGCTGGTGCGACTATCGAGTCGGCACGCCTGCTGCAAAAGAGCCGGGCCCACGCCGTGGCGCTGGGGCGCTGGGCGCGCAACCTGATGCTGATCAATCGTGTCGCCACGACTTTGGCGACGTCGCTGGATGCCCACGAGATTCTGAGCCTGGCCATCGAACACCTGGTAGAGCTTGTCGGCGTGGACTATGGCAATGCCCTCATCCTAGAAAGGGACAGCCAGCACGCTATGATCGTCGCCGAACATCCCGAAGGTCAACTCGCCGACTTTCGGCTGCTGCTTCCCCACCTGCCCGCTGCCCGGCAAGCGCTGGAGAGAGGCAACGTCTACCAGATCGAATCCGCCGCGCACCGCGAGCTTCTGGAGAGCCTCAAGGAACAACATCCCTCGATCGAATTTCAATCGCTGCTTCTGGTGCCCCTCATCGCCCGTGGCAAGATGATCGGCATGCTGCTCCTGGCCGCCCTGGAGCAACCCCGCACACTTTCAGACGAGGAAAGAGACATCTGTCGGACAGTAGCCAGCCAGGCAGCCGTGGCCGTGGCCAACGCGCGATTGCTAAAGGATATCCAGCAGCAACAACGCGCACTGCTTCGCAAGAGCCAGGAGTTGACCGCCGAATCAAGCAAGCTGGACGCCATTCTCAACAACGTCGCCGATGGACTGGTAGCGACCGATGCCAGCGGTCGTATCATCCTGAGCAACCCCGCCTTCCACGAGATTGCAGGCCTGCCAACCAGCCGCTCGCTGCGCGACCAATTACTGACCGAGTGCTTTCCCAGCATCGCCCTGCAGAATCTAACCACCCAGGCACTGGAATCGCCAGGCCGCGTTTTCACTGAAAACCTGGAACTCGATACCGGGCGCGTGCTGAAAGCGTCGATCACCGCGCTGCACCTTCCATCGCCCGAAAACGGGAGGCAAGAGCCCTCCCTCGGCGTCATCACCGTGCTCCGGGACATCAGCCGCGAGGTCGAACTGGATAGGGCAAAGACCGACTTTATCACCGCCGTGTCTCACGAATTGCGCACCCCCCTGACCTCCGTCCTGGGGTTCGCCAGCCTGATCCGGCGCGAACTACGCCGCCGGGTCATCCCTCATCTGGACGCCGACGAGGTATCGCGCCAGGCCACCGAGCGCATCCAGGACAATCTCGACATCATCGAGCAGGAAAGCCTGCGCATCACCCGTCTGATCAACGACATGCTGGACATCGCCAAGATGGAGGCCGGTCGAATGGAATGGCGCCCGGAGCAGACCGACCTCGTCGAAGTAATCAACCAGGCCGTCACCACGAACGCCGCCCTGGCCGAGGAGAAAAACCTACCCATCAAAGTCCATCTGTACCCCGATGGCCTGCCCACCGTCTGGGCCGACCGAGACAGGATCATCCAAGTGATGACTAACCTGCTCGCCAACGCCATCAAGTTCACCGAGCGGGGCAAAGTCGAGGTACGAGGCTGGATGCTCGTGGCTGAGGGGCTTGTCCCGAGCGAAGTCGAGGGGCCTGTCCCGAGCGAAGTCGAGGGAAGAATCTTTCAGTGTAAGGGCCCAGTTCCTCCCCCGCTAAAAAAATCACCCACAGCGATCCGAGACGCCCTGGTTGGCCTTGGCTTCACGGTGGGGGAATGGGTCGTGGTGAGCGTTACCGACACTGGCATCGGCTTCCGTCCAGAAGATGCGCCCTATATCTTTGAGAAGTATCGTCAGGTGGAGGATACAGCAACCAGTCCCATCAAAGGCACCGGGCTGGGGCTGCCTATTAGCAAAGAGATCATCGAACATCACGGCGGACACATCTGGGCAGAGAGCGAGCAGGGCAAGGGGAGCACCTTCTCTTTTGCTCTCCCCGTCGATTCTCGCACACGCAGAGATTGAGAGCGCCGAACCCCAAGCAAAGAGCAAGCCCACATCGGGGTATCTCGACGTGGGCCTGTGTTATCAACAGCCCATAGCCCGTCCGCGAAATCAAATGAGTCTGGCCAAAAATCGTGGGGAGGGTGGTTTCGGGGGGTGCGATTTCCGAATCGCGCGATTTGGAAATCGCGGCTACTTCCAACTCAAATAAACAACGTGATCGCCGACTCTCGCGCCTCCCGAATGTAGGTGCCCACCGCGCCGTACGAATCGATCAAATCCTCGCGCAAATCGTGCCGCGTGAAGCCCATGATCTCCATCGTCATCTCGCAGGCGATGATCCTGCCCCCCAGCTCCTTGAAATCCCGAAGCAACCTCTCCAGGGACGCCACGTTGGCCTTTTTCATGCGCCGCTTGATCATCCACTTGCCCAGACCCAACATGTGCATCTTGGAAAGCGGCCCCTTTTCAAGCCCGCCCTTTTGTAGCCGCTGAAGGCCCCAGAAGGTAAAGTAGATGGAGGCCTCCATCCCCATGGCCAATGCCCCATTGCCGATGATGAGCGCGCTGTAGACCTTGTCCATATCGCCGCTGTGCAAGACGATGCTCACTCGCTCCGGCTTCTTCTCACTCTGTTCCATTTTGCTCCTCCTACCGCCGAATGCAGATCGTCCAGTCGTCGTCCGGTCCCTCGACGCTCAGCAGTGTCAGGCCCAAGGCTTCTACCGCCATGGGGATCTCTTTCTTCGAGGCCGGATGCGTACCCACCACCTCGACCACGTCCCCCGGCGAGGCCTTGCGCAGCGCCTTGCGCACCTCCACCAGCGGCACGGGGCACGTCTCTCCCCGGCAGTCAACCTTGATTTTGGCTTCGTCCAACGGGCACTCACCTTTCGTCGTGTCGACTTTGATATCGGCCATCTCCCACCGCCTAACCCTCGAACTCTACAGCCAGTTCTTCCACGTCCCACAGTGGCTCGATCTTTTCCACGATCTCCTCGCGGATGTTGTTTGCAAACTGGTGATCGGCAGGCAGATCGACCGCCACGCGCACGCGCCCGTCGGCGACCTCGATATCCTCGACTAAATTGGTGCGCACCAGATCGAGTCCCACCACCGGGTTCATCACCCGCTTGAGACGCTTGCGCACCACCTCGACGGTGGTCGGCTCGCGCTCCGTGATCAGGCCGTGGCGTTCCTCATAATTCTGGATCGCCGCCCGCAGCCCATCCACCGCCAGCACCGAGCAGTGGGTCTTGATCGGCGGCAGTCCGCCCAGCGCGTCGGAGGCTTCCTTCCAGGAGATACTTTTGGCCTCCTCCAGCGTCTTGCCCTTGGCCAGCTCGGTGATGATCGAGCCGGTGGCGATGTTGGAAGCACAGCCGTAGGACTCGAACTTGACGTCGGTGATCGTCTGGGTCTCCTCGTCCACCTTCAAATAGACGGCTACCATGTCCCCACAGGCCGGGCTGCCCTCGATCGACTTGGCATCGGGTTCCTCTATCCGCCCCACGTTGCGTGGGTTGCGGAAATGTTCCATCACGAGTTCACTGTATGCTAACGGCATCACACACCTCCTCGAATTTGCGGATCAGCGAACGAACGAAAAAGACCATTCGTTGACTCGGCGCAACCTTCGGTTGCCAATCGCTCACTCACCCCTCACGGCAGGAACTGATAGTCCCAACCGAAATTCACGTCCAATCTTTCCTCACCCGCGCCCAGGGTGACCGTCACGCTCCCCCCGGCAGGATTGGTCCATCCCCCGGGGATCAAAATCTTTTCGTTTGTGGCATCCAGTGCATCAGAGGAGACACAATACGTTCCCGCATCCAGGCCGGAGAACGTATACAGGCCATCCGCGTCGGCGGTGGCCGTGGCCAGCCCCGTAGAGGGACAGGCACCCGAGCCGAGCATCACCACCACCCCTTCGATGCCGGGCTCTCCCGCCTCGAGCAGGCCGTTGGCCACCAGGCTGCCATCCGGCAGCTTGACACATCCTTCAGGCGGCACGTCCACTGTCTCGTAAGGTACCTTGCACAGGTCGTGCCACACCTTACCGACAATCGAGCCCTGAGCGGGCACCTCTGTCGGCTCCACCTGCGGGACGTTATCGACCGCCAGCTCGAAGGTACCCGTCACCCCGTTGACATCCACCGTATAGACACCCGCCGGCAGACCATAGACATCGAGCGCAATGACCCTCTCGAACGGCTCCAGCGCCTCGGTACAGACCATACCCACAGGGCGGACCGTGGTGATCGTCACCCGGAACGTGTTGCCGTCTCGCTCCTGGATTACCTCATCGATCGTGGTACATCCATCGGGCAGATTGCCCCACGCCACCACGTTGACCTGCACCGGGAACGACTCCAGGATCAGAATGTCGATATCCTCGACGGACGCCACGCCTTCGACCACGCCATCGTCAGATGGCACAGTGGGAATCTGCGTCGTCGGAGCGTACGCCGTCGGCGTAGCCACACACCCAAACGCCGCTACCAAAGCGACAAATGCTACCGCAAACAATATCTTTGACTTCATGGCGTCTCCTTTCGTGCCCTTCGTGTTCACCCTTTTCCCAACGGGCTGATGCGCCGCAGGTCGGTCACGACCTCCGCCACCGCATCTGCCACCGCGTCTACGTCTTCTTCCTTATTGTAGCGCCCAAAAGTGAAACGGACGGAACCGTGGGCGCGCTCGTGGTCGCCGCCGATGCCCAGCATCACGTGACTGGCCTCCAGCGAGCGGCTGAAACAGGCCGAGCCGGTGCTGACGGCAAAGCCGCGCAAGTCCAAGTGTAGGAGCAGCGACTCCCCCTCCACGAAGCGGAAGGAGACGTTGGCATTGTGCGGCAGCCGGTGTACCGGGTGGCCGTTGAGGCGCGTATCAGAAATCTGTAGCAGTCGCTCGATCAGCCGGTCGCGCAAGCCCTGCAAGCGTGCCGTCTCCTCCGGCGTGACCAGCGCCACCGCCTTGGCAAAACCCACCGCGCCGGGGATGTTCTCCACACCAGGCCGCAGGTCGAACTCTTGAAAGCCGCCGTCCATCCACTTGCGGATAGGGGTCCCTTCGACTCCGCTCAGGGCAGGGCCTTCCCGCACGTACAATCCCCCCACTCCCTTCGGCCCGTGGATCGTGTGGGCGGAAATGGTCACCAAATCGACTCCCACATCGTCCACATCCAGGGGCACGCGGGGGAAGCTATGGGTGGCGTCGGTGTGGCAGAGCACGTCCTTCTCGCCGCAGATGGCGCCGATAGCGGCGATGTCTTGCAACGTGCCGATCTCCTGGTTGGCCGCCTGCACCGAGACCAGGATCGTCTCCGGGGTGATGGCGTCACGCAGCGCGTCGAGATCGACCCGCCCGGTCTCGTCTACGGGAAGATAGGTCACCCGAAAGCCCTGCTTCTCCAACGCGCGGGCGCTGTACAGCACCGGGAAATCCTCGATAGGCGTGGTGACGATGTGCCTGCCCTTCTTCTCGCCCAGCGCCAGGGCCACACCCTTGAGCGCCAGGTTGCTCGATTCGGTCGAGCCGGAGGTAAAGACAAACTCCTCGGGCTTGGCCCCCAAGGCAGCGGCGATTTGCCCTCGCGCGCCATCTAGCGCGTCTCGCGCGTCCACGCCCAGCGAGTAGCCAAACTGCGACGTGGCGACCGCGTAGAGATCGAAGAGGTAGGGCCTCATCGCCTCCAGCACGCGCTCGTCCAACCGCGTCGCAGCGGCATTATCGAAATAGATGACATCCTCAAACACAGCAAGCCCCCCTTATCCAGGCTCGACTTCGGAAGTCCCTGCACTGCCATAAACAAACCCAATTTCAGACCACTATCGAGGACCTCCGAAGTCTCCTCAATTGTATCACATTTACACAATAAAGTCAATCTTTATCTATTAAATTAGTGTTAGAAACGACGCCTTCTTCGGCTGCCACCAAACATTACGGCTTTGGAGCCTGTCCCGATCCATCGGCGTTCATCACGTAATCGTCGTAGAGATTGCCGTCGCGATCGGTCTTGAAATAGATCTGCGTGCCATCGGGCGACCAGGACGGTTCCAGGTCACGCCCTGGGTGGTTCGTCAGGTTAGTCTGACCCGAGCCATCGGCGTTCATCACATAGATCTCCCAGTTGCCGTCGCGCAGGGATTGAAACGCGATCTTGGTCCCATCGGGCGACCAGACCGGCCACGTGTCCCCGTTCGGCGCGTCGGTCAACTGCACCACTCCGCTCCCATCCACGTTCATCACATAGATGTGCGAGGGCCCACCGCCGCGAGTGGAGGCAAAGGCAATCTTGGTGCTATCAGGCGACAGATCGGGGTAGCCATCCTCGGCGGGATGGTTCGTCACGTTGACCACGGTGCCATCGGAGTATTCGACAAAGATCTCTGTCGCCCCAACCGATTCTCGGGAGGCATAGACCCGGACGATGGCAAGGGTCAGCGGCGACGTGGGAGCGGGAGTAGGCTCAACGGTGGGCACCGACGTAGGCGCAGAGGTAGGTTCAGGGGGCACCTCCGTCGCGGGATCGTCCGTCGGCATGGCCATCGGCACGCCGGTCGGCGGGAGCGGCGTGCCGGTTTTGGTAGGCACAGCGGTATCCCCGACAACGTAAGGGGTCACAGTCAACCCCGCTCCGGGTGTCTCCCCGCTGGGACTGCAGGCGAACGCCAGGGCAATCACATAAACCGCGATAGCAGCGAACGCCCACTGTCGTCTTGATGATAAACCGTCCATGGTCACCCCCAAAGTAACGAATGATCCCCCTAACGCCCCACCCCTTTCACAAGTATAGAACAAGAAAGGAACAAGGGCAACCGGCATTGACAGGGCAGCAGGGGTGGGATATACTCTCTGGTGCACGCATGAGCCTGACAAAATTAGTCTGTGAAAGAGCGCTAAGCTTAGGCTTCGACCTGGCAGAAATCTCTGCCGCCTTCCCTGTCCCACACCTCGACGCCTACCGCGCATGGATCGCCCAAGGCCATCACGGTGAGCAGGGCTACCTGGCGCGGCCGGACAGAGTCGAACGCCGGGAAAACCCTGCCGCGATCCTGCCGGGCGTGAAATCCATCGTCTGCGTGGGGTTGAGCTACTACCCCGGCCCGCTGCCCAACGACCTCGCGCGCGATTCCTCTCGCGGCTTGATCTCCAACTACGCCTGGGGCCTGGATTACCACGACCTGATGCTGCTACGCCTGGAGGAGTTGGCCGCCTTCATCCGCGCCGAGGCCATAAGCAACGCGACAGGCAGCGCCGCAACCCGCGCCTACGTGGACACCGGGCCGGTTTTGGAGCGGGCCTACGCAGCCGAGGCCGGATTGGGTTTCATCGGCAAGAACACCTGCCTGATCCATCCCAAGATGGGATCGTACCTCTTCCTGGGCGAAATCCTGACCACCGTCGAACTTGAGCCAACGCCAGGCCGAGTGAACGTAAACTGCGGCACCTGCCGCCGCTGCCTCGACGCCTGTCCCACAGGCGCGCTGGTAGCGCCCCACGTGCTGGACGCCCGGCGCTGTATCTCCTACCTGACCATCGAGCTAAAGGGCGCCATCCCTCCCGACCTGCGGCCACTGATGGGCCATTGGATCTATGGATGCGACGTGTGCCAACAGGTGTGCCCGTGGCAGCGGTTCGCCAAGCCCGCACAAGAGCGGGCCTTTCTGGCCCAGGCCCCAGATCGCGCGGCGCCGCTGCTGACGGAATTGATGGAGCTGAACGAGGAGACATTCCGACAGCGATACGCAGACACACCGATTTTCCGCATCGGTCGGGCGCGACTACTGCGCAACGTGGCGGTGGCACTGGGAAACTGGGGGAATGAGCGCGCAGTGCCAGCCTTGAAAAAAGCCCTCTCCGATCCAGAGCCGCTGGTGCGCGACCACGCCATCTGGGCACTAGAACAAGTCGGCCTGTGAACCATTTGAGTCTGGTCAAAAATCGTAGGGAGGGTGGTTCCGGGGGGGGGGGGGGGGGGGGGAGCGGCCCCCCCCCCCCCCCCCCCCC
>Ga0307430_1002716_pt1 | contig 11453 bp, 7 predicted proteins | sample SalMarWE160130MG_FD_202159 | JGI IMG/M metagenome (GOLD analysis project Ga0307430, IMG submission 202159) | Salt marsh sediment microbial communities from the Plum Island Ecosystem LTER, Massachusetts, United States - WE1603-130 | ecosystem: Environmental > Aquatic > Marine > Intertidal zone >... | reverse complement strand
GACCGGGATCTACAGAAGCCAAGCGGGGTAGGCTACTATGACAACCTCATCCAGACCGACGCCGCGATCAATCCTGGTAACAGTGGTGGCCCATTGGTGAATGCGTTTGGAAAAGTTATTGGAATCAACACCCTGATCGCGCGTCAATCATCGAACGGGGTTGCCATCGAGGGGATCAACTTCGCCATCGCCATCGATCCGGTGAAGGCGGTCCTCGATCAGCTCGTGACAACCGGAAGGGTCACCCGTGCCTACCTCGGCGTCTACATTCAGGATATCACTCCAGCCATGGAAGAGGCCTTTGGAGTCAAGGTCGGTGAGGGAGTTCTCGTCTCCGATCTCATCGCGGGATCCCCTGCCGAGGGTGCGGGAATAGAGTCCGGAGATGTCATCACCAAGGTCGATGACGAGGCAATAGGCTCGACCGATGACCTCATCTACACGATCTCGTTGCAACCGGTCGGAACGACCGTCGATCTGGAGATCATCCGCGACAAGGAGACGCGCCACTTCCAGGTTGCCCTCGTAGAGAAACCGAGTGAAGAGGAGATCTACGGTACTAATACCCCAGAGGCGAGTGAGACAGCAGCCGTGGAGAAGTTCGGACTCACTGTAGGACCGATCACTTCCGCCCTTGGACAGCGCCTGGGATTGCATTCCGCGCAGGGAGTTGTCATAATGGATGTTGCTCCAGGTAGCAGGGCGGATTGGGCAGGGTTGGAAGCGAACGATATCATCCGCGAGATCAACCGACGGAAGGTTGATTCGGTCGACGAATGGAACGCGCTTGTCGGCGAGATGGATGAGGAGACGACCCTGATGCTAACTATCCTGCGGAACGGACGAACGTACTTCGTCACCCTGGGTGGCTGAGTAAGGTTGTACGGAGAGTGGCGCAGCTTGGTCAGCGCGCAGCGTTCGGGACGCTGAGGTCGCCGGTTCGAATCCGGCCTCTCCGATACGAGGTGCGGGAGTAGCTCAATGGTAGAGCACTGGCCTTCCAAGCCAGCAATGCGGGTTCGATCCCCGTCTTCCGCTCTGGTAAAGATGCGCCCGTAGCTCAGTGGACAGAGCAACGGCCTTCTAAGCCGTTGGCCGGAGGTTCGAATCCTCCCGGGCGTAGGTGGTTAATAATCATGGGGAGCGTGGCGCAGCTGGTTAGCGCACCAGGTTGTGGTCCTGGGGGTCGCGGGTTCGAGTCCCGTCGCTCCTCCCAGTTTTTTCTCGTACGCGCCCGTAGCTCAACTGGATAGAGCACCGGTCTTCGGAACCGGGGGTTGGGGGTTCAAGTCCCTTCGGGCGTATAAATCCCCAATTACCCTTCTCTTGGGCTGTCTGCAGTGTATCTTTCGGAACGGTCTCGAACTGATCGCCTGGTGCTACTAATCTGTTTCCTCTTTGCAGGCAGCAATCTCACCCAGCAAACTCTTGGGTACGCTTCTCTTGTAACGCTTGCCGGTTGTGTTTTCGACCCAGATTTCCTTTGGCAGATCGGCCATGCTGCCGTCTTTCAGGTGGCGGACGATTCCTTTGATGGTCATCCCAGTGCGGAACACTTCCCCATGCCCTGGTCTTATTGACCCATCGAGGATGCTACCCCATGGACTGCTCTGATCCCCCCTCCAGATCGAGTAATCACTGCCATCTGGCAACAAGAATCCACTACTCTGGAGTTCTATCGGCAATACTCCCCTCTTCATGATCCGCAATACGAGGCTCTTCTCACCGCTCGATTCGCCTATGAAACCCTCAATCACAACCTTGCGACTCAGTCGCGGGTGGTCTCGCCACAATCGGTAAACCTCTATCAGAAGAACCGCCGCTGTGAGAAATGCCCCAACCATTGCTACTATCGGTAGACCCACAGGTGAAGAATCAGCGGTGGTCACAGTCTGGGATAACGTAGGTTCTTCTACTGAGTTTGGCTTGGCGGAGTCTACTGCGCTATACGCTGACGCAATCGCAGCGATCACCAATATGATTGTGACGACTACTTGGACTCTGCGTGACCAATTGCCAAACACCACGTATTCATGCGATATACCTCTTCCAATCGAGCTCCTGTACTTCGCTTGGGGAGTCGCCGAAGCAAGCTCATGCAGTATGTTCTCATAGTGTAGAGCTAGGGAAGTGTCCTCATTGTGACGGCGACCGATACCAGCCAGATAGGAGTAATGAGCAAGAGCCATGAGTGCACCTAGGGCTCCCACTCCGAGAGGCAAAGCCCAGCCAAGGGAAGAGAGGTCTCTGGTTGTCAACCCTGCAATCGCCAATGCAAGGGCGGTCCAGAGTGCAAGTGAGAGCTTAAGCTCATAGGATCTTCGCTCGCTCTTCCGCTTCCAACAACCTTCCCAGAGTGCTGCTATCGCGTCAAAGAGTCTCTTTTCATCTTCATCCATAATCCCTTATACAAGTATAGCACACAGGGCAATGGAAGGTAAAGCAGCATTCTCATACGAGTCAAAAAATCGTCCAGCAAGGTGTACTGATCTCTAACCGCCATTCTCTTAGGCTGTCTGTGATAGGCTTGACGGGACGGTCTTGAACTTCACAGAGCATCGAAGGTTGTGCTAGACTGACTCCAGAAGCAGACCAACACTGGGGGGCAGGGCATATGAGGCTATTGGGAAAAGTCAAGACAGCCGCACCGCGCGTATTGCACTACGCCACGCTCCCAGTTCGCATGTTCGGGAAGTCTTGGCTGGCTGAGTATCGCTTAATCGGGCAGATCTGGAAAGGAACATTCCCACAGCCTTCGCAGAAGTTCCCGCTTTCCCCGCTTGAGCGGCTCTTCATGATGGCTCTGGTCTTGACACGTTCCTTCTCACTTGTGCACCTTACGCATATCTTCTCTGGCTACAAGGTACGCTCAGCTCTATCTGAGACGTACGTAGTACTCTGGTTACTCATCCTCACTACTCTTCTATGGCATGCTTTCATGCCTTTGTGGTTGCTCATCGGTGTTGTTGTGTACCGCATCGTCGATGGTATGAATTACCGCCTATGTATTCTCTTTGTGGATCGCTACAAGGAGCACGCGGACCTTCGTTCAATCAATAGGACCTTGTTGCTGCTAATCCTCAACTATGTGGAGATCATCATTGCCTTTGCGATTCTCTTTCTCAACACGGCGTCAGCGGGCACGAGGCTAGGAGAAGTAATCGCCAGGCCAGTTACAGCCTTGTACTTCTCCCTCGTAACGATCACGACGCTCGGATTTGGGGATATCCAACCGCTGACCGATCTTGGTCGATGGCTAGTTATCAGCGAAATCTCCCTTGGCTTCCTATTCGTAGTGTTGGTTTTTGCAGCGTTTCTAACCGGGCTTGCCAGCATGAAGGAGGTGTCGCCCGAGTAACGAAACAAAATATCGCGCTCCGTTGGTTCATTGAGTCGATACACCAAGGGCAGTAAGGGTGCCTGACAGAAAGGTTAAAACTCGTCTCGTAAGGTGTAATCCCACTTTATCAGCATGTAGATAAACACCGAGAATGAAGGTCTTGTGCTAATGTCTCGTTATTTATTATCATAACCTGTACTGATCTGATTCACCCTTTCCTTAAGGTTCTCGTCGTACCTTATGTATTCAATTCGGACACCATTTGCTTTCGAAAGCCGAGCCTTCAGTTGGTCTCGCTCTCGGGTCATTCTGAAGCCTTTTTCTCCTCCGAAAAAATCAACGGGCTCAAAGTGCTGTTTCCCTTGGTATTCAACCGCTAAGCGTAAGTTGGGTACATACGCATCATAACGCAAAGCTCCAAGCCATACTGGAGAAGCCTGGGTAACTACAGGATGTGGGGCAAGGCGCTCCCGCAACAATCGCACCATCTCTGACTCTGATATCCATCCTTCACCAATTCTTGGAAGTCCAAGACTTACTCGAATTCTATCTTCTGCGCCTGCAAGTAGCGAGCGGATTACATCCTGCATCTTGGGTATGGCGTAGAAGTAGATCATCCCTCTCTCATATAGAGCAAACGGAGAGCCTTGGATAATCCCTGCTGCCATTGATCCGGCTCCGGAGAACAGGCCCCAAGTACCCTTGTGTTCATAACCGCACTTCCGTGCAGTCCATCTTAGAAGGTCAATCCCTTCCCGCATCTCGAAGCCAGCAAGTTGCTCCTCACAGAAGCCAACAAATTTCTCCTTGTGCTCAGCCAGAAACAAAGTAGCTCTATCAAGCAGCCACGCATAGTGTGTAGCGAGATCCTCACCTTTAAGCTTCTCTCCGGATACAAGTAAGAGGTTTAGATACTTGTTCCAATCCCAGTTGCTTGATGAGAAGTCCTCCCTATGCCAAGCCAAAGCTTCGTAGAAGCGTGCCTCGACAATCAAGAGATCACGATAAAAGTCTTTAGCATAGGAAGAGATATGTGAACTTGGATCTTCAAGACAAATGGTGCGAATCTGCTGCCTGGCTTCCTCAAGATCTCCTTTCTGTGCTGATCCAAGAATACTGATAAGTTTTCCCCATCTTTGGTTCACAGAGCGAGCAAGAGTAAGCACTGAATCAACTTCGTTCTCTTCATACTGCAGATCGACGGCCTCCAATACATCCCGTTTCGGTCGCAGTTTTCTTGCCAAGGTCTGGAGTTTTCCGGCCTCGGTGTTAGCCCTAAGTTGAACTAGGGCGCTTCGCCAATTTCCGTACGTCTTTGCAATTGCCCGGTAAACGCGTTTATACTGTTTCTCCAGCTTCTTCCTCTCTTGCTTGAGTCGTTCGAATCCATATCGCACCTGGAGTCCGGCAAGTGCCAGCATACAGTCTGTCTTCCCAAGACGTGAAATGGCTTCCTCGAAGACTAGATTATTGCTCCCCTCGACGTAGGCGTCGAGCGCTTCTTCGTACTTCCCGAGCATGAACAACGCGCGAGCTAGCTTGTAGTTCAATTCCAGGTGCTGGTGCTCAATGGCCTTTCTATAGGCGGTAACCGCTTCTCTGGTCTGTCCCAATGATAGCAAAAGGTGACCCACAGAATCGAAACGCCCTGCTTCCTGGTACAGGCAGATCGCTTCTTCATAGACTCCGAGATCAGCATAGGCTCCAGCTAAATCACGCTTCATCTGATAAAGCCGGCTGGGGTCGTTATAGCTCGATGATTCTGCTAGCCGGATACCCTCCTTCAGGAGGCGAATGGCTAGTCCGTGTCGATTCTGCCCGAGGCATTCAGTTGCCCGGGACCAGACATACTGTAACTCTCGGTACTGCTGCTCACGATTCATCTTTGGTTACAAGAGAAAGCACGTGCTGGTAGAGAACGCAGCTTCTACCTTTCGGTAAAGCAGGCCTAACTGCTGCTTCGCTGAAGATTGCCTAGGTGAATCCTGCATCCTTTGAGAACCAGTCGGGTATGTGGTCACCCCAGATCTCATTGGCCAAGGCCTGAAGTGAATCAGTTATCTCCATAGCTTCATCTGAGTTCAGAACACTTCCGACTTTTCCTGTTCTTGTGTGATCTGGCTCTGCGTGACCAAGCGCAATCCTCGCATCCCAGATCCGACACATCTCCTTAGAAGGTTTGGATTCTCTTAGCTTCTTGAACTTTGCTGGAACACCTAGCTTACGGAAATCTACCCGCTCACTGTATAGCGCGCGGTTGCTCACATAAGCTGCTTCATCAAGCATCGCTTCAAGAGCCGCTCCTGCCATCAGGACTACCGCTTCAGCAAGAGCAGCTGTCTCCTCATCGGTTGAGGCATGTCGAGTCAGTTCGGCAAGGATGCGAGTGTGCTTCGTGAGTCCTGCAGATAGATATCGGTCAACGGATAAGCTTTCCTCTGAAGTTCCATGATCCTGAATCATCATGCATATCACCTTGCCACTAATAGTATCCTTCTAGGCCAGCAAAACAAGCAGAACATACGGGGATCTTAGCGAGGATTTTGCTGCATAAGGGAGCGAGGGTCGGACGCTGGTCTCAGATGCTGTATCTTCGTGTTTCTTCGCTGGGAACCAATCCTTGTAGACTTAGCACACCCTCTTGGTGCTACCTGCTCTTGTCCCCTGGAATTGCTTCAGGCGTAACGCCCCTTCTATCCAGTTTGGAGGGTGACCTCGCAAGTTCCAAACTCGTTCCGTAAGGTGTAAATCTCTTCAGCAGTCGGACAAACACCAAGAATGAAGACCCTAACCCGCATACCATAATTCCCCAAGGAGCAGCCTGAAATAAGGTTTGTGTCCCTCTAATCCCTATCGTCAACTCCCGTGTGTCTCGCCGGAATCCGTAGAATCAGCAAGCAAGAGGTCAGATCGTGTTGCCTCCCTTCTTGAGAAGAGATGCCCCTTGAGCACGCCAATGTGATCGTCAGCAAGAGAACCCTCTAGCCTTCGAAGAGCTCCTCCAGTGATATTGACAGCTAGCTGAAGTGAGTGGCTCTTCGACCACCCGAGCGAATACTTACCGATCAAGGCCTCGTACAGCGCCTTCACATCCTCTGCCACTTGGTAATCCAGCGGCGGCTTGATCAGATAGCGCCTATCGTGATAGATAAAGTAGTCCAAGGAATTTGAAATGAGTACGTTGATGAGATTGCTCGTCGCGCTGAAGACCTCCTCATAGTAGTCTATGGCTTTCGGTCCCGCGTCCAGAATGTACGTCACCTGCCTCTGACGCCCCTTCCTTCCTCTCGTTGCTCGCACATAGACATGGCTAGAGAACTGCGCCGTGCCTGTCTGGCACATCCCGGTGATCACATCGAAGGTGTGCTTGTACTCGTTACAGACATCGAAGTAGCGCCTCTGCAAGAACTCCTGCACCCTCCTAAGGTCACAGCAAAGCCCTTCCGTGATCACATCGAACACCTCTCTAACAACGCGTTCGTCATTCTTCCCCATGCAAAGCCGCGTGTACTTTGGGAAGCGGAAGCGAGCCCGGAGTGATTGGTCTCCCAGTTCGCAGAGTTCGACGATTGTTTGATTGCGCATTCTTCCATCGAATCGGAGTGCGCGATGTAGAGATCGTGGACGATGCTTCAATCCCCAGGAGACATATGCGAAGTCCTCTATGAACATGCAAAGGTGCAGGAGGATCTCCAATTGCTCGAAATGCATTCGCCTTACAAGCTGTCTATCAATACAGCTCGAGCTGGAAGCCTCGGTGAAGGACTCCCGCCATTCCTGGAGAAGCTTCAGCAAGCTGTGTTGTCGAACACCGACGTTGCTCTGATATGCTGCGAGTAACGGGTAAGTGACGTCTAAACCGCGCTTAGCAAGCTCAACTTGGGTCTCTCTCGCACGAGATGGCAATTTAACCCCCTCTGATCTACACACCTTCCCTATACCCTTCTTTGGCGTGTCATGCAAGCGGGGTGCTAGTGTCGGGGGGCTGGTGTCAGACCTTCATTCTTGGTGTTCTTCGCTGAGGATTGATACTCGCAGATTGATCATGACCTCTTTCGATACCTGCCCCTCTCCCATGGAATTGCCTCAGGCGTAATGCCCCTTCTATCCAGTTTGGAAAGTGACCCTGCGAGTTTCAAGCTCGTCCCGTAAGGTGTAGAAGACTCTCGAAGTCCCTAGAATGCATTCGTAACAACTAGCACATTCTCTTTGTCAGAGAGAGTTGTACTACCTTTTTTGTATTTTCATAGCGCACGGATCTTCACAGGGAATCTAACAGACTACTGACGTGGCATTCTTCAGAAGGCACCTAATCGTTCCGCCCTCTTTATGAGCATTTTACGTACGCAATAGAATGCATTTCTACCTCTTTTGCCAGCTGAGGCTTTAAGATGTATAGCAAGGGCCGGGGTCTTTGTTTTTGGTGTTTCTTCGCTGGGAACCAATCCTTGTAGACTTAGCACACCCTCTTGGTGCTACCTGCTCTTGTCCCCTGGAATTGCTTCAGGCGTAACGCTGAGTCTATCCAATTTGGAGGGTCAACCCGCGAGTTTAAGACTCGCCCCGTAAGGTGTATTCCCCTTTCAGCGTGCAGATAAAGACCAAGAATGAAGATCTGGTCCCAGGCTTCTCTGACAACGGCATGCCCGCCCCATGAAGTAAGTCCAATCTCGCTACTTCACGGGGCCCGTCACCTGTAAAATACAATGGTAGATCCCAACACCCGAACACGCACAGGCAGGCGCGGGGATACCTAGCACCACTGACCTACATCAATCAAGAGGTGAGCTTGCCAGAACCGATCTTTGACTTAGCACTGCTTAGCGCCTAGGATGGTGCAGGATTTCCACCGCATGTTCTGGGAAAGGTTGTAGCGCGTGATGTGCGTGCGTATATCCTATAACGCAACAGAGCAAGGGAGGTACTCGGATGATCAATAGGGAACGACCACTTAGTAGAATGACGATCCGATGGGTGAGTATAGGTCTTGCTATGGCCCTTGTTGTATCTTTTGGGATAAGCGGGTTGGGACAGAGACAACCTGATTGGGCCCCGATCGTAGAACAGCTGCACGGGCAGCCGAGCGGCGAGCGTCTTGCTGAGTTGGTGCATCAGGCGCTCGATCTGTTCGCCGGGGATGCCGCGGAGCGGCTCCTTGCGGTGTTGTCCCCTGCGCACACGATCCTGTACTGTGCGGGGACCGGGTGCCTTGGCCTCGTGATGATCACCCCGCCCAGTGAGCTGTTTGCGGGACAGACGCCGATGGGTGCGAGCCGTGCGTACAACCAAGACCAGGTCGTCGGCTTCATCGGGACGTTCGGAAACACGCTCGTGCCGGGTCTGGAGGGGTTCTTCCTCCTCAGGAGCAATCCCGACGGCTCGATCGCATTGCTGGACAACGCGGGCGAACAGGTCGCCTCGCTCGTTGCTGCGCATCTGCTCCAGACCGGAGCCACCCCTCTCCCGATCCTGCGGCCAGAAGACGGGAGCACGCTCCTGCCCAGGCAGGTTTTGGAGATGCAGATCGAGATCGACGAGCCCACAGTCGCCGCATCCGCGGAGAGCCGCTCACCGATCGAGATCACGATCGGGTCCACTGGCCGGGACGGGCTCTTCTCGGGCGTCATCCTGTGCGGCGCGATCCCGATAACCGTTCCTTAGCCTCAACCTGGAGGCGCGAGCGAAAGGAGGCGAGGGATGAGCCGAGTCAATAGGTGTTGCGTTCTCTCAAGCGTCTTCCTGGCAGTGATTCTGGTTGTTGGTGTAGCGGCGCTGGCGGTGGGACCGTGGGAAGTCGTCGCGTGGGAGCACGCGGGATTCTCAGGTGCGCACATGGTGTGGACGCTCGAACTGGGAATGCGGCATAAGCTCGTCCCCGAACTCCCGGGCTGGTTCAACGACGAGATTTCCTCGCTTCAGGTCAGCGCTGAGGTGCGGGTGGTGGTCTATCGTCACAATGCGTTCGCCGGGCCGAGCAAGATCTACTCCTCGGACAGCGAAGCGGTTGGCGGTTACTGGAACGACGAGATCTCCTCGCTCATCGTCTACCCCAAGGCGTTGAACAAACCGCTCGGCGTCCTGCTCAGCGACACGGCGTTCAACACGGTCACTGGCTACGAGCCGACAGGCCAGTTCTTTCCTCTTCCCGAACCGCTCGATCAGGCCGAGACCTTGTATCCCACACTCGGCGACTACATGAACGACGAGGCGGAGTACGTGCTGATCCAGGGACCGACGATCGAAGTGGAGCTGTTCGAGGACGCGGATTTCAGCGGCTGGCCGACGTTGACCCTGCCGACGTCGATCTACTGCAGCACGACGGCCTCGTACGAGCACGACGGATTCCCTTACTACAAGCTACACGGATGCACAGGCGACATGGACGGCCGGGTCTCGTCGCTCAAGGTGCGGTGGACCGGCGCAGAGGGGAGGCAGGAAACGTCCACTGCGCCGCCGATCGGGCCATTCACGGCGACGATCATCACGCCGGTCCCCGACATCAGTGGCCACTGGCACAGCGCGTTCGGCCTGGACTACAAGATCGTTCAAGACGGCGCGGCGTTCACCTGGCGCGTGGTCCAATTTGAAGAGGTGGGCGAGGGGACGATCTCGGGGATAGAGATCGGGGTCGAGTGGCAGGGAGCGAACGGAACGGGTTACGACACCGGTGCGGTCATCCTCGGTGACAACGGCGAGGTGCTCCGTATCGAATGGACTCATGGCAACGTGTTTTATCGGTAGCCAATCGGCGTTGAAAGGGCGCTGGTACGAGATCTTCATTCCTGGTGTTTCTCCGCTGGAGACTGATATCCGTAAACTGCTGATAACCTCTTGCTGTCACCTACCTCTCTCTTGGAATCGCTTCAGGCATAGCGCCAAGTTCTATCCGATTTGGAGGGTGACCCCGCGAATTTAATACCCGTCCCGCAAGGCATAAAGATCCCCAACTGTCATTCTCTTCGGCTGTTCGCGATAATCTTCCGGCCTGCGGACCCTAAGGGCGACATCCCCGTCAAGTAGACATCCTGCTTGACAACGGCATGCCCGCCCCATGAAGTAAGTCCAATCTGGCTACTTCACGGGGCCCGTTACCTGTAGAATACAATGGTAGTAGACCCCTTGACCCCTTTGTCGGAGGGATCGGCTAAACTAACTCCCAAGGTGGACCGAACGCTGTAGGCTGGCTAAACATACGTGCTACGGGGCAACAACATGGATTCTCCGGACGAGAACATGACTATACCGACCGCTCCCGGACTCTCTTGGCGTTCACTCCAGCCCGCCGATGCCGCGGCGATTGCTGCGCTCGCGACCGAGTGCCTGGAAGCGGATGGGGGCCACCTATTGGGTGCCACGGGCACTTACATCCAAGAGCACTACTTGCCCGCCTGGCCGGGGGCATCCATTGGCGCTTTCGAAGTGGACGGGAGGCTGGTCGCCTGTGCGGCGGTACAGCCAACACATACACCAGAAGAGTACCGGATCACCATCGTGGGGCAGGTCCACCCGGCCTATCGCGGGCGTGGATTTGGGACCGTCTTGCTCACGTGGAGCATCACTGAGGCCAGCAGGCTCCTGTCTGCCAGTCCCCCAGATCGGGCGCACGTTCTACTAGTTACCACCGAGTCGCTCAGTGCAGGGGCGGTGCACCTTTTCGAGCGGCATGGGTTTGTGCAGCAGTTTGCAGAGGATGTGATGCGGCGCGGTCTGGATACCCCTCTCCCAGATATTCTGCTCCCATCTGGTATTAGGTTCGCGACGTGGGCACCTGCTTTAGCCAGTCAGTTCTTCACTGTCTATCAAGCAGCCTTCCGGGAGCGGTCTGGCTACCCGAACTGGAGCCAGGAGGAATGGATGGTCTGGTTAGCGACGGACGACGACGATTTTCGTCCCGAGTTGTCCTTACTGGCCTATCAGGATGACGTGCCGGTGGGGTTCATTGTCTGCGCCGACAGATGGATTGTTCAGATTGGAGTCCGCCCGAAGTGGCGCGAGCGGGGTATCGGATCAGCGCTCGTGGCTGAGGTGTTGAGGCGCTTCCGTGCGGCGGGTGGTGATCATGTGCTGCTCGATGTCAACGTGAATAACCCCGGCGCCGCACGATTGTACGAAC
>Ga0307430_1002715_pt1 | contig 11455 bp, 8 predicted proteins | sample SalMarWE160130MG_FD_202159 | JGI IMG/M metagenome (GOLD analysis project Ga0307430, IMG submission 202159) | Salt marsh sediment microbial communities from the Plum Island Ecosystem LTER, Massachusetts, United States - WE1603-130 | ecosystem: Environmental > Aquatic > Marine > Intertidal zone >... | reverse complement strand
AATTCGATCCGTGACAGTTCGTTTGCGCTATGGAATATCGTCTGAAGTATTCCCGTTTTACGGCTCCTTGACATTTTAGACCTGTATTCTTAGAATTGATATATAAAGAGAATCTGGATAGGGGAGAGCGCCGCCTCGAGCGGACACCGAAGGGGCAAGCCCTGCGGAAACGTGCAGACACAGGGCGAAACTCTCAGGTAAACGGACCCTGTCCGGTAGTTCCTCTGGAAAGTCGAAAGACACCGAAGGGGCAAACTGCGTGGGGAGCAGTGAATCTCTCAGGTTCGCGACAGAGGACGCACACCTATATGGCGTGCGTCTTTATTTTTATGTATAGTCCGATTAATCGTCTTAAGTTGAGAAGGAGTGCACGATGATCTTTCCAGAGGACCTGAAGTACACCAAAAATGACGAGTGGATTCGTGTGGAAAATGGAGTCGGCACGGTAGGGATCACGGATTACGCGCAAGATCAGCTATCCGATATTGTCTACCTGGAAATCAAGGTTTCTGTCGGAGATGCGTTGTCCCGCGGCGATGAATTGGGGGAGATCGAATCCGTTAAGGCAGCGGCTGAAATTTACGTTCCCGTTGATGGTCAGGTGAGTGAGATCAACGTTGGAATCGTTGATGAACCGGAAATCATCAATAGTGATCCGTATGGTGAGGGCTGGCTGGCCAAACTGGAAATTAAAGATGCAGCACAACTCGAGGATTTAATGGATGCTGCAGCCTACGAAAAATACTGTGAGGATCGGGAGCATTGATGATCGGCCTGAATCGCGAATGCCTTTTCCAATCATCCCATCGATTCAGGTTCATTCGCTGATTCGATAGGAGGTTAACGCATATGGCGTTTATTCCCCATACGGATGAAGATCGACGGGCTATGCTCGATGCGATTGGCATCGAACGCATCGAAGATCTCTATCAAATCATTCCGGAAAAGGTTCGTTTTCCGGATTTCGATCTTCCGGGTGCCGTTACGGAGATGGAGATCGCTGCCGAGCTGCAATCCCTGGCTGAGGTCAATCTCAACATGCGCCACGTCGCTTGTTTCCTGGGGGCCGGGGCGTATAACCACTTCATTCCCTCGGCGGTGGATGCGATTCTCCGCAGGAACGAATTCTATACGGCATACACGCCTTATCAGCCGGAGATTTCCCAGGGAACACTGCAAGCCATTTTCGAGTATCAAAGCCTGATGGTCAATTTGACCGGTATGCAGGTTTCCAATGCTTCCCATTATGATGGCGCCACAGCACTAGCTGAAGCGGTCGTCATGGCGCTCAATGTCCATCAAGGGAAACGATCGAAGGTGGTTCTTTCTCCCGCGATTCATCCGCAGTATCGCCAAGTCGTACGGACGTATACACGAGGTATGGATTTGGCGCTGATCGGTGATGACGATCTCGATCACGGTGTGGAATGGTTGAGGGATGCATTGGATGAGAACACCGCGCTGGTTGCGGTTCAATATCCGGATTTCTTCGGAGGCATTCAAGATTGGACAGCGTTGGGTGAGGCAGCCCACGAGGTGGGGGCGTTGTTCTGTGTCGTGGTTAATCCACTTTCCTTGGGCTTGCTCAAACCTCCGGGCGAGTTTGGCGCCGATATCGTGGCGGGAGATGGGCAGCCGCTGGGTATTCCGCTTTCCTTCGGGGGGCCCACACTGGGCATCTTCACCACGCGCGAAAAATACGTTCGCAAGATGGCCGGCCGGTTGGTTGGAGAGACTGTAGACAGCCGCGGTCAGCGAGGTTTCGTGTTGACCCTGGCGCCCCGCGAGCAGCACATTCGTCGGGAAAAGGCGACATCCAACATCTGCACCAATCAAGGCCTCATGGCCTTGGCTGCGACGGTCTATGTTTCCCTGATGGGCAAGCAGGGCTTGCGAGACGTGGCGGAATTGTGTTTTCACAAGGCACACGCGGCGGCGAAAAAGATCGATGCGCTGCGTGGGTACCGTCTATGGAATTCCACTGATTTCTTCCACGAATTCGTGATTGAATGTCCCCAAGCGGTGAAAACGATCAACGAGCGACTGCTCGAAGAGGATATCATTGGGGGTTATGACCTCGGCAGGGATTACGCTGAATTGGAAAACCACATGTTGATCGCTGTGACGGAGACAAATACCGAAGCGGAAATCGATGCCCTGGTCGCCGCACTGAAGACGGTGAATCATGATTGAGCCCTTGATTTATCAACTCTCATCTCCCGGACGGATCGGGATCGAGATGCCGGCGTTGGACGTTGAACAAGCGAAGCTGCCTGAATCTCTCGTGCGTGAGGACTTGCCGCTGCCGGAGCTTTCCGAGATCGATGTCGTGCGTCACTTTACCCGCTTGTCGCAGCTCAACCACGGCGTTGACACCGGGTTTTACCCACTCGGTTCTTGCACAATGAAATACAATCCCAAGATCAATGAGGAAGTCGCCCGACTGCCGGGTTTCGCGCTGACTCATCCGCTTCAGGATCCCGCACTCCTTCAAGGCAATATGGCACTGATGTACGCCGTGCAGCAGTGGCTGATGGAGATCGGCGGGTTCCGTGCCGTCAGCTTGCAACCAGCGGCCGGTGCGCAGGGTGAACTCACCGGCATCCTGATCATCCGCGCCTATCACGAAGACCGTGGCGATGTCGAACGAAACATCATTTTGGTCCCCGATTCTGCCCACGGGACAAACCCTGCCTCGATTGCGATGAGCGGCATGCAGGTGATCGAAGTTCCCTCCGATCCACGCGGCAACATCGACATCGATGCGTTGCGCGGTTTTTGTGACGATTCGGTCGCCGGTTTGATGCTGACCAACCCGAACACCCTGGGTTTGTTCGAGGAACACGTGCTTGATGTGATTCAAGTTGTCCACGATTGTGGTGGATTGGTTTACGGTGACGGGGCGAACATGAATGCGATGTTGGGTGTGGTGCGTCCCGGTGATTTGGGTTTCGACATCCTTCACTACAATCTGCATAAGACGTTTTCTACTCCCCACGGCGGTGGAGGACCTGGATCGGGTCCGGTGGGTGTTGCTGCGCACCTTACGGATTTCCTGCCGAGTCCGATTGTTGAGATCGTGGAGTTGGGTGATGAAAATATCCCTCCGTTGTATGGCCTGGTGGAGCCGGCAAAGAGCATCGGTCGGGTGAAGCTGTTCCAGGGGCACTTTGGTGTTTTGGTGCGCGCATACGCTTACATGCGCATGCAGGGGAATGAAGGGTTGCGCGACATCGCCGATCATGCGGTTCTGAACGCCAACTACTTGCGTGTGTTGTTGAAGGATACGTATCGAATTTCTTACGATCGAATTTGTATGCACGAGTTCGTGGCGGAAGGACATTGGCAGGATGTTCCTGAAATCCATGCGCTCGATATCTCTAAAAGACTGATGGATTTCGGTTTTCACCCACCGACAAATTACTTTCCGCTGATCGTGCCGGAAGCACTGATGATCGAACCCACAGAAACTGAAAGCAAGCAGACTCTGGATGCTTTTGTGGATGCGATGCGGCAAATTGCTCGTGAGGCTCGTGAGAATCCCGAGATCCTGACCACCGCGCCGCACGAAACCCCCTTTGGGCGTATGGATGAAGTCAGGGCGGCCAAGCAGTTGGTGTTGTGTTGCTGGCCAGTGGATGAGACGAAGCGCTGATCGCGACTCCAGTTCTGATACCAATCATTTCCGATTCGTTCTGGGATTTCCCTGACCATGGGTCCGGTTGATTTGGAATATCCCCCGGATGGTTCCCGGACTTGATCATGGTCTGCAATAACAGATCGGAGCGATTGTGTCTTGATTTCAATCGCTCCGAAAATAAGGAATGAGATGCCCCGGGTCCCCTTGCATCCGGGGCCTGTCTTCAGAAGATGGTTATAGTCTACATCAGAGGACTCAATAGATTCTGAACGTTTTTTTCGAGTTATTCGATGACTTACTATCGAGTCGAGATGATCGTAAATGCGAGAAGAGAAAATAAGGTAGAATGAAGTTTCGCGGAGGCCGTATCGCTATGAAAGCAAAGGCCAATCAGGGGATACACGAAACCAAACAGCGGGAAACGATTCAGGTTCATCTTCCAGAAGGACGTGTTTTAGAGGGCGCGCGAGGCAGCCAGTTGATCGACTTTTTGCGCGTTGTTGAATCTCCGCAGGCTCCGGTTGTGGGGGCCATCGTTAACGGAGAATTGCGCGAGTTGACGTATCCCATTGAAATGGACGCCAGGGTGCGTCCGATTACTATGGCTTCCGCAGACGGCATGCGTATCTATCGCCGTTCCCTGACCTTCCTGCTGGCGGCAGGATTCGAGGAACTCTACCCGGAAGCGGAATTGACTGTCGATCATTCCATCGCTTCGGGTGGCTATTTCTGCGAGGTAAATGGTCGTCCGGCTTTAAGCAGCAATGAACTCGCAAGTTTGCAGGCCCGGATGCAGGAGTTGGTCGACCAGGATTTGCCTTTTGCGAAGAGTCAACTGCCGATTGAAGATGCGATCGCGTACTTCAGTAAACAAGGCTATAAAGATAAGGAACGCTTGCTGAAGCATCGTAAGAAACCACACCTCGTGGTTTACCAGCTCAACGATTTTCGCGATTACCACCATGGTTACATGGTCCCCTCGACCGGCTATCTGCGCTGGTTTGCGCTGCAACCTGCCATCGAGGGATTCACATTACGATTTCCAAGACGACATCGTCCGACTGAATTACTGCCCGTTCCTGAATTCCGTATTCTTCTGGAAACATTTTTACAGTATGGAGATTGGATTGATACCATCGGCATTCCAGATGTGGGCGCATTGAATGAAGCGATTAATGCCGGTCGGGTGAGGGAAATCGTGCTTGTCTCGGAGGCGCTCCACGAGAGACGGATCGCTGAAATCGCGGCGCTGATCGCGGAACGCCGGGATCGAATACGCGTCGTATTAATCGCTGGCCCATCATCTTCCGGAAAGACGACGTTCTCAAAACGCCTGTCGATCCAGCTTCTGGCGAGTGGGCTTGCACCGTATCCAATTGGCCTGGATAACTATTTCGTCGATCGTGATAAATCCCCCCTGGACGAAACTGGGGAATACGATTACGAATCACTTAAGGTGCTGGATCTTGCGCATCTCAATCAAGACATCAAGCGCATGATCGCCGGAGAAGAAGTCCGTCTGCCGAGTTATGATTTTCTTTTGGGCAAACAGGTCGAGGGAGAACTCGTCCAATTGGACCCGGATCAAATCATCATCCTGGAAGGCATTCACGGTCTCAACCCCGAGTTGCTGCCCGAGATTCCATCCGAGAACACCTTTCGTACTTATGTATCTGCGTTGACGCAGTTAAACCTGGATCGCTTCAACCGCGTCTCGACTACGGATACGCGTTTGATACGTCGTATTGTGCGTGACGCTGCACAACGGGGATACAGCGCGCAGGAGACCATCCGGCGCTGGGAATCGGTGCGACGTGGGGAAAGGAAGTATATCTTTCCCTTTCAGGAGAACGCGGATGCGATGTTCAACTCGGCTTTGGTCTACGAGGGCGCAGTGGTAGCCTCACTGGCTGAGCCGCTCCTGCGACAGGTTCCCTTCGGAACGGATGAGCACGTCGAAGCGAAACGTTTGCTGGCTTTTTTGGATTGGTTCTTGCCGATCGACAGCAACCTGATCCCCGACAACTCGATGATACGCGAATTCATCGGGGGTTCCATTCTCCGTGATTTCGTTCCATGGTCTCCCAGTAACTCGCGTTAATCGGTTCCAACGCGGTTTTACGGTTTTCGCCATCGCAAGAAAAAAGTCTCAGGTTATTTACACTCGAATGGTACCCTTGGGTGTATGGATTGAAATCTCACTTTTTTTTGTGCTAAGATATGGTGCCACATTCCCATCCACGAAGTCGCAGCTCTCTGTGATACCCTTCATTAAGGGTATCTATTGGCGAGTAACGTAGCGATTGGGATAAAGGGAACGAATCTCTGCCACGATCCTGCCGATAATCACCTCTTTCTGCTCGGTGGATGGTATGTAGGACGCCAGGGGAGATGGATCGGTCAGACTCACCTCTTGTATGCCGATCTACAGTTTGTCATTGGGGTTATCTCAACCATCCTGGGCGTTGCCAATCCCAGGTTGGCAAGATGTGAGTGAGTTTAGGCTATGCCTGAATTAGAAGGTAGATCCTTTGGGAACTACCATCTTATTGAGAAAGCTGGCAGCGGTGGCATGTCGAACGTCTACAAGGCGTACGATCTTGTCAACGAACGCACGGTCGCGATAAAAATCCTCGCTCCCCATTTGAACCTGGACGACAAGTTCAAGTCGCGTTTCACCCGTGAAGCCAATGTCCTCAGCCAGCTTGATCACCCCCATATTATCCCCATTATAGATTTTGGTGAAGAAAATGGACTGTTGTTCATCGTAATGCCGTTCATGAAGTACGGTGGTTTGCATCACCGTATTCAGAAAAAACCGATGAACGTGAAAGAGGCCATGCGGGTCGTCGACCAAATCTGCTCGGCGCTCCAGTACGCACATGATCACGGTGTGGTGCATCGGGATGTGAAACCCTCCAACATTCTGCTGGATGAAGAAGGGAACAGTTATCTTTCCGATTTTGGCTTCGCTCACGTCACCGATGCATCGATGAGTCTAACCGGATCGGCGGTCATCGGCACGCCGGCATATATGGCACCGGAACAACTTCAAGAAGGGAATGTGACACCGCTTTCGGATCAATACGCCCTGGGTGTGGTGCTTTACCGAATGAGCACCGGTTATCTTCCCTTCGACGCCGAAACACCCATTGCCATCGCACTGAAGCATGCCACGGAACCATTGCCCAGGCCACGCTACATCAACCCCAATCTCCCTGAGCCGATCGAACGCGTGCTGATCAAGGCGCTTTCCAAGGATCCACGCAAGCGCTATCCGACCATCAGCGAGTTCAACCAGGCCTTTCGTCAGGCCATCCGGGAAGCGGTCAACCGCATCCGCAGCGGCGTCACCGATGAAATTCCCACGGAGGCTTTTCATGTTCCCCTTGAAGCCACGGCTCGGGTAGGCGACAAGTCGCCTGGCTCTGTGGGAAGCAAGGAGGAAAAGGAACCATGGTATCGCCGGCGGAGGGTGCTTGCACTTGTTTTGTTGGCGCTGCTGCTCTGCCCGCTTTCGATTTTTGTCACGAACGCACTCTTCCCGAATCTGTTCGGTGGTAACGAAGGCGTGGCCGTCGCTGCTGTAGAGACGATCGACGTGCAGGGAACGTTAAACGCCTTCGCCACGGAGATAGTGGCCCTTGAAGGCGGAGGGATCTCGGAGGAGGAAATCCGCGCCTTGTTAGATGCCACCCTGACGGCGCAGTTCAGCGGTACTCCGGAGGCGGGAGATGAAGCAGTGGGAACAGAATCAGCTACGGAAGGCGCGCTTGCAGAGACTGCCGATCTGACTGCATCCGCAACGCTGACCTCGTCTTCCGGCGGAGGGTCTACAGAGTCCAGTTCCACGGCGACGAGAACCCAAACCTCAGTCTCGACCCCGTTTCCGGGTTCGACGCCTACAGCGACTCTCCCACCAGGGCCGATGGACACACCAACACCAACATTGACGTTGACAGCGACGGCGACGCCGCCGACGAGTACCCCGACGGTGCCGATACCAGCAACAAACACTCGAACAGCAACGCAGGATGTCTGTTCCAGTCTCAGCTTGAGTGGGAAATCCGTTGTCAATAAAAAGGTCGCCTGGACTTTTAATAATAACAGCGGGGTGTCGCTTGCGGTAACCTTCGTCGAATTATCGTGGCCAGGTGATACCAACGAAATGAAAAATATTAAGGTGGGTGGCAATTTATACGCTAGTGATGATAGCTCTTCGCCGACATCCAAAGGCGGCATCTCGATCAACGTTAGCGCAGGCAGCTCGATTGTCGTCGAATTCAATTTTGTAGATCCCGCTGCGGCCAGTTCCTATTCACTCACTGTGGAGACGAACAACGGTTGTACAGTGCCATAAGCTCAAAGTGACGCGACCTGGGAAAAATCCGTTTATCGTAAGTTATGCCCCGCCCATCAAGGTCTCACCTTGACAAATCATTTGTATAAAGGCTCGTTGAATAATCGGTTAGTCATATAAGCAATCCTTTGGAGATACACATGCAGTATGGGCAAATGGGTGGAAGCAACAAACTCAACAAGGCGATTTACCACTGCTTCCAGTACATTGATGAAACCGAGGCCAGAAAGTTCGTTCGCAAATTCCAAGATCAGCCGCACGAAAGTGTTCAGGTAATACATACCTATCGTGAGTTGATCCTCGGGGCATTCCTTGGCCAGAACGGCTTTCATGTTAAGCATGACTATGAGATTGATTTGAAGACCCCGGATTGGTGCTCCTTTGACGATAGTTCAAACCTACAGTATGTCGTCGAACTAGCCAGTTTCCATCCTGATGCGGCGACATCACAGGATATCGTACGCCAAATTCGGGAGAAAGGCATCTGGGGCAACTTTGTAAAACCTAACACCGAACGCCTATACCATGCGATTGCGGAAAAGGTTTTAGCGTACCGGGCACTTGCCAAAGAGCATAAGTTCCCATACATAGTCGCCATCTATGGCGAATCTTTCGCCGCTATAAAACAAGAAGAGCTTGACGAATGCCTCTTCGGAACTGAAGCAGGCCTCTTTTCGAGATTTCCTGAATTCAGTGGCTTCCTCTTCTTCGAAGAGTCGGCAGGAAGCTACTTGTTTTTCTACAAGCCAAATCCGCATGCAGTTCGACCGATGAGCTTACCAAGCGGCAGGTTTGAGAAACACCGAGGCGGGGCATAACAACGGGGTGGAGCGGACGTCGCGCGCGTCCGGCTTTCTCTTGTTCGGAGTCTTGCGCCGCCGCTCATCCCGAAACGTTCATTACTATAGCAGGCAGTTGCCCCATGATGCTGAGACCGTTCATCCAATCCTATTGAGTTCGAAATTGCCCCACTTTGTCATGAAGTTCAAATCGACGAGAACAACCACAATGCACCCATGCCGACCCCGATCGTGAGCCAGGTGTTCTTCGTGCGCCAAGATATGAAAGCTGCCAGCAGGCCGGCGAAGAGGCGAAGGTTTTGGAAGTCTAGCTGTATGCTGCCATCGGATAACAACAAATCCGGGAGGATCAACGTCGCCAGAACGGCGGGTGGTACGTAACGTAAGGCTCTTTTAATCCACTCCGGTACTCGTTCCTGCGGGATCAGCAAAATGAAAGAAAGCCGCGTGGTGTATGTGACCAGCATGCCGCCGAGGATGATCGTCCACAGGTAAAGCGTGCCAAGGGGTTTCATCTGGAAGCCTCCTCGGCTGGCGTCAATCGCAGTTCAGCGACCATACCGGCGGCAACACCAAGTAGCGCAGCGACCAGGACCCATAATTTATAGGGCAACCCGGAGAGGAGCACCGCCGAAAATCCGGAGACTGCTGCTGCAACCCAGGTTGGCCGATCGATCAGCAGCGGGACAAGCAATGCGATAAAGGTCAGCGGCAGGGCGAAGTCAAGCAGGCTGTTTTCCGGAATCACCTGGCCGAGGGCGATCCCTGCGGCTGTACTCACCTGCCAGGCTGCCCAGAGGGTCAATCCGGTTCCGAAGGTAAACCAGTGGGTGTGGGCGCTGTTCTTATCCCGATAGCGTACGGAGGCAACGACGAAGGCTTCGTCCGTGAGCAGCCAGGCCAGGATGGCTTTCCATCGCCTGGGCAAGTGCTGTGTGTATGGTGAAATGCTGGCGCTGTAAAGCGCGTGGCGTAAGTTGACGACCAGGATAGTGAGTACGATGATGAATGCCGGCGTGCCTTCTGCAACCAGTACGGCGGTGATGAATTGTGCGCTGCCGGCGAAGACGAACAGCGATAAGGCTTGTGTTTCCAGCAGCGGTATACCGGCGGAAAGCGCCAACGCACCGAATATCAAACCGAATGGCACGACGCCGAGAAGGATGGGGATTTGGGCTCTTATACCGGCGAGGCATTCTGCACGTGCAGCTGAATTCATTCCGTCTCCTGTCGCGATGTGTCTACATAGGGAATCGGTTCATGATAACCCGCTCGTTTTGTGGCCTCAAGGGTTGGATTAAACTTGCGCTTGACACAAATGTGCTCGTAGTGTAAACACTTGGATGTTGCTTGCGACGAACCCCAGTGTTGAGGTAGGGATATGAGTGTGCTGGTTGGAAAAATGCTCGATCATTACCATCTGCGTGAGCGCGTCGGCCAGGGTGGCATGGCGACGGTCTACAGGGCTGTCGATACACGTAATTTGCGTGAAGTTGCGCTAAAGGTACTTTCCCCGACGATGGGTGCCGACCGCAAATTCTTGAAGCGCTTTCGTCGGGAAGCGCAGTTGGTCAAGCAGCATCTGACGCATCCTTACATCGTCCCTGTTGTCGATTACGGTCAGACACAGGGATACATCTACCTCGTCATGCCCTTTGTGCGCGGGGAGACACTTCAGGATCGTCTGACGCAGGGCGATATCCCCAAACAGGAATGTAGGCGCTGGGTGCAGCAAATATCCGACGCGCTGGCGTTGGCGCATGACAAAGGGATCATCCACCGCGATATTAAACCTTCGAATGTGATGATCGACGAAAAAGGCAACGCTTTGCTAACTGACTTTGGTCTGGCGCGCCAGATCGAAGGTTCGGACACACTCACAGGTTCGCTTCTGATGGGCACACCGGCATACATCTCTCCTGAACAGGGCCGTGGCGAGAAAATCGATACCCGTTCGGATCAATATTCGCTTGGTGTTGTTCTCTATCAGATGGCCACCGGGCGGCTGCCGTTTGAATCCGATAAACCCATGGCGACAGTGTTGGCGCACATCAATGAATCCGTTCCACGCCCGAGACGCTTCAATCAACAGATCCCGGCAGATCAGGAAAGGGTGATCCTCAAATCCCTGGCAAAACGCCCCGAAGACCGTTTTCCAAGCATACGCGCCATGCAGGAAGCCTACTTGGCCGCCCTGGATGGAAAGCCGCTTCCGCAATTTCGATTGCCTCCGGAGACATCCCCGCAAGTAAGATTGGCGCTAGACGTTGTCGGCCAGACGAGCGCCAGCGCTATCCAGGCGGCTCCATCGTCCGCCTCGCCGCCGACCTCGCCACAAAGAAGTTCGCTTTGGATCGTTCCGATAACCCTGGTGTTGTTCGCAGGTACTGCAGTGATCCTTTTACTGCGGGATTCTGTGTTCGGTGTAGGGGGGGCAGCGATGGTCACGGCAACGCAGGATACTGCAGGAAGTGCGGGCGAAAGCGAGCAAATGGCGATTGCAACGGAGCAGGCGCTGATCTCCGCTACTTCTCCTACGCCAGCGCCGGTTACTTCCGAGGCCTGCCCGGGGATCCGGCTTCAATTCTTGGGCGAGCGGGGCAATGATACCGAGTGGATGCTCGATAATCAAAGCGGCCGAAGTGTGAGCCTCGT
>Ga0307430_1002714_pt1 | contig 11456 bp, 9 predicted proteins | sample SalMarWE160130MG_FD_202159 | JGI IMG/M metagenome (GOLD analysis project Ga0307430, IMG submission 202159) | Salt marsh sediment microbial communities from the Plum Island Ecosystem LTER, Massachusetts, United States - WE1603-130 | ecosystem: Environmental > Aquatic > Marine > Intertidal zone >... | reverse complement strand
ACATCGCCTTTCCACGGACTATTCGGGTCGGTGTCATTGACCTCATCGATTCGCCAGTAATAAGTCGTGCCTGGAACAAGACCATCCGGATAAGGAAATCCGAGAAAGCCAATAATCAAGTTCGTTGAGGCCTGGTTGCCCCGGAACGTGCCGCCAGTGCCAGCCTCTACGTCGTCAAAATTCTCACCCAAGTACACATCGTGCGAGACGGCAAAATCTCCCGCCCGCCAGCTAAGGTTTACCCACGTATCCAGGTATAGGGTACCATCTTCCGGGACCGGGCCCAAGGCATACGGATATCCTTCGCTACCTTCCATAGCAGCCAGAATCTCGACCTCCGTCAGCGCGTGGTTGTAGATGCGGACATCGTCGATAATCCCGTTATAGTAATGGGCGCTGCCGTTCCGATGCCCAATTCGCAGAGGAAGTTGTGGAGGAACGAGTTGTCCGGTCTGGGCTTGTTCCAACACCATCTCTCCGTTTACATAGATTCTTGCGGTAGAACCGTCCCAAGTCGCGCAGGCATGCAGCCATTCATCCGGCTCTATAACATTATTTGGTGCCGACTGCGTAACATGTCCGCCATCTAATGAAATCGTGAAGTAAAGGTAACCCCCACTTCGGTTGACAAATAGCCCATAATTTTCCCATGGACCGTCTTGCTGCCCATTTGCCATGATGCACAGCCAGTTATCGCCGGCATCAATCCAATTTATCCAGGCAGCAATTGTCACGTTGGTATCTATTTCAAGACTGTCTGAGGTGGGCACTTCTACATAGTTGTCTTGCCCATTGAACTGAAGAGCTGGTCCATACTTGCCGGCGTCCCACTCAGCGCCATTGATGGTGCCATTGTTGCCGTTGCCGCTTGAATCGTAGGCAATATTCCCAGAGCCCTCATCAAACGTCCAATGCGCCACCAGTTCTGCTGAAACATTACTAACCAGTCCCAGCACCAAAACGAAAGAAAGTAAATAAATCAATTTTCTGTACATAATAGTCCTCCTTCACCCCGTCCCGTCTTCGACGGGCGGGGTTCAAAAAAACAGGGTGTTAATTGAAATGTAAAATTTCTTCACTGCAAAGCACAAAGTAAAGTTGTTACTTACAACTTTACGCCCTGCACAATACATAACAACTCCTCCTCTATTGAAAAACTACAAAGGCTCCACACATCAGAGTTTCATAATTCGCGGTTACCCACCCCTTCGGCCCTTCGGCTTCGCTCAGAGCTACGGCTAATTCAGGGCAAGCTCTGCACAATTACTAACCTCACCTATTTTGTTTATACCAAATTATCCACTTTCCCGTCAAGTAAAATCTCTCGAGCTATACATGCTTTTTCAACATAATCAATTGAAAATTTCATCCGCCCCCCACATCTCCCGTATTTTTCCCTTGTAAATTCCCCTCCCGCAGTGTAGATTTCCTGTGTCGGAGAAAATGTTTAAGCAGCGTGAAGAAGCTCTCAGGAAAGGCTGAAAGCCAAACCTTGGGCTGAATCCAACAACTGACAGGCGTGTAGCGCACATCAGCCGTAAGATGAGCTGCTTCTTTAAAGCCGCCCGTGAGCATTTGTGAGTTTGTCGTGATGCGGAAACCATATAATCAGTAGCTATATTGAGGTATACAAGATGGCAAATGTCATATCGGAGAATAAATCACTGCCACTGAGTATCGCCATATATAAATTGCTCTGTTTGTCAACTCCAAAATCCCGAAAATTTGTTGTTTATCGTTGAAATCCGGATTGAAATATTGTAGAAAATTGGATAATTTCTTGGCGGATATTGGCTTGTTTTTTGAATTTATGCCGATATAATAGTGGTTCAATAGACTTGTTGTACAATTGAACGGATTCGGCTATGGCGCGGAATAGAAAAAAAAAGGCTCTTTATGAAGTGATGAGCAAGGCTCGCGATAAGCCCGGCTACGGCAGGACTTTGGAAAAAATGCGCCCGAAAAAGCCGGTTGAAAAAAAAGATGAGCCGGTCACGAACCAGAAGTCTGCCACAGATGTAGAAACATCCAAAACCGCGGCAAAATGGTGGAGAAAGCCGAGAATTGTCCAGTTCAATGTCGGCAGAATTGAATTCTCTATGCCGTATCAGCTTGCCGTTGCGTTGGTTCTGGGCCTTATTCTGCTGGTTCTGGCAGCCTTTTGGCTCGGTCAGGAATATAGTCCAACCGACCAGAGAACAATCAGCACAGCCATAGAAAGGCAGCAGATTAATCGGAGAACTCCGATGGAGCGTGAGGCGGCCGATATAAGGGAACCGCCTGCGCTGGCCGAAGATAGTACATTACTGGATGAAGAACTTGAGCCGGTTAAGCCTAAGCCGACAGGCAACAATGTTATTGTTCTGGTGCAGTATGAATCGCATGCGGATTTGGTGCCGGTGCGAGACCATTTTGCCGAGTACAACATTGATACCGAAATTGTGATGGAAAACGGTCGTTGGTTTTTGCAAACAAAAAATCGATATGATAACCCGGGAACACGCGGTACAGATGGATACAAGGCATTGCAAGATATTATCAAGGTTGGAGCCGAATACAAAGCTCCTCCGAATTATGAACCTTTTACGCAACACCTTTTCAGTGACGCTTACGGCAAGTTAGTGAAGCCAAAGTAGTTTTTTAGGAGAAATGTTGAATGTCTATTGATCGTTCTTTAAAAATCAAAGGTGCACTGAGCCGGCACCGCAATGTTCTGACACGTGCCGAACGTATCGAACAGCTAAAAGACGAAGAGCGATGGTCTGAGGGTGATTCTTTACAGGGTCTGCCGAAGGTTGCTCATCGCAAGAGTCACGCCGGCCGGAAAGAAAAAGAAGCTCCCGCTAAAGAGGTTGCGACTGAAGCAGTTGAAGCCGAGACTCCAAAAGCCGAAGGATAAGAGAGTTAATACGGATATCTTCAAGCTGCCGCTTTCCCGATACATCGAGAAAGCGGCTTTTTCTTTGCGCACTAAGATTGGTGTCGTTAATTATTATGTCGTCTTATAACTATGTATAGCGGGAATTCCTCCGGTAGTTCGTATTTTGTATGTCGTATTACCTCCCGCCGTCTGCGGTTCTAAGACCTTTCGGCAGCCCCTTTGCCTTTTCGGCAGAGTTTACCTTGACCGTAGTCGAATGGGCTCAGGGCAGGCTTTTTATCCGGACCCGGTCGCTGTTGGCCTCAATTTTATTTCACGATTTAGCTCAAACCTGCTATTGCTTTATGGCCGAGGGATTCGTCTAAAGCCCCCGCCCAGTCCAATTATCACAGCCTTAGACCCCCTGCCTAATAAATATATAGCCCCATAAAAATGATTCATGAACGATTTGGTTGCACCGGACGTGCATAAGGCTTAACTCAAGGGTCTCCGGGTTAAGTGCAGGGGGCAATAAGACGATAGATTTTGAGTGGAGAAAGTGTGTTTCAGCGAAAGGAGGTGGCAAATTGTATGTTCGTAAGGTTTTGATTGTCATTAAGTTAGCGCTTGTGCTGTTGCTTTGCTTTGTGATTGTCAGAACGGTGATAATGCCGCAGCACCCGGCGGAAATTTTTACGCCGGTCTCGGTGGTTGGTACTGAAAATGTAAGTGCCAATGGAATTGAAAATGCCGTTGAGACCTCGGTCGAAGACTATTCAGCCATCGTTGAGCGAGATATATTTGGTATTGCAGATTCGTCACCCATGGCAGACAAATCTTTGCCCGACATTGTGGCCAGGTCGGCTGAGGAGGAACTTGGCTTAGCATTGCTCGGCACTGTCTGTGGCAGTACAGAGCTTTCTCGAGCGATCATACAAGATACTAAAACTAAGATGCTTAACCTGTACAAAACAGGGCAGAACGTGGCAGATGCTCGTATTAAGAGCATAGAGGAGAATGCAGTTATATTGCTTCATAATGGACAGAGAAAAAAGTTAACGCTGAATAGAAGTGGCAAACATAATGAAAATAATACGCAGGCACCTTCGTCACAAACCATTGGCGAATCCGGCAAAGCCATTAAACCTGTTTTGCCGGTTAAACAGCCTCCTACGGAGGTTCCAACAAGAACAGCGCATGTGGTGGCTATGTTAACCAAAGCGGTTATTGAGCCTTATGCTGTTAATGGCCAGGTCGAAGGACTTAGAATAACCGGTTTGGAAAACATACCGATGGCAAAAGCTTTTGGCTTAAAAGATGGTGACATTATTCGTGAAGTTAATGGACACCGGTTGACCAGCAAGCAAAAGGCGCTGCAGGTTTTCAAGAAAGCAAGGTCACAGCCAGCTATGAGTTTAGAGCTATTACGCGACGGCGAAACTAAAGAGCTGTCATTTGCTTTACAGTAAGTCATTTGGAAATTCAGAGTGAACAGGCGGAACAAATGTTATTGAAAAATCTAAAAACCAACGAGCAAAGAATACAGAATTCATTAAAGAGTCTTCTTTGTTTTATATGTGTATTTTGCATGAATTTTGCAGGCTGCGAGTCGGATTCTACGCCTGTTACAATTCAATCCCGGCAAGAGGATATTAAGCAACCAACTGAAAACTTGCGTTCCGAAGATGTTGCTGCAAGACAAATTGAACAACTAAACAGAATGAATGCAAATTTGGCCGGCAAAAACAGCTCAAGGGCTTTGCCGGCTTATCCGGAGCCTAAAACGCGCGGGAATAACCGGCTAAGACTCAAGACTCAAGATTCAAGACCCAAGAGCCAAGTCTCAAGAGCCAAGACTCAAGACTTGGGTACGGTCTCTGGTCTCTGGAGTCTGGAAGAAGACAGTCCCGTAACTGTTTCGGAGCAGCTATTTTCTCAAGAGCGTCCACACTTAGTAAATATGCCGGCACTTAATAAGCCCGGGATGGCTGACGAGCTCATATCTGTAAACTTTGAGCAGGTTGATATTCGGGCGGTTCTCAAGACCATCGGAGATATAACCGGTATTAATTTTGTCGTGGATGAAAATGTCCGCGGCACTGTTACACTGATGTCACCTACGAAGATACGTCTGGGTGACCTCTATGAGGTTTTGGAATCGATTTTGGAGGTGCAGGGATACGCGGCTGTGCCCGCCGAAAATCTTGTCAAGATAGTCCCGAGGGCAGATGCTGCAAAACGCAACCTGCAGGTTCGCGTTGGCAGTAACCCTGCAGAAATACCCAGGAGCGATTCTATTGTTACCCAGATTATACCGTTGAGCTATGCTGATGCAGCAGAGGTCAGTCAGATTATTCAGCCCCTTTTGGCTACAGGCTCACTGATGGCGACCTACCCCAGAACAAATTCAATAGTGATTACAGATACCAGTTCGAATATACATCATATTGCCACAATTATTCAGAAGCTTGATTTAACAGGCTCGAAAGAGCAGGTTACCGTCTTTGGCTTAGAGTATGCATCAGCTCAGGTCCTCAGCGAGCAAATAAGCCGCATAATGCAGAAACACAAGTCCGCCTCTCCACAGGCGGCGCGCAGCCGGAATATACCGCGGATTGAGACAGATATTAAGATTCTGCCTTACTCAAGGACGAATTCTCTTATTGTTGTTGCTAATACTCAGGACACCGAGATTATTGAAGGGCTAATAATGCAGCTTGATATTCAACGACCCATCGGAACAAACAATGTTCATGTGGTTTACCTTAACAATGGCCAAGCCAAAGATGTGGCTGAATCTCTTACGGCCGCCCTGTCGAATCTAAAAATCGCCGGCGCGCTCGAAGCCACCCAGCCGATTCAGGTTACCGCTGATGAAGGTACGAACGCATTAATCATTGCCGCTTCAGCACAGGACTATGAGGTTCTCGTCGAGATTATAGAAAAGCTCGATATTTTCCGTGAGCAGGTTTTCGTTGAGATGCTCATTATGGAAATCGGTGAGGATAGCTTAAAGAAAATAGGTATTGACTGGGCCACGCTTGATGAGTCAGTGGACGGTAGTGCCCGGTTTTTCGGGGCAACGAATTTTGGTCCGCGTGTGGATTTTGCCAGCGGCACCCTCGAAGGCCTGGCGGTTGGTTTGTGGAGAGGAAGCGGCTCAGATGTAAGAATAGGAGCTATGCTGCACGCCTTGGAAAAGCAATCCGGCGTTAATATTCTTTCGACACCATATATGCTGACCTCCAACCACCATAAAGCCAAGATAATCGTGGGTGAAAGCAGGCCGTTTGTTATGCAATCGAAAATTACCGAGGGCACAGATCCTCTTACTCCGACAGTGATAAAAACATACGAATACAAGGATGTAGGTATTACTATGGAGATAACGCCCCACATCAGCCAGGGGGGACTTATCAGACTTGAAATTAAAAGCGAGTTCACGAAACTTATCGAAGATGTTACCAGCCTTGCTGTGGATACTCCCTCGACGGCTAAACGAGAGGCAGAGACAGTCGTTTCTATGAACAGCGGCTCAACTGTTGTGATTGGCGGTCTTATTCGAGATGATAAAATTACTCTTGAGAAGAAAATCCCTTTTGTGGCTGATATTCCTCTGATTGGAGGTTTGTTTAGATACAAGAAAGACCAAGTGCAAAAGACAAATCTGCTTATATTTATAACACCCCATATTATGGGCAGCCAGGAAGATTTGGAGCAGATGGCCGGGGAGAAGAAACAAGAAATTGAGCAGGTGTTGAAAGATTTTGAGCAAAAGACCAGGCAGGACTAATTGCTTGTGCCTCGTCGCTTGTGCCTCGTCGCTCGTGCCTCGTCGCTCGGGTCGCAGGTATCGGGGCACGGGTATCGGAGCGTTTTTGAGTGGTGAGTGGTTAATTAAGCAATCAATTAATCAATTAATCAATTAACCAAGAATCTTCTGGCTTCGAGGAGGTCAATTGGTGGATAAAGAGCAACAAGGACAAGTAACAAGACCCAGGACTCAAGACTCAAGAGCCAAGACTCAAGACTCAAGACCTGGGTCTGGAGTCTGGAGTCTGGAGTCTGGTGGGCAGCCCTGTGAGTATTTGGAGACTATTTCGCCGGAGCAGTTGAATCCGGAGCTTGTAAGAAAACTGCCGCTTGAATTTCTTAAGAACCAATGTGCTATTCCTATCATTTTGGAAGATGGTCAGGTCGCAATTGCTCTGGCAGATGCGCTTAATATAGAAGCGTATGATGCAATTTTGAGCATCTTAGCCGGGGCCACGGAAGCGATAAAGGGCCTCTTGAAACCAGGGCAACCATGCAGTCGAGTTACGTGCCCCGCTTCTGAGATAGAGAAGGCTATAAGTCGCTGTTACTATCAAAACACATCCGCCGGCAGTGATAACGACAACTCCAACGTGCAAGGGCAAGGTTTAGAGGACCAGGGCAGTGACCATGGTGAGAGTGGTATTCAAACCCACGCAGAAGACCTGCTCAACATTGCCAACAAAGAGCCGATTGTAAAGCTGGTCAATAAAATCTTTTTTCAGGCGGTGCACAGCAGAGCCAGTGATATTCACATTGAGCCATACGAGGACGAAGCACGTGTGCGTTTCAGGATTGATGGCGTGCTGCACGACGTGTTTACTTTGCCGAAGCAGCAGATTGCAGCACTTCTGTCACGAATAAAAATCATGGCGAATCTTAATATTGCCGAGCGAAGATTGCCGCAGGATGGCCAGAGCCGGATTAAAATAGGCCGGGACGTGGTGGATATTCGAGTCTCCGTCATCCCGACATTGGGCGGCGAACGTGTGATGCTCAGGTTGCTGGATAAAGCCCGCGGCAAGTTGGGTTTGGACCAGATTGGATTTAGCCCGGAGATGATTAATCGTTTCAGAAATTTGATTAACATTCCTCATGGCATAATTTTGCTTACCGGCCCTACCGGCAGCGGCAAGACAACGACACTCTATGCCGCTCTTAGCGAGCTTAACTGCGAAGAGCGAAACATCCTTACGGTCGAAGACCCGATTGAGTATCAACTCCCCGGGATTGGGCAAATGCAGGTAAAGCCCAAGATAAACCTTACCTTTGCCAATTGCTTTCGTCACATTCTCAGGCAGGACCCGGACGTGATTATGATAGGAGAAATTCGCGACCTTGAAACTGCTGAGATAGCGATTCAGGCCTCCCTTACGGGTCATTTAGTTTTAAGCACTCTGCATACGAACGATTCGGCCTCAGCCATAACTCGGCTGATTGATATGGGTATAGAACCTTACTTGATTTCATCGTCGGTCATTGCTGTTATGGCGCAAAGGCTTATCCGAGTTGTATGCCCACACTGCAAAAGCCCTTATGGACCCCAGGAGCAAATGATTTCATTGTGGACTGAGAAAGAAAAGGCGTCATTGGTCCGGGGGCAGTTCTATAAGGGGCTTGGGTGCGAGAGCTGCATTCAGACCGGGTACATGGGCAGGACTGGTATTTTCGAACTGTTGTTTATCGATGACGACATCAAGGATCTGACAACTAAACGGGCCGGTTCACATGTCATAAAGCAAGTAGCTGTTGAAAAAGGTATGAACACTTTGCGAGAGGATGGATTACGCAAAGCGCTGGCTGGTGAAACTACGCTTGAAGAGGTTTGCAGGGTTACACAGGATAGTGTTCAAACAAGTTTTGAGGTGAGTGAACGTGTCGGTGGTTGACTACAATTTGCTGACTGAAAAGTCTGTCCCTGCGTCTCAGGTAGCTGAGGGGGACTCCAAGCGCAATTTAGCGCCTTTAGAGATACGGAATAATAATTATACTGATGCAAATGAAAAGGCGTACAGGAAGGACATTTTTAGAAGGACCAGCACTAAGGACGTTTGTAGGATAGCACGCCAATTAGCGACACTGCTGCGTGCCGGTATGCCGCTTGTGCCTGCTTTATCAGCATTAGTCGAGCAGTTGCAGGGACGTTCCGAACCCAAAGTAATGCGTTTGGGAAATCAGGATAATCCTCTGGCGGAGATTATGAAGGAAGTCTGTGACAGTGTTAGTGCGGGAAACGCACTCTCGGCTGCGCTTGGTAAGCATCCGGAAGTTTTTTCAAACCTGTTCGTGAATATGGTGGCTGCGGGAGAAACGAGCGGAACTTTGGAAGAGGTCTTCCTGAGATTGGCAGAAATGTTGGAAAAACGTATACATCTTATGAGCAAAGTCAAATCCGCTATCGCTTATCCGATAATGATGTCTGTGGTTGCGGTTGCGGTGGTGGTGTTCCTATTGTCATTCGTGGTGCCGAGCATAACGCAGATATTCCTTGAAATGAATCGGACCCTTCCACTGCCAACGAGGCTGCTTATCTCAATAAGCGCTTTTATGAGAACATATTTCGTGCCGATTATCATTATGGTTTGTGCGGTTTTCTTTGGAGTCGGAGCGTGGGTGAGAACCAAAGACGGCAGAATTAGATGGGGTCGCTCTAAACTAAAGCTGCCCGTTTTTGGTAAACTCTTTCTTAAAGCGGAAACAGCCCGGCTGGCCAGGACATTGGGCATACTTCTTACGAGCGGTATCCCGATACTTGGTGCCCTGGAAATTGTAAAAGGCGTAGTCCAAAATCGTTTTATTGCAGGTGCCCTGGATACTGTAAAGGACAGGGTTAACAGAGGGGATGATATTGCAGAGGCAATAAGAAAGACCGGACTATTTCCACCCATTGTGATTCACATAATCGCAACGGGTCAAATGAGCGGAAATATAGAAGATGGCCTTATAGATATTGCTGATATGTACGACGGCGAAGTCGAGCTGACAGCTAAAACGCTGACCTCACTGCTTGAGCCTGTAATACTTCTTATTATGGGTGCTGTTGTCGGCTTTATAGTATTAGCTATTTTACTGCCGATATTTGAGATAAATCAGGTCCTTTAGAGGAGTACTGATATGATGCTAATGGTAAAGAAGCAAAAATTACACAATGCTGGTTTTACCTTGATTGAACTTATGATTGTTGTGGTGATTTTAGGTCTTTTGGCGACCATAATTATGCCAAGGATTCTGAACAGACCTGAACAGGCCCGGAGAATGAAGGCCAAAGTTGATATACGCAATATCGAATCAGCGTTAGCCTTATTCAAAACCGACACAGGCCGTTTCCCCACCACTTCCGAAGGTCTTGAGGTACTCGTCTCGAACCCGGGCATAAAAGGCTATAACATCGACTGCTATCTTGATAAGTCGCCATCGGACCCCTGGGGTAATAAGTATATCTACATTTCTCCGGGAGTGCATAGCAGAGACTACGATTTGGAATCCTACGGTAAAGATGGCGAGGATGGCGGCACAGAAGAGAATGTTGATATTGAAAGCTGGAACCTTGATGGGTAACGATAATAGTCTGAGAAACAGGCGAGCAGAAATGAAGACGAGAAAGTGGCAGGCATTTACTTTCGTAGAGGTTATTGTGGCTCTTGCTATTGTCTCAATTTCTCTGCTGGGACTAATAAGGCTCCATCTTATCAGTATCAGGATGGCCGAGGCGGCAGAGGTGACTTCGCAGGCCGTTCTTTTGGCAGAAGAGAAAATCGCAGAGACCCTGGCCCTCGGATACCCGAAAGAAGGAGCTAAATCCGGCACGGTACAAAAAAATGCCTTGTGCCTGCGCTGGCGAACTGAAGTTACGGACTTGCAGTCGCGTCACTTGGCCGAATCTAATATTACCGGATTGCGAAGAATATGTGTCGATGTCGGCTGGAAACAAGGAGCCGGTTACAAAAATCTGCAAATGTCAACTTATGTTGCAGACAGGAGATTACCGTGAGAAGTAAATCCGGCAAACATAACTTTACGCCGTTAGAAGTAGTGGCGGTTCGCGAACCGCCCCTACGGCTTCAAAGAAAACCTCTGACAGGATTTACGTTAGTCGAGATTTTAGTGGCTGCGGCGATAATCGTTACGATTGTCTCAATGGTTTACGGCAGCTATTTTGCAACAGCAAAATCGACCGATGTGTACAAAGTTAGGATGACTCTGTCTGGCCAGACGCGGAAAGTGTTAGGGCAGATGTCTCGTCAGATACGCTGTTCATATATCGGCAAAACGGTCGAGGATACAGACTCGGCCGGAACATTTTCCCGGGGGGAAAGGAAAATCACTGAGAAGCCAATCATATATTTTAATTGTGAGCCGGATGCTCCAGGCGGTGAAATTTTGCATCTGGTGACTACTAATGGGCTTTTCTGCCAAGAAGGTCAGGCGGATGGCCTATTCGATGTCACTTACAAATTTGATAAAAACAGCGGTACACTTTCTCTAAGCCAGATAAGATTCATTGGTACACCTGAAAGGCTCATCGAAGAAAGAAATTGGCGGCCACTTCTAAGAAATGTCGAATGTATCGAATTAGAATTTTTTGATGGACAGCAGTGGCTATCAAAGTGGGATTTCAAGCAAAAGAGGAAACTGCCCTATGCAGTAAGAATTGGTATTACCAGTAAGGACAAAAATTATCGGCAATGCCACTATGGCACAATTGCACATGTAGGCTGCTCCGGGAGTCAAGGCCGAGGAGCTTTATCCGAAACACTGGTATCGGTTGGAAGATAATGAGACT
>Ga0307430_1002711_pt1 | contig 11465 bp, 7 predicted proteins | sample SalMarWE160130MG_FD_202159 | JGI IMG/M metagenome (GOLD analysis project Ga0307430, IMG submission 202159) | Salt marsh sediment microbial communities from the Plum Island Ecosystem LTER, Massachusetts, United States - WE1603-130 | ecosystem: Environmental > Aquatic > Marine > Intertidal zone >... | reverse complement strand
GACAGTAATACAGCACGGCCGTTTTGATGCCGCTGAAGGAAAAATCCAGCGAATCTCGTCCGAGCATTGAGCGGGGGAACTTGATTGCGTTTGGATTTCCGTTCTTCGCTGCTTTTTCGATGCTGGGTCCGCCGGGGTAGGACAGCTTCAGGATATTTGCAACCTTATCGAAGGCCTCACCGGCTGCATCGTCAATTGTAGAACCCAAGAGCTTTGGTTCCAAGGGCGAATGGTAATCGTACAGGCAGGTATGCCCCCCAGATACAACAAGAGCAACAGCGGGCAGTTTCAGGTTCTCCTTAGCTAACATAGCTGATTGCAGATGGGCATGTAAATGATTGATTGCTATTAACGGTTTATCCCAGGCGAGGCTAAGCGTTTTAGCGGCGGTGACGCCGACAATTAACGCGATGGTAAGGCCGGGCTGATTAGCGACAGCTATTGCGTCAATGTTATCCTTGTTAACGCCGGCTTGCTCCATCGCCTCGGTTATGACTGGATATATTTTTTCGATATGTGCGCGTGAAGCAATCTCAGGGACAACACCACCGTATTTTTCGTGCAGCTTGGTTTGCGAAGCCACTATTGAAGATTTGACAATTCGTCCGTCAGCTACAACCGCAGCGGCAGTTTCATCGCAACTGGTCTCGATGCCTAAGATATTTATGGCTTTTGTTTGCATAGGTGCAGATGTTAGCGAAAGAAGGGCCAAAAGTAAAGAAATAGCTGCATAGGCGGTGTATCCGCGAAAAGTATGTTTTTTATTGTGGCGTTGGACGGACCTGGGACTTACTCCAAAGTTCAAAAAATTACCTTTTTTAAACTTGTTTAGTCCGAAAATAACTTTACGGGAAAAACTGTTTTTAGGGTGGATTTTATTTATTTGATAGCTCTTATAAAAGCACTTAAGCAGAGCTATCAATACAGCCGAAATATTATATACAAAAATTGTGCATACTATCCGGAAATTATGAAAACTATGTGGGTATAAATCCACAATACTACATAAGGGAGCAAAGCAAATGCCGTCGGTAAAAACCAAAGAGAAAAAAAGTTTGAAGATGCCGGGAGTAAAACAAAAAGCTAAAGCCCTCGGTATAACATCTGGGAAAATGAATAAGCTTGAGCTTATCCATGCTATCCAGATGGCTGAAGGGTACAGGCCCTGCTTCGGGACCTCGAACGGTCAATGTGTATATACAGATTGCTGCTTTCTTGAGGATTGCCTTAAGATCAGAGTTTGAAACCGGTTTATTCCGGCGTGCATAGGTTTCATGGATGTACTGTGTTCTCTGGCATACTGCAGAGGGAGACAGTATGCACATTGTATCCTTCTAATGGCCCTCCCACCATATTTTAGATAATCTTCTTTCTTGCTTCTTGACCTTCGTGCGTGTATTCTAATTTGTAATCATTAATGTATAGCGAGAGAGGTCTTTGTTGGCGACAAGCGAGAATATAGGCGTTCGTCAAAAAGTAAGGAGAAAACGTATGAGTAAGTCGAAAGTGCATATAATGACCTGCTTAATCTTGTTAATGACTTCAATAATCGCAGCACGAGAGATGCCCCCTTTAATTGAGTATGAGTTCGTTTGGTCGGATGAGTTTAATAAAGACGGCCAGCCGGACCCGAATAATTGGACATACGAAAACGGCTTCGTACGGAATGAAGAGCTTCAATGGTACCAGCCGGATAATGCTCGATGCGAATATGGTCTGCTTATTATTGAAGGCCGACGCGAACGCAAAGAAAATCCTAATTACAGGCCGGGTAGCAACAACTGGAAGGAAAGCAGAGAGTATGCTGAGTACACGTCCGCAAGCCTGACGACCAGGCGTTTGCGTAGCTGGATGTACGGCCGTTTCGAGATGCGGGGCCGAATCGATACCCGCCCAGGCCTTTGGCCGGCTTTCTGGACATTGGGTGTCCAGGGCTGGTGGCCAAATTGCGGCGAGATTGACATTATGGAGTACTACCGGGGAATGCTTTTGGCAAACGCAGCCTGGGGCACAGAGAAGCGGTGGGTGCCCAAGTGGGACGATGTTAAAAAGCCCATCACCGACTTCAACGATCCTAATTGGTCCGCGAAATTTCATGTATGGCGAATGGACTGGGATGAGGACAGCATTAAGCTCTACGTAGATGATATGCTCATGAACACGGTTGACCTCAGTGAGACGTTTAACAAGGACAAGGAAGGAAAAAATCCGTTTCGTCAGCCGCACTATATAATCGCCAATCTTGCCATCGGCGGAACAGTCGGCGGCGATCCCTCGAATACGGAGTTCCCAGCCAAATTCGAAATAGACTATATTCGTATCTACCAGGAGAAAACAGAACCGAATGCTCCTTAGGCTATATGAAAGCAACGTATTACATAGCAGTATGGAAACTCATTAAGCAAATGAAGAGATATAAGGATAAAATTCTAATTGTAAAGAATAAAACTTTAGAAAAAAAACAGATTGATTAAAAGTGCATAAATTTTACTGATTTATAAATGCGGAAAATGAAACAACCAAATAGTAAAATACCAAAAATTGCTAAAGATATACAAAACATTCATATGCTTATTGGCCAGGGCAAGTATAAAGAGGCGATAAGAAAGATTGACGACTACGAAAAGAAAAACCCTGATAATCAAAACTGGCAATTTAACAAAGTTGGATTGCTGATTGATACTGGTTTAGGGCTAAAGGATAAAAGCGTTGTTCAGAGAGGAATAAGTGCTGGAGAGCAGAATTTGCAAAACGTCAAATACGAAAGATATAGAACGACAACCCTTTACAATTTAGCAAATGGATATTTTTCGCTGTATGAATTATCTGAACGCGGAAATGATATAGAAGCAATACCACAGAGTGATAATCTGCAAAAAACTAAGATCTATTTTCGTCAAATGTTAAGTGATGACGATTCGTTAAATATGGAATTAAAAAAACAAGCATTTGTGAATTACGGCAATTGCCTTGATACGCTTGGTCGAGGGGTTGAATCTTTATATGTTTACAACGAGGCATTGAAAATTGATAGTAAATTTTTAATGGCGATTGGCAACAAAGCAATGGCTCAGCGATTTTTTGCAGATATTTCAGGACAGTATAGAGATGCGATGTACATTGAAGCATACCAGGCAATTAAGTCAATCATAAACAATCAGGATTTGATCGAAGTTGGTGGGGCTTCTGCCAAACAAGCATTTGAAACCGAATTAAAACACATTGAAAATTTGTTTAAAAACAAAAAAGGTTTGGCGAAAAAATTGACCCACCCAAAATATAAAACAGCAAAACTATCCAGGTTTGAGAAATTTTATCTTGATTTATGCACTAAAGAGAAACTTTTTCTTAATTTCCATATTCATCAAGAATATTGTGAGGCTGCAATTGTTGACCCAATTTTTATCAGTCTTATTACGAAAGTTGGAGATAAGGACACATTTTATAATTTTGCAAAACATGTCAACCAAATCAAAGAAGATTATGCTGTTGCGAGATTACTATTGGTACAGTCGCAATACAACAGAAGAGACTTTGACAATATCAGCGAAAGAACAACTTTTGTAAATTGCTTAGATTACTCACAATTCAATTTGTATATCGGTCTTCTCAAATCAGCATTTAAAGAAGCATATAACATCTTAGATAAAATTGCCGTTTTTATAAACGATTATTGCAATATGGGCTTAAAAGAAAATAAGATATATTTTACTTCTATTTGGCAAAAAAATGGCAAGATCAGAGATGAAATATTGAATTCAAAAAATATCAGTTTGTATGCACTCTATGATATTTATCAAGATTTTAATTCCAGTTACTATAAAAGAATAAAAGATATACGGAATGCTATAACTCATCGGCGTTTGGTAATTTTTGACTCTGTGCTGACTAATTGGGACAAAAAAGACGACAAATGCAATATCGGATATGATACGATGCTATACCAAACCAATGAACTCATGCGATTAACAAAATCGGCAATTATTTATTTGATCAATTTTGTGAATATTGAAGAAAACAAGAAAGGGGCAAGTGGGTCGATAATTCCAGAAATTCCAGTAGATACATCGCAGTTTTTATAATAGTTATGGTCGGTCACCAATTTTACTTTTTGACATGATGATAAATGAATTTTGGCGTGACAAAGAAAAAGCAGGAAGAGCTTGAGGCCAGAATGGCAGCACTGAGACTGCGTGAAAAGGATTTTCAAGAGTCATTCATTCATTCATCCGGGCCGGGCGGACAAAAGGTGAATAAAACAGCCAGTTGTGTTTATCTAAAGCATCTGCCAACATGCTTGGAAGTGAAAATGTCACGGCAGCGCTCGCAGCTTCTAAATCGGTATTATGCACGGAAGCGATTGTGTGAGCTGCTGGAACAAGAGAAATTGGGCAGTAAGAGTCCGGCGGCATTAAAAATGGAAAAGATTCGCAAACAGAAACAACGACGCACACGCCGAACCAGGAAAAAATTAAGAGGGATTATCGAATGAAATGTGTCGGCATGAAACAATACATTATATTCCTAATCTTCATATTCTTAATCTATAGTAACGCATCAGCACAATTCATCGACGATTTTAACGATGTTGTCATTATCAAAGACCCACGTGCTATAGATGGCTGGGCGTTTTTTACAGGAGATGGTGAGGCAACAATGGGTTTTTGGCAAGGGGGTGGATTTGCTTCAATTCTTGTGGATGCTACAAAAGATAAGCGAAACATCTGGTGGGCACTTATCAAACGGCGAGTTTCATCCAACTTCGACTTGAGCTTACTAAAGAAGCCAGGTCATGAAATTCGCATCGAAGCTCGAATCCGCGTCAGTCATGCGCCACGCCGAGTGAACCTGAGTTTAAATACTCAAAAGACCGTGGATTTCCATACTCATCTTATGGAATTCGATATTCCCGACACGACGAGCTGGCATACAATCAGTATGACCACCCATGATTTCGAGGCTGAGCCGGGGGACATGGTTTTCGGGCAGCTCGCCCTTATGGATTGGGGATTGGGCAAATACCGCGTGGATGTGGATTACATGAAGGTGGACATTGTAAATACGGCTTTACCTGTGGCAGTCCTATGGACTCCTTACGGAGAGCTAACCGGGCCGGATAAAGGCGTTCAAGTGCCGTACCATCCGCCCATCCCGGACCCGAATACATTTGAGCACGAAATCAAAGTGGTTCAGGACTGTATTATCGATGTCCAATATCCTGACATGAATTTTAACGATTGGTTCGCCCAGAACGAAGCGGGCAAGGTGAATCTATTGACTGTCAATGGAACTCAGTTTGTAGTCATGCGCTGGGATTTAAGTGCGTTTGCCGGAAGACAGGTGGCAGGACTCGGCCTATTGGAATTGACGACCCATTCGCTGCAGCGCTGTTGTGATGATATAAAGGATTTCGGTCAAGTAAGGATTGTCGAGATATTGGGCGGGAAGCCAAACTGGAATCAGCAGACTGTCACTTACAATAGCCTATGCCAGGGACAGGCCATAGATAGCGTATTGAATTCCCAGATGATTATTGATATTGGTGTGGCCGAAGGGCGTGACAGCAAAACACTAATTACAATCTCCAAGCCTGTCCTTGACCGCATGATTGAAGGCAAAACCTTAGGCTTGGCTATTCGGCCCCTTGGCGCTATAAATGCCTCTTTTTACGCAATGGAAAACAAAGGCGGGAAATTCAGCCCAATGCTGCGTTTTAATTTGCAGAAGTAAAAAAGCATATCAACTTTTTTCAAAGTGTATCCGTTAAGTTTTTTGCCCACTTTAATTTGTGTTACCGATGCGGTTATACTGATGTGACCGGAAATGACGTTTGTTTTTTATGAATATAGTCTTTTCGATTAATCGAAAAGGCTATGAGTATTTTAACACAATGTTTCTTCCGTAAATTTGGGTAATATAGATGTTTTATAGCCTTTTTCTAGAAGCTAAGAAACTTGTAGCAGGCCATGTTTGCACATCCGGCTAAATACGTACGACAGGGAACCAGTTTATCCTATAAATATAGACGACCCGGCGGAACAAAAACGGCATTTCATTTTATACCCATAAACCATTATTTGACTATGGTTTCATTTTTTTCTTGTGGTTCGGTTTTGAGCAACATATAATAACCTAAGTGCTATTTGCGAAGCATCAAAGAGAGGAGATAATGTGCAATCCTATTAGTTCAATTTTACTAAAATTTCGGAGTAATAATGGTGTAAACATTGTGCACCGTGAAATATTAAAAATTTTTGAAGGAGTACGAAAATGAAAATGAGTATTCTGATATTGGTCACAATTTTGGCAACCGCAATCCCAGCGCGGGGCCAGATGTGCCCCATTGATGTATATATCAGCGGCCACATAACAGATTCCTATGGTTTCGGCGTTCCTGGAGTGACGGTCTCGGCGGGAGGCAGTCATCTCCCGTCGGCCAGGACAAATTCCTCGGGGTACTACAACCTGATGGTGCCGGGTCCCTGGACCGGTTGGGTCACGCCCTCCAAGAGCGGATATACGTTCAGCCCATCATCTATATACCATGGCACCCCGTGTTGGTCTGAGGATGGTGTGGACTTCACAGCATATAATAGCAGTCCGCCCTCTATTACTGTTACTTCTCCTAACGGTGGCGAGAACTGGCAGCGTGGAACATCTCACAATATCAGTTGGAGTTCTAGTGGCAATGTTGGCTCTTATGTCAAGATTGAACTGTACAAAGGTGGAGTACGAAATAGGACGATAAGCAGTTCTACTTCTAACGATGGCTCCTATAGTTGGTCTATTCCATCGGGCCAGACCACAGGTTCAGATTATAAGGTCAAGATAACATCGACGTCAAATTCCTCCTATTATGATTACAGTAATAACAACTTTTCAATAACTGAACCGCCATCTATTACCGTCACTTCTCCTAACGGTGGCGAGAGCTGGCAGCGTGGAACATCTCACAATATCACCTGGAGTTCCAGCGGGGATGTTGGCTCTTATGTCAAGATCGAACTGTACAAAGGCGGAGTACGAAATAGGACGATAAGCAGTTCTACTTCTAACGATGGCTCCTATAGTTGGTCTATTCCGTCGGGCCAGACCACAGGTTCAGATTATAAGGTCAAGATAACATCGACGTCAAATTCCTCCTATTATGATTACAGTAATAACAACTTTTCAATGTTTGAAGTTGACGTAGGGCTGCCGGTCATCTATGTCGACGATGATGCTGCAGGCGCGAATGATGGCACAAGCTGGACGGATGCTTATAAATACCTTCAGGATGCACTGGCCGATGCTAATTCTGCGGAAAAGCCGGTGGAAATCAGAGTAGCACAGGGTATCTACAAACCTGATGAAGACACATTACATCCAGAGGGTACTGGGGACCGGGAAGCCACATTTCAACTGATCAACGACGTCACCCTGAAAGGTGGCTACACCGGCTTTAGTGAGGCGGATCCCAATGCCCGCGATATTGAACTGTACGAAACTGTCATTAGCGGCGACCTCAACGGCGATGATCTCCACGTTGCTGATCCCTGTGATCTTTGGAATGAAGCATCGCGGGCTGAGAATAGTTATCACGTGGTAACTGCCAGCGGGACTGATTCATCGTCTCTTCTCGACGGCTTTACTATCACGGCTGGTAATTCCTATGGGCCGAACGTGTTCTGGGGTAGTGGAGGTGGAATGTGGATTTACGGAGCTAATCCGATAGTCATGAACTGCACCTTTTACGGAAATTCAGAAGGTTATGCTTTCACGGCGGGTGGCGTAGGTGGAGGAGGCGGGATTTCTTGTTATCAAGGCAGCCCTACTGTTATCAACTGTATGTTCATCAGCAACTCTGCTGGTGCTGGTGGCGGTGGGATGTTTAACGTCTATTCTAGTCACCCTAGGTTGATAAATTGTGCTTTCATTGGGAATGAATCCTTCAGCGGTGCCGGGCTTAGAAACGACAATGATAGCAATTCGATATTGATCAACTGTACCTTCACCGGAAACTCGGCGCGGGTCAGTGGGGCTGGTATGGAAAATTGGGTGAATAGTAATCCAACTCTGATCAACTGTACCTTCACCGGAAACTACACGAAATATGGCGCCGGGATATACAACTACGAGAGCAGCCCGAAGCTGACCAATTGTATCCTTTGGGGCAACATTGCCAGAAGTGGAACGGGTGAATCTGTGCAAATTCGAGGTGGTACGCCTATTATCGACTATTGCTGCATTCAGAGCTGGAGCGGTGGTTTAGGTGGTATAGGCAACATTAGTGGTGACCCTATGTTTATAGATGCCGACGGACCCGATAATATTGTTGGCACAGAAGACGATGACTTGCGGCTATCGGTGGGTTCGCCCTGTATAGATGCCGGTGATAACATGGTGGTTCCGCCTGATACTGCCGATCTTGACGGTGATGGTGATGTGTCTGAGCGAATCCCGTTTGACTTTAATGGCAATCCGCGTTTTGTAGATGATCTCTTGACAATCGATACGGGAGTTCCTGCTCATAATCACCCTGCGATAGTGGATATGGGAGCATATGAGTTTGCTGGCTCCTTTGACGGAGGACTACTGAAATTCATTGGAACTGCCGTCAAGGCCGAGGAGAATTATAATGACCCAACTAAATGTTATAGGGATTACTATGTCCCAATCGTTATAGATGAAGTTCTCGAGGATCCAAATAATTTATTAGTTGACATAAGCTCGGTTGAAGTATGTTACGAGAAACCTTTGGATATTCCTACCGAATCATATGGGAAAGTTAACGTTTATGGCTATTACTGGAAAGGCGTCGGTGCGATGCAATATCTTGGACGTGTAGATGCATCCAACGATCCCTATTATATTATTCGCTTGGGCGATGTGTCAGGTAATGGAGAAATTACTGCGCACGATGCCGCGTTAGCTGCCCAGTATGCAGTAGGTTTGATTGATTTAAAAGAAGAACAGATTTGGGCAGCAGATGTCACTGGTAATGGAGAAATATTAGAAGATGATGCCTCTTTAATTGCAGAGTATGCAGTGGGTCTGATTGATAGATTTCCAGCAGATTAATGGGACCGGTACCGACGGTCCCAGCACAAATAAAAAAGAATTCTTGCTGGCTGTAAATTCTCTGTTCCTCGAAGCAGGGATACTTTTGCTGCTCAGTTTGAAAGAAGCATTGTTTTGCTCGCAGCAAAAGCCAGAAAAACTTCTTTGCGTTCTCCGGTGGTTTTTTTGCTGTTATGCTGCTAAAAGCAGTGTCAGGGTCATATATATTGCAACGCTTATCGAGTCATTTGCGGTTGTGACTAATGGGCCGGAGCTTATAGCAGGATCTATGCCGACCCGGCGGAACAAAAACGGCAGGAATAAGCCGAGTGTTGTGGCGACCATTATAGCCGTAAACATCGCCATCCCAAACGCGAATACGAGCCGAGCAGGTTCTATTGTTTCAATCGGCCCTTTAGATTTAAGCAGTATCTCACAGACTATGCCGCCTAATATCCCACAGCTAAGCGCCACTAATAGCGCGATTCTAACTTCTCTTGTAAAAACTTGGTTCAGTTTTAAAGCTGCAAGGTGTCCCGTAGCTAAGCCGCTGACGACGATGGCTGAGGTTTGCAGGCCAGCGTTTCCGCTGATTGCAGCAATCATGGGGACAAATGCCGTCGCTGCCACATAGACAAGAGGGTCCTTGCTTTTGAAAAACATCATAACCATCGCTGTTATTCCGGTGCCGATCAGACACGGCAGCAAAAAGGTCATTCTGATTCGAGCGGCGTGAAGAGCAGAAAAACTATCTAGTTCATCGGCGTCGGTACCGGCTATTGTATAGAGGTCTTCCGCAGCTTCTTCTTCTGCGACCTCGATGACTCGGTCGGCGGTGATTCGGCCGATAAGCCGATGGTTTTTGTCCAAAACAGGCACAACAATCAGGTTGTTTTTGCTGAAGATATTGCGGACTTCTTCCTGGTCGGCATCCGCATTGACATAGATTGTATCGGAGTCTATTAAGTCCTTGATCCTGGTGTTTTCCGGCCGGGTCAAAAGAAGCCGAATGCGAACATCGCCGAGAAACCGCCCGTTTTTGTTTACGACATAAACCGAGTAGAAATCTTCATCAATTTCGGCGGCTCTGATTTTGTTAATGGCTTCAGCGATAGTTGCATCTTCCTGCACGCTTATTACGATCGGGTCCATAATGCCGCCGGCTGAGTCTTCGGAGTAGCTCATCAGTTTTCTTATCTCTGCTGAGTCGGCTGGTGCCAGACTGTTGAAAACCTTTTCGCTTATTTCGTCCGGCATCTCCGCGAGCAGGTCGGCTGCATCGTCATAGTCAAGTTCGGAAACGAGTGCATTAATTTCATTGTCTTTAAGCAAGTGAAACAGTTCCGCTCGGGTGGCTTCGTCAACCTTTTCCAGAACCTCAGCCGAGATTGATTTGTCCAGCACATTGAAGATGGCCCTTTTTTGCTCATTGTCCACAAGCTCAACAACTTCAGCGATATCGCTGCTTCGCTGGTCGCAGAGCAGTTCACGCAGAGCAGACATATCTCCGGCTTCAAGTAAAAGCTTTATCTGTGGCAATAATTGTTTTTGTTCGTCTGACATCTGATTTTTTTGCTATAGCAAACAAGTAAATTTATGCGTTCACGGATTAAAATAGCTGAATTTCTTCGGTTAGGCAATGTTTTTCTGTGTTCGTTTTAAGAGAAATAAACGAGTTTGGAGTGCCCAGGATTTTTTGAAAAGTGTGGTTTTATAGCGGTAAAAAACCGACATCAGATTATAATTAACGAGCAGTCATTTACGGATAGAAGTCACGCCAGGTTCCGTACTCCGATACCTAACTTGAAATGATTAGCGGTTATATGTAAAATGTTCTTGGCTTTTGGGACTTTTTAGTGTAAAATTATGATAACGGACAGGATGTGAGCTAAGATGCAAAGGTGCTATTTTTGTGAGGGCTATATGATGAGAAGTCTGGTTTTTGGCGCCTTAACTATATGTGCGATAATGACCTATGTGAGTTTTTCAGCTCCTGAACCGGCTATTGTGCCGAATCCGGGAGATTGGACGGTCGATGTAACATTCAGCCATCCCCAGCAGATCGTATTACAGCCGGACGCACTCGGCACGCCGAGAAGATTCTGGTATATCATATTAACGCTGGTCAACAATACAAATCAGGATATCGATTTCTACTCCCAATGCGACCTTATGACGGACACCTTTGAGATTATACCGGCTGGCAGGAATGTCTCGCCGATGGTTTTCGAGCTTTTAAAAACGCGTCATAAGAGCAGGTATCCGTTCCTTGAGCCATTACAAAAGGCCGGCAACAAGATTTTCCAGGGCGAAGACAATGCCAAGGATATCGTTGTTATTTGGCCTGATTTTGATGCGCAAGCCAATAATTTACAAGTATTTATAAGCGGCCTGAGCAATGAGACGGTAGCCATCGACCATCCGGT
>Ga0307430_1002710_pt1 | contig 11467 bp, 12 predicted proteins | sample SalMarWE160130MG_FD_202159 | JGI IMG/M metagenome (GOLD analysis project Ga0307430, IMG submission 202159) | Salt marsh sediment microbial communities from the Plum Island Ecosystem LTER, Massachusetts, United States - WE1603-130 | ecosystem: Environmental > Aquatic > Marine > Intertidal zone >... | reverse complement strand
TGTTTTCTTTCAAAATGGGGAATAAAACAAATAGCACAATTGTTGGTACAAGAATTGAATAAAAACTAGCATTTGCAGAAACCTTTTTTGAATATAGTGCGGCGTAGATTGGCGGCACAAATATTAAAGCCAGATATGTGACGACGAGGGACAGCGTAACAATGTTTGGAATTAAAAACGCAAGGATAAATCCGAAAATTCCAAACACTCCTGTCAAAACACGGGCATAAAGCAGTTCTCTTTTTGCCTCAATAATTTTATTTCTGAACAGTGCCTTGTGAATAATTGCAGAGCCGCCAACGAGCAAGCTGTCTATTGACGACATGATAACGGCCAAAATTGCCGCAAATCCCGCCCCCACCAACCAAGGCGGTAAAATGCTATCCATTAACGCAAATATCGCTGTTTCTTTTTGGATTTGCGGCAAAAGAACTACAGAGACAAGACCGAGGAACAGGACAATGAGACCAAGAAATGCCGTGATTGGTATTGCCCAAAAGAAAGATTTTTTTGCCGTCGCTTCGTTCTCGGCTGAAAATATCCTTTGCCAGTGTGTAGTGTTTCCAAGATATAAAAAACCGCTAACAACCAACACGCCGATAAACCAACTAACGCCACCAAAGGCAAAAAGATCAAGGTGTCCTGCTGGTAATTGAGAAAAGAGATTTCCTAAACTTCCTATGTGCTGATAACCGAGTATGGCCATGACAAGAAACACCAACATAATTATCCAAAATTGAATAAAGTCGGTAATAATATCTACTTTCAATCCACCAATTGCCGTGTACAAAATTGTTATTGCCGCCGCAACAAATATCGCGACATTATAATCAATGCCAATTAGCACTGAAGCAAGAGAGCTGATGGCAATTGCCTGTACACCAATCCAAATAGTCAAAAGAAAAAGTTGCAGTACGGCAGTAAGGTTTCTATTTTTCTTATCAAATCTTTTTTCAAAAAAATCAACGATGGTGCGGGCACCGTATTTATCACCAATAACCTTAATTTTTTTAGCTATCAAGCCGAGAACAAGCATTCCCGCAATAAATGAAATCGGCAGTGCAATACCATACGAAATGCCAGTATTGTAAACTTCGGAAACGATGGCGACGGTTGCACCCGCGCCGACAACAGTGGCGACTGTTGAAAAGGTCATCAGCCAGATATTCGTTTTTCTTTTGTTTACAAAATAAGCTTCAGTGGATTCTTTTCTTGAAAAGAACCAAGCGATAAAAAACATTATCGCCAGATAAATAACTAAAACTAGGATAGTGGCGTTCATACTATAATATTATCACCCATATGATGCTGAATCAAAGACAAATTCAACGAGGGGGGTCAAAAAGCCCAGCAGCCAGCCGAGGTCTTCCGTGGCCCACTACACGAAGATTCGAACCTCCGACCTCACGGACCCGTCGACATCCCGCCTGCGGCGGGAAGTCTGGCGGGCACGTGTGAACCATGTATCAAAAAATCCGCCGAGCAGTCGGCGGACTTTCTCTGGTGGACGTTGGAGGATTCGAACCTCCGACCTCACGGATGTGAACCGTGCGCTCTAACCAACTGAGCTAAACGTCCATGTCTAATGTGAACTTACGACAGCCGCACGCGTACGTCACCCCGAGCGGATCTCATCTGCTAGTTTCATCTTTTTGAAACCGGTCTATAGCCTCACTGTTCCGATACCCTGAAACGGAGTCGAGGGGCAACTGAGCTAAACGTCCTTGATTGATGTGAATTTTCAAACAGATACGATGCTCTCAAACGAGCATGCGAGATACCAGATACCAATAATGCGTCGGGATGGTACACTTTATAGGTATGTCTGACAAGCCCGAAGAACGAACGGTCAACAGCCTCTTGCGGACGGCCGCGAAAGACCTCCGCGCGCGGAAAACCAAATCCCCCGTTGATCAGAATGTCGGCTGGCTGGAAGCGGAAGTCCTCCTCGCGTCTGTCGTAAACAAGGATAAAGCCTGGGTCATTGCGCACGGCGAGGATTACCTGGGGCCCGTGCTCCGACGGCGGTTCGAGAAACTCGTGGAGCGCAGGAAGGCGCACGAACCCGTGGCGTACATCCTCGGATATAAAGAATTCTATGGACGTCCGTTCAAGGTGAACCGGCATACGCTCATCCCCCGGCCCGAAACGGAACTCTTCATCGACGTATTCAAACTCCGTCATACGAAGGATGATGCGTTCCTGCTCTGGGATGTCGGGACAGGTTGCGGAGAAATCGCCATAACGAGCGCGCTGGAATTTCCGAATGCGAAGATCATCGCGTCGGATATCTGCAAACGCGCGCTTAAGGTTGCAGAAATGAATGCAAAAGCGCATAAGGCGGCGAAGCGGCTGTCATTCATCCAAGACGATCTCCTGGGATCGAACGTGAAAAAGGCCATCAAAAAATCCACGCTCCCGCTCATCATCGCCATGAATCTCCCCTACCTTCCCGATCGCGACGAAGAGAAGACGGAAGAAGACGTGGTGAGCAACGAACCGCACAAGGCGCTCTTCGGCGGCGAGGACGGACTCGAATTCATCAAAAAACTGCTCAATCAAATCAGCGATGACCTCCCCGTGCTTCCGGAGAGCATCCTCATCGAATTCGATCCCCCGCAGGCGAGGAAGCTGCGGATCTTCGCCGCCAAGCTCTTCCCGAACGCGAAGATCGCCGTGCACAACGACTTGGCGGGCAAGCAGAGGCTGATGGAGGTACGGCGTTAATCCCAAAACGCAAAAGACCGCGACGATGTCACGGCCTTTCGGTAGGTAGATAGGTTTTGACGGTTGGGGGACGAACGCGGAGCGTGGATTAACTACATGTCTTTGTGCGCCTGGAAGCGCAGCTTCATCCGCCTTTGCAACTCCATTCGCCCCCGGCGGAAGAGTCTTCTTTGAAGCCGCTGATCGCGTGGAGCGACCGCTGCCTCACCTTCTTCCTCGTCTTCTCGCATTTCTCGCCGAATGACCTTCAGTGCCTGACTTTGAAGCTCTTGCGCGAGGCTTTCAAGCTCCACGAGCGGACCGGTTCCGCCGCCCACTATACGTACAAGAAGCTTCTCAATATGCGTCGCATGCTCTCTGGCCGCACGAAGCGGTTCCGCGAGGCTGGCTATTGCGCTCTTGGCCGAATCAATGCTTGAACCATTCGGCACGCTCGAATGTCTGGCCAACTCTCCAAAAAGATGGAGCTTCGATAGCTTGCTCTCGATGGCGTCGATTCGCCCGAGCAGATTCTTGACGTCCCGCTGAAGCAAAACCGACTGCTTCAGAGGCTTCGCGGACCCGCGATCCTCTCGCACATCAAACCCGTTCTCCAGCAGGATGTCATCGGACCGCCCAATGCATTCATCGCAGATGTACACGGTGGGTCCGGCGATGAGTTGCCTGACCTCTTTTTGGCTCTTGCCGCAAAATGAACAGATCAGGCTATGGTCTTCTCGTTTGGTTCGTTCATTTTCCAAAATTTCCTCCTTAGGTTTCCCCTGTTCATCAGGGATTCCGAACCATACCCTATTTCTCAAATTTCGTCAACCTCGCTTTCCTCGATTCTATTGATGTTCTCGGTATCGCAAACCTCCGGAAAGGCGTAGGGGGCGCGGTCACCGCGCCCCTTGTGATGAGAACTGGCATAAAATACGACCCGCCCACGAAACATTTCTGTTCCCAAACAGATTTTGTGACAAAGCGGGGGGCGGCATCAAGCCCCGTCCCTTACTCCTCCACCCACGCATCCACAATCGCAATCCTATTCTTAATCTCCAGCTTCTTCGCGAGCTTGGGAAAAACGACCCCTGTATTCAATCCAATGCTCAAATCATCAAGCGCGTTGGTGCCGGGATATGGAAAAAGCGTATACGCGCGACCTTCGGAATCGGAAACGCCGTTAACGAGGATCGGAATTTCGTGAAGAACATACTCCGCCAAATGATCCATCCGCTCCTTCGACATTCTGGAAAACTGATCTGCGCGATCGGGCCTGGCGTCTTTAATAATATTTATAATGAGTTTCCGAAATTCGAAATTTTGTTCGTATGCTTCACGAACGGCCTTAAGCGCGCGCTCATACAACTCGCCACCCGAAACGTCATCCCATCGCAGAAGCGAAATTCGTCTCTGCTCATCCGCATTCAGCCCGTCAATAATCCCGCGCACCTCCCGCGCCTTTTCCTCACCCGCTTTCATCGCCCTCTTGACCGAGGCTCGTTCGCTCTTCCCGTCAAGCGCCTTGATGTTATACGCGTGAATGCGATCACAGATGAATATAAGCACGCGCTCCTTCGTATGCGCCAATGACCACAAAAGATATTCGCGGATATGTTCTCTCGTAAAATATTTGTTTCCCAAACTCAACCCCATCCAAATGTTAAACGTTCTCCGATTCACCTCATCGGCCGTTGTATTGAGATATTTTTTCAAGACCACGGACATACGTTCCATCTCACCTGATGTTCGATCAAATCAACCATCAAATCGCACTGCGCATTCCGCTAGAATAGTGAAGCAAGCTGCCATTCGCCGCAAAGAATCGAATTGTGCGATCAAGGGACTCCTCTTCTCCTTTGCGACTAAAAACAAATTCGGCCTCACCAATGTGTGCGACATCAAAGTTCATGCCTAAATTATGCATACCGATAAAGGCAATGCGTTCGATAAGCCTTTCTTCAAATTTTTGCAACTCCTCCTTATATGGGGCATTGAGTTCAAGTTCATACGTGGCAATTTTCCCTGTCCATTTTTTTTCATAGACAGCTTTTACGTTATAAGCACCGGGTTGAACTAACTCCGTTGATGTCCAAGATGCGTACGCATACAACGTCTTCAAAAACTCCTCTTTGACCGCGAGGCACTTCATCTCCAACTGCTTCATTGCTTCGTAATCTCTCTCATCCTTTGAGTCTAACCACGTATCTCGTGCTTGATGAATGCTCTTTGTAGCTTCTACTAACTTCGCCCTTGCCTCTCGAACATGAGATAGCAAATGTTCGCGTTCTTTTCGCTCCTGCTCATAACGCTCAGGCGCCTCATCAAGCGAAACGAAATCGGGGAAAGAAGCTTCTTTAGACATAAATGCTATTATATCATCGTCACGCACTCCTTCTGCATCACGCGCCAAATTTATCCCTCCACCTTCGCCCCCAGCTCCTTCAGCTTCCCGACGATGTTCTCATACCCGCGCTTGATGATCTCAACGCCGGTGATCGTGCTCGTGCCTTCGGCGATGAGTGCGGCGACGAGGTAGCTGAAGCCCGCGCGCAAATCCGGGATTTCGATGTCCGCGGCTTTGAGCGGCGTAGGGCCCACGATGACCGCGCTGTGCGGGTGGTTGCGATTTTTATACCGGCAATCTTTTGATCCGAGGCAGGCCGTCTGAATCTGAATGTTCGCGCCCATCTTGCGGAGCGCTTCCGTGTACCCGAAGCGGTTCTCGTACACGGTTTCGTGCACGATCGAGACGCCGTGCGCCTGCGTTAACAGGATGAGGAACGGCTGCTGCCAGTCCGTCATGAATCCGGGATGCACGTCCGTCTCTACCGTCGCGGATTTGATGTCGCCTGTGCGGAACGCGCGAATGCCGTCTTCGAGGATCTCGAACTCCCCGCCCACGCGGCGAAGGTTGTTCAACAGCGAGAGCATGTGCTCCTGCCGTGCTCCGCGGATCGTGACGTCGCCTTTGGTGAGGACCGCCGCGATCGCGAACGATGCCGCTTCAATGCGGTCCGGGATCACGCGGTGCGTTGCGCCGTGGAGCGATTCGACGCCTTCGATGATCCACGTGCGGTTCACGTCCAGCTGGATGATGGCGCCCATGGATTGGAGGAGCATGGCCAGGTCGTGAATCTCCGGTTCAATGGCCGCGTTCTTGATGACGGTCGTTCCCTTGGCGAGCACGGCCGCGAGCATCACGTTCTCCGTGGCTCCGACCGACGGGAACGGCAGTTCGATCACGGTGCCGTGCAATCGACCCCCTTCCGGAACCGTGGCAATGTACTCGCCGTTCGAGCAGTCGATCTTGGCGCCCATGGACCGGAGCGCATCCGTATGGAAATCGACCGGGCGCTGCCCGATCTTGCAGCCGCCGAGCGCCGGAATCTCCGCTTTGCCGAAGCGCGACAGGAGCGGACCGAAGAGCAAAATCGGGATGCGGTTCTTCTTGCTGAAGGCATCCGTAACCGAAGACGTATTCATGCCAGATGCGTCCACCGTGACCGTGTCTCCGGTTCGTTCGACCTTCGCGCCCAGCCCCTGAAGCATTTCCATCGTCACGTCCACGTCGCCGATCTCCGGAACGTTCTTGAGCGTGACCGGTTCGGACGTGAGGAGGGCCGCCACGAGTTCCTTGGTCGCCGCATTCTTTGCGCCTGAAACGCGCACCTCGCCCTTGAGAGGGATGCCGCCGGTAATGCGAATCATGTCATTCATAGCTTATACATTGCGCATTTCGCATTGCGCATTGCGCATTGTCTCTGGCGTATATAGTTGCCGAAGACGACCGTTGTGAGAAATGCGTAATGCGTAATGCGAAATTCGTTATTCAACCACCTTATTCATCGCCGCGCTTGACGTCAATACCGAAATCCACGTAGTGCCGCGCGCGAACGGAATGTCCCGTCCGTCGATCGCTTCAAACCGGATATGCTCGCCGCTGTTCCGCTTCCACTCCCCTTCGTACCTCTTCCCATCATGGAAAACGTACGCTTTTCCGCGTCCGATCGTGCGAAGATCCAGTCGGCCGACGCGATCAAGAACCGTTGCGTACGACTGGATGACCGCGACGTTCTTTACGCGCACCACCTCTCCGTCCGCATCTTTCTGAACGGCACCGTTCTGATAGCGCGTATACAAACCCGTGTTCGCATCGTACTCCCAATGCGCTTCGTACACGCCCTGGTACGGGATGTTGATGATTGGGACATCTACCTCTTCAACGGCGTCATCGGATTCTTGATCGTTCTCGTCATTCTTCTCGTTCGCGCCAGGCGATTGGCTGCTGGCTATCGGCGGCTGGCTGCCCTCATACAGCCAGGAGCGGAAATCTCCGACGCCGTATTCCTTGGCCTCCATGGCGTTCGTGAGATTCTCCGTCTTCGTGAAAACGTTGTGCGGCGCCGAACGATTGGCGGACCGCCAGAAATACTTGCCGTTCGCGAACTCATCCAGATCCCGGAATCCGTCTATCTGATAGATGTCGCTAAGCGCGGCCGGACTGCCGCCCACGTGGGCATAGAGTGCATTCAATCCGTCCGCCCAATCCACGTAGTACGGACGCGCGCTCCGGACCGGTCCGATCGTTTCCACGGCATTCGCGGGATCGAACAGCAGCATGAAGCGCGTGATGCTCCCCTCAACCGGCGCCTCGAACACGAGATTCGCGCGCGCGGGGCCGGAGAGCGGCCATGCATCGGAACTGTTTTCCACCATCACGGCGAGCGGGAGCAGGTGCGTTGATGTTGCGGCATCCACGTACACGCCATCAAGCGTGCGTGCGTATCCTTGATCCGTGGACGCCTCCGTACTGACGCCGGACGACGATTCGACCGACGATTTGGCGAATGGATTCGTAAACGCCGTCCAAAGGAAAAAGAGGGAGATGCTCAAAACCAATGCAGCCCCGGCGAGAACGACTCGCCAGGACTGCTGGAGTCGGTCGGTAAACGAATCCGCCAACTCCGAGGATTTCTCTACAGCGTTCTGAATACGCTCTTTAGGATTTGTCCCCCTCATTCTTCTTCTCTTCTGCGGTTCCTTCGGAAGAACCTTCTTCCTTACCTTCACCTTCCTCGCCTTCCTTCTTCTCCTCGCCTTCGGCCTTAACAGCCTCAACATCACCGACCTGCGATTCTTCCATCTTCGCGAGCTCTTCTTCCGAGAGCGGAGCTTCCACGGCCGCAACGAGGTTCTCCGGATCATCCAAAACCTTTACGCCCGGCCCCACCTTGAGGTCCGCAACCGTGATCGTATCATCAAACGTTTTGAGCAGAGAAATGTCCACGACGATCTCGTGCGGGAGATCCGTTGGGAGACATTCGACTTCCACGCTTTCAACAGGCGTCATGAGCGTACCGCCGAGCACCTTCACCGCTTCAGACTCGCCCGTAACCGCGAGCGGGATTTCCGCCGTCATCTTCTCGTCCATCTTCACCTGGTGGAAATCGATGTGCACGGGTTCCATGGAAAGCGGGTGGAGCTGCACGTCCTTAATGACCGCTTTGACCGACGCGCCTCCGTCGATCTTAACATCAACGAGGCTCGAAGAACCCGCCTCATGAAATACCTTTCGGAATGCGCTGAACGGAACGCTGAGCGAACGCGATTCAATCCCGCTTCCGTAAATAACGGCCGGGATCATATTCTGGGTTCTCACGTCCTTTGACCGCCTCCCAAAGGAAGTTCTCGTCGTCGTTTCGAGGGTTAACGTATCCATATAAGTGGCAGGAACATACGGGGTTTTGGAAAAACTGTCAAGTTTGTATCTGGTAGCTGGTAGCTGGTATTTTTAAAAATTTCCGGAAAATTACCGATAATTCATTTTGCTTGCCAACTTCAGGCAGAAAATACCAGATACCAGCTACCAGATACGAGCTACCAGCTACTATCTCCCCATCAAGCACCTGCAGATCTCCCTGCTCTCGGATTCAATGGACCCGCGCGCTGTAAGGCAGTCGTCTGCGGTAATGGGATCCGCTTCCTGAAACCGCAAAGCATCCTGAGCTTCGAGATCCGTAACCAAGCCCATGGAGCTGATCCCGCTATTGTTCTCCAGGATGACGGCGAGCACCGAATGCGAACAGTGGCTGCACGTAAGATGGAACATGCGCGCCATGCCGTCTTCGCCGAGGAGACGGACGGACTGATCCTCGTACGGCGTTTGGCAGAGCGGACAGTGCGTGAGCAGTTTCGGGGCGGACATCATAAGATTGTTGTGGCGTTACTATATCCCCCGCCGGAAGGACGGTCAACGTCGCGGGCTCGCTTATTCGGTTGTTCGGTTATTCGCTTATCGCTTGTTCGGTCTCGTTCGTTTGTTTTTGCCGCCTGAATACATTTCCCTCCGAATCCGTCACAAGCACCGTCAACAATGGAATAATTCCTTATAAAAAAGCGCTGTGAGCCCGCGACGATTGCCGCGGACTCAAACAGCGGGAGACGTCTTACTGACGCTGAAGGCAGAATTCCTGACTGGCGAGCTCCTCGTTGAGTTCAACCAGCGCGTCTTCATACTCAAGCACCCGGCGCAGGTCAGGTACGACCGGCAAGGACGGAATCTCGGTTGGCTGATCAAGGCGGGCCAGCAGGTCGCTCAACGCCGCGTCCTGCGGTTCAGCTACGGTCTTGCGGCCATGCCAGCGGGCAAAGAGCTCAACCACGTTTTCGAAATTAGCCATTGCCCGAGTTAGCACGCCATGCCCCATCTGGAGAAACGAAAAATATATTTCCGCCATCTCTTCATCCGCCTCCTGAACGCCCGCTTCGCCTCCAAGACAATAGGCCAGGTAACGATCCCAGTGAATCAGGTAGTTATCCGTCGCCTCAATAAGCATCTTGGCGCGAACATACAAGGGGTCGCTCTGCCGTTCACGCTCCAGCTCGACACGCCGAGCTTTGGCAGCATTTTCAGACCTCTCCTTACCGCAAACACACATACCTATACCAGCAAATATCGCCAGCAATGAAGCCGTGCGCAACCAACCTCCCCATTGTCCTTCAACGGCAGGGGAAAGTGTGGCGAAAAAAAAGAGCAGAGAAAAAAACAGCAAAAGCACTCCAGACAGGATCAGAGACACTCCTCCTGATTCTGAATCTTGCCTTGATCTTCTCTCAAGCTCCGCGTCGCTCCTGTCCAGCCAATTCTTGACCATTCTGCGCTGTTGTAAAAGAGCGTTCCGCTGGTCCTTTGATAGGCTTTTCATGTATCTCTCCTTTTCCGGCTCGCTGCCTACGAGGCACCGTGATAGAAATACTACGAACGAACAAAAATATCAAGTCTTCCCGATCCGCCCCGTGATCCCGCCAGAAGGACGGTCAACGTCGCGGGCTCGCTTATTCGCTTGTCGGTTATTCGGTTGTTCGGTCTCTAACGGGAACATTTCCTCATAATGGCCGAATAACCGACAAGCGACAACCGAACTATTCGTTTGCCCTACGGTGCACGGCAATGCTCTCCGCAAGCCCGATGGTCACAAACACGGTCACGAGAAACGATGATGCCGCGGATAAAAACGGCAACGGGATGCCCGTGACCGGCATGAGTCCGAGATTCATCCCCGCGTTCACCGTGATGTGCGTGAGGAAAACGGCGCCGATGCCGAACAGGACGAGCGTCGCGAAATCGTCTTCCGCGCTCTTCGCGATGCTGTACAAGCGCTGAAACAGGAGCGCGAAAAGTCCGAGGATGAAACCGATGCCCAGGAAGCCGAGTTCTTCCCCGATCACGGCGAACGCAAAATCCGTTGCCGCCTCCGGGAGGAAGCGGAGGCGCGACTGCGAGCCTTCGCCGATCCCCTTCCCGAAGAGTCCGCCGCTCCCGATGGCGATGCGCGCCTGCGTGACGTTGTACCCGGCGCCGCGCGCATCAAGGGTTGGGTTGATGAATGCGAGGAAACGATCTTTCTGGTACGGCTGGAACAGGAAGGACCACGTGAAGACGCTTACGAGTGCGGCGCAAAGGACGATGATGCCGAGCGAACGGAACGACAACCCCACGAAGAGCACCAGCATGCCCCAGATGGCGAACATGACCACGGCGGATCCGAAATCCGGCTGGAGCATGATGAGCGCCACATACCCGGCTGTTGCCAGGAAGCTTCCCATGAGCGCATGCCAGGGAATGGATTGGTGAACGTACCGCACGAGGTATGCGGCGAGGAACAGGATGAGAGTGATTTTTGCGAGCTCCACGGGCTGGAACGAGAGGCCGCCGACCACGTACCACCCGCGCGTCCCGCGAATCGTTGATCCGAAGAGGAGAACGCCCCCGAGGAGCGCCGCGCCGAATCCGTAAATCGGGAGCGCGAGCCCGCGGAGCTGGCGGTAATCGAGAAAGGTGAACAGGAGGATAATGGAAACCCCGATGCCCGCGCCCACGAATTGCTTTTGGAACAAAAAAAGATCCGCCTCCGGTCTGGAGGTGCCGATGCCGTACATGACGACGAGTCCGATGGCCGTGAGCGTGAACGCCGTGAGGAGTAGGACCCAGTCGAATCGGACGATGGCGTGCTGGAGGCGCATAAATCTATTGTTCTATGGTTCCATTGCTGAATTGTTTAATTGTTATATTGCTGAAACGGCCGACTGCATGAGAAGGTCGTCTAACAATTCAGCAATTCAGCAACTATTCTCAATCTCTTCTTTGGCGATGAACACCGATAGCAATGGAGCCATGGAACAATCCCTATTTATTCATGCGGGAACGGAAAAGAAAAGACCGGCAATCGTGCCGGACGAAAAAGTCGGTATCTAGAAA
>Ga0307430_1002703_pt1 | contig 11486 bp, 13 predicted proteins | sample SalMarWE160130MG_FD_202159 | JGI IMG/M metagenome (GOLD analysis project Ga0307430, IMG submission 202159) | Salt marsh sediment microbial communities from the Plum Island Ecosystem LTER, Massachusetts, United States - WE1603-130 | ecosystem: Environmental > Aquatic > Marine > Intertidal zone >... | reverse complement strand
CCTGACCAACATCGTGCAGAATGCGGTTATTTTTACCGACGCCAATGGCCAGGTCGGGATCAAGGCGGAGCGCGCCGGCGATCAGGTAAAAGTATTCGTGGTCGACACAGGGATCGGCATTCCCGCTACCGATGTCGAGCGGATCTTCGACCGCTTCTACCAGGTTGAATCCCACCTGACCCGCAAACATGGCGGCATGGGCCTGGGCCTATCGATTGCCCGCGGCATGGTCGAATTGCATGATGGCGAGATATGGTGCGAGAGTCGAGAAGGGACCGGCAGTTTGTTCTGCTTCGCGCTGCCGATTAAATCGTCACGAGACATGACCGCCGCCCGGCTTTTCACCGCAGATTGACACAGCAATGATTCCCCCAATTTACCAGTCCATCATATTGGATTGCGTTGACCTACCCCCGAAAGAGCGATACACTATAGCCAATCGGGGCGTGGCTCAGCCCGGCTAGAGCGCACGGTTCGGGTCCGTGAGGTCGCCGGTTCAAATCCGGCCGCCCCGACCTTCAACTCGCGGTTTGCGGCAATGGCAGCCGTGAGTTTTGTATTTAAAGGATCGCCTGGTCCTTTGATCGTATAGAAACGGAAATGATATACTCTGCTCTGTCGCGCGTATAACGGATCTGCCACCCTGTACAATTCACTTACCGACATAATTGGAACGATCACATGAATTGGAAAGCATTTCTCAAATCGATCTTCCGCAGCACCTTGCTCTCATTCATTACGGCGATGGCTGGCCTGGGATTGATCGGATTTCTGATTGCCGGTAAGGAGGGATTTCTAAACGGCTTATCCGGCGGTGTTATTCTGTGAATTATCGCTCTACTCGCCAGTCTATTCTCGCTGATCGAACCACTATTCCTGGGCGATCTCGCCGGCGATGTCAATCCAAAGTGGCGGATCGAGGACGAAGAAACCGAAGATGCGTCATCACAAACCGTTCTGATGAAGAGACAAAAAACCGAGTGAATTTTTCAAACCCATACGGAAAAATAACGAAGCTTTTACCATCCAGGAGGAATGTCATGTTGAAGGAATTTAGAAATTTTTTGATGCGAGGCAACGTTCTCGATTTGGCCGTCGCCGTCATCATCGGAGGTGCTTTTGGCGATATCATCACATCCTTTGTTAACGATATCCTTATGCCACCCATCGGTCTCCTCCTTGGTAAGGTCGACTTCAGTTCACTTTACATGAATCTGTCTGACATTCCCTATTCCAGTTTGGCTGATGCACAGGCAGCCGGGGCGCCAACAGTCAATTACGGAATCTTTATCAACTCCATCATCAACTTCCTGATCGTCGCATTAGCGATCTTCCTGGTAATCCGAATGGCCAACCGCCTCCAGAAGCCGGAAGAAACAGAAGCACCTACAACAAAGGAGTGCCCGCACTGTCTCTCGACGATTCCGCTAAATGCGACACGCTGCCCCCATTGCACTTCTCAACTATAGATCGTTCCATATGTGACTGACTAAGTGTTTCAGCCCAAATGGTTTTGCTAAGATGCGTTCGATCTTGTTACGATTCGACCTTCATCGAAGGCATATTCACAAATAGTGGTTAAAATGAGAACAATGATCTCAATAACAACATCGTTATTTTATAAGCCTATTTAGGGAGATTTACGTGAACGCGATCGAGATCCGCAATCTGCGCCGCGTGTTCAAGACCACAATCGGTATCATCCGCAGAAAGACCAAAGAAGTCATCGCAGTAGACGACATATCCTTCAGCGTACCACAAGGTAGCCTGTTCGGCCTGCTCGGGCCAAACGGCGCGGGCAAAACGACCACGGTTAAAATGCTGACCACGCTGCTCATTCCCACCGCAGGCTCAGCCCGCGTACTGGGCTACGATGTGGTCCGTCGAGCGGATGCCATTCGTGGACGTATCGGCTTCATCTTTGGCGGGGAACGCGGCCTGTACTGGCGGCTCTCGGGAATCAACAATCTGCGCTACTTCGCCAGCCTGTATCACGTCGATCCGGAGGTGAGCGACAAACGCATCCCCTATCTCCTCGATCTCGTCGGACTCGAAGATCGAGGTCAGGAACGCGTCGAAGGGTACTCGCGCGGCATGAAGCAGCGTTTGCATATCGCACGCACGCTGCTCCACGATCCGGAAGTGCTCTTCCTGGACGAACCCACGATGGGCCTAGATCCCGTTGGAGCTCGTGAGTTACGACAGGTCATTCGCAATTTACAGGCCGAGAAAAAAACCATTCTGCTGACCACACACTACATGTTCGAAGCAGATGCATTGTGCGAGCGAATCGCTGTCATCGATCGTGGCCGCATCGTGGCGATGGACACACCGGAGGGACTCAAGCACCTGGTGAGCGATCTCTCCGTGATCGAGATTGAAGTCTTTGGATTACCCGAGGACACGCTTGCCAAACTGCGCCAACTGCCTTTCATCGATACGATCAACGTCGAGGATCACGACCAAAGACAATTACTTCTCGCCCATTCCCCGAGCGGATCGGAAGCCGTACCCGAACTGCTCGCCGCCATGGATGGTGTGCGGGTCGGCAAAGTCGTCGTGCGCGAGCCTACACTCGAAGATGCCTACGTACGGCTCGTGGGAGAATCTTGATGCGTACCTGGCGGGTGATGAAATATCTTCGTGCCATCCAATCTGCGGCGTTGATGACCTTTCGCCAGAACGTCTTTGATATGTTCATCATTTTTGGCGTACTGATTCAACCTTTGATCATTGCCACCCTTGCATTGTGGATGATCGGAGATCGGGTAGGTGAGACCATCGTATTCATCGTCGTGGGCAGCGGCATGACCGGGCTGTGGACCAATCTGCTCTTTGAAAGCGGCAACAGCATCACCCAGGAGCGTTGGACCGGAACGCTGGAGATGCTCGCCGCCACCCCAACGCCCATGCCGGTCATCGTTTTCGGAAAGAATCTCGCCAACGTCAGCCAATCTCTTGGCTCGATGTTCGTCTGCTATTCCTTCGTCTCGTGGGTTTTTGGCTACCAGGTTACCATCGAACACCCGTTGCTCTTCATCGTATCACTGGGGATGACAGTAATTGCCTTCGTTTGTTTCGGATTGATTATCGCACCCATTTTTTTGCTCAACCCTAGTGTGCAGCGCTGGCAGAATGCCCTGGAATACCCGGTGTATATCTTATGCGGATTTTTATTTCCGATAGCTTTACTCCCGGGCTGGACGACACCCTTCAGTTACATCCTCCCGCCCTACTGGGCGGCACGTGCACTGCATGACGCTTCTAGCGGAGGTACAAACACATCCGAAATTGTCTTTTCGATCGCGATGCTTGTCGTTTGCAGCCTGATCAGCCTGATCATCTCGCGCACCCTTTTCCGGATCATGCTGCGGAAAGTACGCCAGGATGCTACGCTGGGACTGCAATGAATCTACTGCAGGGTCTTTATTGGCTACACGAAATCTCGTTTCGGGGGCGGCACGATGAATAAGCTGCGGCTCAATCTCAGGTTGTTCTTTCAAGGCGCCTATCTCTCGTACATTGCCTTATTCCGCTGGCTTCGCCCGGCCACATATGTAGCAACCAAGGTTTTCGGTCCTCTCAACCAGATCCTTTTCTTCTCCTTCCTGGGCATGTATGCCACCAATAGCCGTGATCCGAGTTTCTTCGTCATCGGTAACGCCGTGCAAATGACAGCTCTCAGCGGCATATTCGGCGTTACGATGAGTATCGGCGGCGACCGTTGGGAGGGCACCCTGCCCTACTTATTTGGCACCCCGGCCAACCGTATGGCAATGATCGTGGGCCGCGCCTTCTTTCATATTTTCGACGGCATGCTGGGTGTCATCCTGGGATTTGGATGGGGCGTTTTACTCTTCGGTTTAGACCTTTCCCAGGCGGATCCCCTCGCCTTGATCGTCACCATTCTGATCACCACCATCAGCACCTCGGGGATGGGATTGCTGCTCGGATGCCTCAGTCTGATCACCCGCAATACGTTCTTCATCAACAATACCGTCTATTTCCTCTTGTTGTTGTTCAGCGGCGCAAACGTGCCCCTGGATTCCCTGCCATCTATGATGCGAATGATTTCCGATTACCTACCCCTCACCCGCGGCATCACCGCAGCACGTACCATCATCGCTGGCGGCAACTTAACGCAAGTCCTCCCTGCCTTGGCAAACGAGTTCTTATTAGGGGTGATTTACATTGTGCTGGGATACGTGATGTTCCGTTGGTTCGAAACGCAAGCGAAGCGGCGCGGCACGCTGGAAGCTATCTAATATCCCCGTTTTCCCAGACAAGTCATTCCGCGGCGAGCTACATAATCTGCAGTGGAATCGGAATAAACACCAGCACAAAAAGAATCAAACCGAAGATGGCGAGGGCTTTCCGTCGTTGATCCAACGGCGTGATCGAATCATACGGGCGTGCATACGTCCGGCCAAGAAAGAAAATCAAACCCGCCCAGATAAACCAGCCCGTCCACACGATTCCCATCAGACACAACCCCGTCACGATGTACGGCCAGAACCTGATCGCCCGCCGTCCGAAGAGTACGTTGACCACATGGCCGCCATCGAGCTGGCCGGCAGGGATAAGATTCAGCGCCGTAACCAACAGCCCGGCCCATCCTGCCCAGGCCATCGGGTGGAGCATCACATCACGACCGCCATAGGGCAAGGGCATACCGATCAAAACATACCGTGCCCAATACAGGAGTGGATGAATGCCGCCGTAGTCCAGCGGAGCGGGCAGGAATTCGCCGGTCACGACGTATTTCGCCGCCAGGTATATAACTGAATTCCCCTCCATCATGGAGACTTCCGTTTGACTGGGTGCCATGGGCAATTGACCCACATTGGAGAGCGACAGGCCGATCAACAATACCGGTATGGCGATGACCAATCCCGCAATCGGACCGGCCAGGCCAATGTCCAACAGCACACGCTTGTTACGCGGCGGTTCCTTGAGTCGAATGAAAGCACCCATCGTCCCCAACGATGTGGGGAAAGGAATGAAATACGGCAAGGTGACGGCTGTCTTGTGATAACGGGCAGCCAGGTAATGTCCGAACTCATGAGCGAGTAAGATCGACATGATGCTCGCGCCATACAGGATCGCAAGTGGATAATCCTGCGTCAGGATGATTTCCGGCCCGTGCATTCCCTCGGATATGTTGTAACTGGCTGCATTTAACACCCCGACGTAGAAGACGCTGGCCAGGGTCAGCACGAACATCAACAGATTGATCCACGGATTGGAAGGATTCGTTTGAATTAATCCAGGAACAGCAAGCAAGATGTGCTGTCCAGATTCTTCGTCTAAAAAGAGCGTGCATTCCGCTTTGCGGAACTCGGGTTCCAATTGATCGTAGGCAAGCTGTGAGTCGACCACCAAGCGGCCACGAAATCGCGCGGAGAACCCTTCTTTCTTCCCACCAGAAGTAACATCATCGACCTTCATCACCCTGCGAACGAAGGGCAACAAAATCTCGGCGATATCCATCTGCTCTTCTGAGTATTCTTTTTCCATACGACGCCTCGAAACGAGAAGGCGGGAGTGGATGGGAGTCGAACCCACCGCGGCCCGCTTAACGACCCGCCACCGGTTTTGAAGACCGGGGAGCCCACCGGGACCCAACCACCCCCGAATGTTTTCAAAGGATACCGCATGGACATCCCGGTAGCAAGGGATACACCCAACCAGAACATGAACGACGCCTTAAAGGTGAAATCCTGCTACAATCGTACCGGTTCCACGAGGGAGCGATTCATGCGTCTAGCGGACAAGATCGCCATCATCACCGGAGGTGGACGCGGGATCGGCCACGCCGTCGCCCTTGAATTTGCAGCACAGGGCGCTGACGTCGTAGTCTGTGCGCGGACGAAAGATCAAATCGAAAGCGTGGCTGCAGAGATTCGTATACACGATCGACAGGGGTTGGCCATCGAATGTGACGTTTCGGATGAATCCCAGGTAAAAGCCATGGTGAAACAAACCCTGGATACTTTCGGCCGCATCGACATCCTGGTCAACAATGCCGGCATTGGCGGCATGCGGCCGGTGTGGGGCATCACGAAATCATCATTCGAAGCGATTATTGCTGTAAATCTGATCGGCACCTTCCTCTGCAGCAAACACGTCTGGCGTCCGATGCGTGATGCGGGTGGTGGCTCGATCATCAACATCTCTTCACTCGGTGGCATGCAAGGATATAAATTATTGAGTGCGTATTGCGCCAGCAAATGGGGACAAATCGGATTTACAAAAGCTTGCGCCGAAGAAGGCAAAGCAGACAACATCCGCGTGAATGCGGTGGCGCCCGGCAAGGTCGATACCGCTTTCCGAGTACAAATCAAAGAAGACAAATCCCGCATGTTGAAAGCCGAAGACCATATCGGGGTGTGTGTATTCCTCGCTTCGGATGAATCACACTACATCACCGGCCAAGTTATTCCGATCGAGTGGTTTGGAAACCAAGATCCACGAGATGATTGAGTGAATCCATGCTGAGAAAAAGTGATTTCATTCAGCCATTTCGACACCGATCGAATCCAGGCCGCCGAAGACAAGATATTCAATACCCCGGTCTTGCAGCCATCATTTCTCTTCTGGCGATCATGCTGTTCGTAAGTGCCTGCCAGGAATCGGCATCGTTGACTCCCACTTCGACCGCAACAGCCTCGAGGACCCCTATTCGCTTGGGTCCGACATCCACATCCACGCCGGATAGCACCACAGTGCCTCAATCGCCTGATTCGCAGACCGTGACCGCTACGCTGTATCCCCTGCAGCCAGTTTCGAATAAAGACTGGAGCCGCGGCGCCCCGGATGCCATCGTTACCCTGGTAGTCTTCATGGATTTTCAAAGCACGGAATGTGCTTGGGTTGAAACCATGTTATCCCAACTTCTCGAATGGCACCCTCAGGACCTGCGGATCGTATTTCGTTACTTCCCACAAATATACCTTTACGATAAAACAATCCTCGCATCGGAAGCCGCAGAGGCGGCTGGCGCACAAGGTGCTTTCTGGGAGATGCATGACACCCTCTATCAAAACTATGGAGAGTGGGTCGAGTTGTCGCCTGATGCTTTCATCGTTTGGCTGAAAGAAGCTGCCATCAAGATCGGTTTGAATCAAAATCAATTTGCAGCAGACATCGACAATCGCGTCTTTGCCGAAGACATCGTCAACACGTATCTCGAAACTGCTGCGGCCGGAATTCCCGGTGTGCCTTTCATTTACTTCAACGGACTATGGTACCGATTACCGATCACAGTGGACAACCTGGAAGCATCGATTCGCCTGGAGATGTTGAAACCGCGACAATACAATGAATATCCACCGTTCACCATCGACATACGAGCCGATTACATTGCTTCTGTAGAAATTCCACAGGGTAAAATCGTGATTCAGCTCTACCCCGAATACGCGCCACTGGCCGTGAACAATTTCATTTTTCTCGCCGAGCAAGGTTGGTACGATGATAATCCCATTTACGAAGTCGAACCGGGTGCCTGGGTCGAAAGCGGTGATCCAAGCGGCACAGGTTGGGGCGGGCCTGGATATGTCTTCGAGAACGAAATTTCTCCATCCCTGACCTTCGATCAAGCCGGCATGGTGGCCATGATATCCCAAGTACCGGGAACGAATGCAAGCCAATTCTTTATCACGCTTGCTCCTCTGCCAACACTTAACGGTGCACGCACGATTTTCGGTCGCGTTATCGACGGCTTGGATCTGCTGCAAGATCTCGAAAAGCGATCCGCACTCGACGATTTGCTTTCCGAACCGGAGGCTGTGATACACTCTGTAACAATCGAGGGCCCATGATAGAAAAAAGGAAACGTGGCGATGTCTTCGACTACTTGCTTTTGCTGGGCACCGCAGGCGTATTCCTGCTGTGTTTGTGCTCGGCTTGTTTTCTGTTGGTTCGATTGTTCTTCTTCAATGATAGCGGTGATGAGATCTCGGCCTTTAGTGCGATAATTACGATCGCCGCCCTCAGCGTGGTGGGTATCCCGACCGCGATAATTAGTCTGCGTTCCATTCAAGGCCGGGAAATACCCCGGCTGGAACCCCCGAAAGTCAACCTGCACTATCTTGGGATTCTGTTCCTGCTCATCCTGGTATTAGGGTATTCCACGATCGAGAATTCCAGCCAAATCACCATCATCGGCTCGATCATCCATATTACCGCCGCTGTCATCCCTGTTGCGATAGCGATCCTGCTCGTTATCCGCCACAAACCAGCGGTATCTCAACGCCGCTTCTGGGGATCCCTGTTCATCGGCACATGGATCATCCCGATCTCAGCGTTCATCATTGAGCTGATTCTCATGATCGCGGGTATGGCCTCGTTCGTCGTTGGCAACATGGCGACTCCCGAAGGTCAGGATTTAATCGATTCTTTGGCCAATCCCGAAACTTGGGCATCTGAAACCATATCTGATAGCATGGGTACTCTCTTCGATCAGCCCATCATCATCATCGCCATCCTTGCATTTGTTTGTGTCTTTGTCCCAATAATTGAAGAGAGTTTAAAGAGCCTGACGATTTTTCCAATCCTGAAGAGAAAACCCCTACCATCAGAAGCTTTCCTCAGTGGGATCCTCGGTGGTGTTGGTTTCGCTTTTGTGGAAGTTATTTTACTCACACCCACAGGGACCGATTGGACGCAAACGATGTTCATTCGCGGTGGGGCGACGATGATGCACACCTTCACGGCAGGCATGACGTGCTGGGGTTTGGGGCAAGCGATTACGTACAAACGGTGGCAGCAATTTTTTGGCGCCTATTCGCTTGCACTCTTAATGCACGGGTTGTGGAACGTAGCTGCGATCGCCATCGGTTTTGGCATGTTGCCCAGCCAAGGTGAGGAAATTTATATATCCGCAACAATTACCGAATTCTTTCTGATCCTGGGAATCATTGTCCTGGCAGGCTTGTCCATATTGGCCACTGCAGGACTAATCATCATCCCCAAAAGATTGCACAAGGATGAAAATGTCCCCTGCCTCGAACCCAAATCCGACGAAGATTTGTCATTGTCTGCAACCGAAGAAATACAATTCGCAGCTGCTTCAGACTCCCCGGAAGAATAAGGCGACGGATGCTTGATACCCATCCATCGCCGCTGCCTTTTCGCATCCGCATCGAACGTATTCAATTTTAATTTAGTCACAACAGGCATTCGGAGGATTCATTCCACTGAAGATACTTCCTGCTTATTCGCCCGAGCACCCCTACGGACATGATGGATGATGTAATACACAAACCCCAAGCCCAGCACGATAGCAATGGGAATATCGAAAGGACGCATGATCGCCCGTAATTCCTCCCAACGTGCCCCAAAGGCGTAACCGCCATAAGATAGTGCAGCGCACCAGACAAACGACCCGATGAAGCTGTACACCACAAAAGGGACGAACCTGGTCTTGGTGACGCCAGCGGGAAAGGAAATGAAAGTACGTACGATCGGCAGCAACCTGGAAAGGAAGGCGGTCCAATCTCCCCAACGTTTAAACCAGCGATCGGCTACCTCGAGATCATGAGGGTTGATCATTAGATATTTACCGTAACGATCCAACAACGGCCGGCCTCCCCAGACACCAAGGGCATAGGAGATGACTGATCCCAATGTGCACCCCACGGCGCCCCACAAGCCACCCCAGAGGACGGCCTCCCAGGCTGTGCCCCCTTGCGCCTGGATCAACAACCAACCTGAGAGCGGCATGGTGACTTCACTGGGGATGGGGATGTTGGCGCTTTCCAAGGCCATGATTCCCACAACCCCTCCCCAACCCATAGTCTGAAATAAATTCGTAAGAAAAGTGACAATCTTATGTTCCAACCAAACCGGCATTTCTACACTCCATCCACGTCGATTTTTATAACGGGGTTATCCAGAACACTCGTCATTGGACCAAAGCATTATAGCGCATCGAAGAAAAATGGGTATCTGAGAATAGGGTCTGCTTGACAAGCATTATACGCTATGCTACAGTAGCGCCGCTTCACTTTAGCAAACCATCCGAACTGTATGAGTTTGGTCTCTAGGAGTTTAACTTTGGCAAAGACACGCACCGAACTCATGGTCGACCGTCTGCGAGATCTTCAAGCATCCTCACCCGATGTCGAAGCTTCCGCAGTCGTAAGTGTAGACGGATTGACCATCGCTTCCGCCCTTCCAAGCAACGTCGAGGAGGATCGTGTATCCGCGATGTCCGCAGCCATGCTATCCCTTGGCGAACGCATCGCCGGTGAATTGGGCCGTGGCAGTCTCGACCAGGTATACATCCGTGGCAAACATGGGTTTGTTGTTTTGATGTCGGTAGGAACTGAGGCGGTACTTACTGTTCTTGCGCGCGAACAAGCGAAACTGGGCCTTCTATTCCTCGACATGCGTCGAGCCGTCGACGACCTCTCGGGCTTGCTTTAATCATTCCGGGGACGAATGCGTACACCCAATCGGAACCACCCCTGGAAACCATTCCTCAGATTTCGAGTGCGTCACCACGCAGAGTCATGTAAACAACGAATGTACGCGAAAGATCGAATTGCCCAAAACATACGCAGAAATTATTCATCCAATGTATCCATTGCCGTGACGATCGGATTCTCTCCATGCGAAAGCTGACCATCGTCATTCCCACGTACAATGAAGCCGAAAATCTCGAGGCGATCGCCAAAAAGCTGTGGTCCCTTCCGATACCCGCACCCCAAATCCTCGTCGTCGATGATGCTTCCCCGGACGGCACCGGCCAGATCGCCGACGATCTGGCAGCAGCACACCCCGGTCGTTTGTCCGTCATCCATAGAAAAGGGAAACTTGGCCTGGGATCTGCGTACATCACCGGTTTCAAAACCGCCCTTGAATCTGGCGCTGAAGCCATCGCACAAATGGACGCGGATTTCTCCCACGATCCTGATTACTTGCCGGAATTCATGGATAAATTGGAATCCGCCGATGCTGTCATCGGTTCGCGCTACGTCCCCGGCGGGAAACTCGACGAGCGTTGGGGCTTCGGACGCGTCCTGCTCTCGGCCTTCGGAAATATATACGCCCGCACAATCCTGAGCTTGCAAATCAAGGACGCCACGGCCGGATATCGCCTGTGGCGCCGGGAAACGCTGGAGGGGATGCCGCTGGATCGCATTCGCTCAAACGGCTACGTTTTTCAGGTCGAGATGAGTTACGTGGCACAGAAATTGGGGTTCCGATTAATTGAATCGCCAATTTACTTCGAGGACCGCCGCATCGGGCAGTCGAAAATGACGCTGCGTATTCAGATCGAAGCCGCTTACCGTGTGTGGCAAGTGCGCTACTTGCATCGACATCTATCCACAGATCGAGTCACTCCCCAGAATCACCTCCCATAACCATTCATCGCTCACCACCGGTTAATCAGAGTCAGTCGAAGCAAACGGAATCACACTGCAGCATACTCTGAGTCGATTCAGGTTTTCCCACTGCGTGGATCATCTCCCGAAGAGGTG
>Ga0307430_1002701_pt1 | contig 11496 bp, 8 predicted proteins | sample SalMarWE160130MG_FD_202159 | JGI IMG/M metagenome (GOLD analysis project Ga0307430, IMG submission 202159) | Salt marsh sediment microbial communities from the Plum Island Ecosystem LTER, Massachusetts, United States - WE1603-130 | ecosystem: Environmental > Aquatic > Marine > Intertidal zone >... | reverse complement strand
AGATCCCGCCGGCGTCATCGAGCCGGAAATCGGGGTGGCTGGCTGCGCGGGTCGAGCGAACGTCGCGGACGCGCATCGCTTCGATCGCGCTGAGCAACCCGGCCAGGCGCGTCGCGTCGGCCTCGTAGTCCCAGGCGCTCTCGACCGTCCAGCCCTCGCCCGTCTTGCGGAGCCGGACAGTGTCGCTCCCGGCCTTGCTCACCTCGATGAGCCGTGCATCCTCCGGGACGAATCCGGGGACGACGAGCTGGTCGACAAGCTCGCCCACGCCGCGGGAACTGCCCCGTCGTTTGCCGAACACAAAGAGCAGCACGACGACGACGGCGAGCGCGGCGGCAGCGATCAAGATCTGCCTCGGCTTCATGACAGCCCTCGCTCGCGGTAGACGCGCCTCGAACGCCGCCGCATCGTGTAGTGCCCGACACCGGCGGCAATGACGATGATCGGCACGCTCAGCAAGTTGATCAGCGTGTAGGCCGTCATCTTCGCCCGTGAGCTCTTCTCGAACGGCCGCGCCGTGAGCGTCTTGGCCCGGATCGACGCCAACCCCTCGCCACGTGCGAGGATCTCGACCGCGTTCACGAAGAAGCGCAGCCGCTCGTTGGTCCACTGCGGCGCGCCGCGCAGGTCGATCTCCGTGACCTTGATCAGCTCGGCCGTGCTGACCACGAGGACCGTAGCCGGCCGCTCCTCCACGGGCGGCGCGAGCTCCGGCGTCCGCTCGGCCGGCGCCTCCCCGGCCAGCGCTTCGTCGGCCCCGCCGGCCTCGCTTGTGTCCTGGCTCGAGCCCACGTCGTCAGCGGCAAGATCATCGGGCCCCGCAACGTCCTCGTCCGCCGCAGCCTCGTTGTTTTCCCCGGCCGCAGGCCACTCGGGCACCGGCTGGCCCTCATACTTGAATGGGAACGTGCCGTGCAGCAGCACGGCGAGCTTCTGCGGCCCCTCCATCTCGTCTTTCGGCGGCGCTCGGAACAGAAACGGCGACAGGTACGGCAACGCGGCCGCGGGCAGGTACCACGAGTCCGGCGACGTCTTGGCCAGAACCTGGGCCTCGATGCCGTCGTTGCGCAGCGTCTCGTCGTCGAGCACGATCGGGGTCGCGTTCCGGAAGTAGAGCCCAGCCAGGCGCGTCGTAAACGGCGAGCGCTGGTCGAGCTGCTCGCCCCCGAGGTAGAGGAACATCGGCATCCACTGCGGCTCCATGCGCACGCCGACGCCGACCGACACCGCCTTCGTGATCTCGACGCTCGTCCGGGCGTCGGCCACGAGCCCCGGCCCGATCGTGAAGCCCCACGTCTCGAACACGTCGTTGAGGTTCGGCGCGTTCGGCTCGATCGGGAACGGCAGGCGCCCGGTCTCGGTATCGACCGCGTACTCGGACACGAAGAGGATCGCGTCGCCGCCGCCGCTGACGTAGCGGTTGATCTCGTACTTCTGCCGCTCGGTCAGATGGCTCGGCTGCACGACGACCAGGCAGTCGGTCTCATCGGGGATCGGGCTTCCCTCGTCGAGCGCGATCTCGCGCACGTCGAACGTTTGGCTCAGGAACCGCAGGAGGATCGAGAACTCGTGCACGCGCCGCGGGAGCGTGCCGGGCCCCCGCGCGGGCTGCTGGGTGTAGGTCGGCTTGCCGTCGAAGAACGCCACGACCGGCGGCGACTCCTCGATCAGACGCACGAGGAGCATCGCCAGCTCGTATTCGAGGCGCGTCGCATCGCCGTAGGCGCGGATATACTCCGTCGGCTTCTCGAGGTAGGCCACCGTGATCGTCGAGAAGATGAGCGACTCCTCCTGGCTCCCTTGGCGCCCGACGGATGCGTGCAGCGGCTCGACGCGCTCGGTGCCGAGCTCCTGGAAGAGCCGCCGCAAGCTCGGGTCGGCCTCACGCTTCTTCTCGTCGAAGATCTCGCGCGGCACGTCGACGATCCGGTACTTGAACTTCTCGCCCAGCACGCGCTCGAAATCCTGGAAGCGGTCGAGCGTGTCGCGCCGGATGCCGCGCAGCTCCTCGGGCAGCTCCTTGCTGACGTAGTAGGTGACCTTCACCTGGTCGCGCAGCCTGCCCAGGATGCGGCGCATGGCCGGCGAGATGGTGAACGTCCCGCTCCCGGTCAGGTCGAACCGCTTGAAGCGCACCTGCCCGAGCACGTTCACCCCGATGAGCGCCGCGATCACGATCGCGATGCCCGCCAGGTACGAGACCCGGAACTGTGCCTTACGACTCGTCATGAACGTCCTCGCGCGGCTCCCCTACCCTGCATACCGACGGCTCTGGATCGCGTACACGTTGAGCATCAAGAACAGGAAGATGAGCGACACGTAGTAGATCACGTCGCTCGTATCGACAACGCCCCTGGCGATGGTGTCCGAGTGCGTCTTCACGCTCAGGTACGCCAGCACGTCGGCCAGGAAGGTCCAGAGCCGGCCCGCCGCCGCCCGAACGAAGTGGTACCCAATGAGCACCAAGAGGAAACTCAACGAGACCGAGATGATGAACGCGACGATCTGGTTCGTGCTCAGGCTCGAGATGTACGCGCCGAGCGCGAGAAACACGCCCCCCATGAGGATCGCGCCGAGGTAGGCACCGACGATGGGCCCCCAGTCGGGCGAGCCGAACATCGTCATCGAGATCGGGATCGTCAGCGTCGCGGCCAGCGCCACCACGAGAAACGCGTAAGCGGCCAGGAACTTGCCCAGTACCGCCTCGCCCGCGCGCACGGGCAAGGTCAACAAGATCTCGATCGAGCCGGCGCGGCGCTCCTCGGACCACAGCCGCATCGTGATCGCCGGCACGAAGAACAGGAACACGAACGGCAGCAGACTGAAGTACTCGCGCATGCTGAGCTGGCGCTGCGCCCCATAGACGAACAGGAACAGCCCGTTCGGAATGACGACGAACGCCACGAGGAAGACGTAGGCAATGGGCGAGTCGAAGTACGCGCCGAACTCGCGCCTCAACACTGTGCCGATCGCGCGCAGTCTCATGCCTCGTCGCCCGCCTCCGAATCGTCGCTCTCTGTTGTGGCTTCGCCCCTCGTCAGGGCCAGGAACACGTCCTCGAGCGAGGCCCGCTCGGTCCTGAGCTCGTTCAGCGTCCAGCCTTGGCTGCGCACGAGCTCGAACAGCCGCTCGCCGATCGCCACGCCCTGGTCCGACTCGACGCGGTACTCATGGTATCCGCCCTGCTTCGCGCCGACGAGCGTACAGGCCCGGACACCGGGCGCAGCGCCGAGCGCGCGCTCGACCTCGCTCGCCGGGCCGTTGATCTGCACGATGCTGGTCTGCTCGCGGCCCGCACGGTCGCGGAGCCCGTCGGGCGTGTCGTCGGCGACGAGCCGTCCCTCGTTGATGATGAGCACGCGGCTGCACACGGCGGAGACTTCCTGGAGAATGTGCGTGCTGAAGATGACCGTCTTCTCGCGGCCGAGCTCCCGGATCAAGGCGCGGATCTCGACGATCTGGCTCGGGTCGAGCCCACTCGTCGCCTCGTCGAGAATCAGGATATCGGGGTCGTGGATCATCGCCTGCGCCAGGCCGAGCCGCTGGCGGTACCCCTTCGAGAGCTCGCCGACGCCGGCCCCCAGCATCGGCCCAAGCCCGCACTCGCCGACCACCCGCGAGATCGCGCCCGTGCGTTCCTTCGCCGGGATCTCTCTCGCGCGCGCAATAAACCGCAGGTAGTCGATCACGCGCATGTCGGTGTAGAGCGGCACGCTCTCGGGCAGGTAGCCGACCCGCCGCCGGACCTCGAGTGAGTGCTCGATCACATCGTAGTCGGCCACCGTCACCGTGCCGGCGTTCGCCACGATGAAACAGGTGAGGATCTTCATCGTGGTCGTCTTGCCCGCGCCGTTCGGGCCCAGGAAGCCCAGGACCTCGCCGGAGCTCACATCGAAGCTCACGTCGTCAACGGCGACGACCGAGCCGTAGCGCTTCGTGACGTTCTGAACGCTGATCATCGTAGCGCGCTATGTACGTGACTTGCTTGCGTTTGTCAAGACTCCGGGTGCTCACCGGATCGTGAACTCGTCGATCATAATGGTTCCGACGTCAGGACCCGGCTCGCGGTTCGCCCAATCGCGGCGATCGCCGATCCAGATCTCCTGCACCGCGTGAACACCCTCGCCGGCGACCGCATCGAGCGCCTCGTCGAGGTTGAAGCGGACAGTGTGCACCGTGCCGTCGGTCGAGAGGTCGAGGTCGCCGAGCACCGCATCGACCCCCTTCCCATCGAGGAACTCGCCCGTGAGCACCAGCACGTACCGCTTGCCGTCGGCGCGGACAATGACGCCGACGTTGCCCGTGTCCTTGAGCGCGACCGAGAACTCGATCATCGGGTACTCGTCGCTGCTGTAGGCGGTACGCCACGCCCTTTCGGCCCCGTGCTCCGGGCCAAACACCATGACGCGGCCGTACTTGCCGCCGCCACCGTCCGTAATGCGCGCGTACCCTTGGCCGCCCATCTCGCGGCCCGGCACGTGCTCGATCAAGTACGTGCCGGTGCCGACGCGCCAGCCTTCGAGGTCGCGCTCGAAGTCGTAGCGGAACAAGGCCTTGCTCGCGCCGACCTGTACCGGCAGCACGTGGCGCGAGTCCGGCACGGTGTCGTCGGCCACGTCAACGGTCGTGACAACGGCCGTCAGGCCCGTCCGCCTCGCCCTGCCGAACCTGATCGTGAGCGTCTCCTCGGTCACCGGCGGCAGCGGCCGAATGACGAACCGCGCGGAGCCTGGCTTGGCCCGGACTCCTTTCCCGCCGACACGCCACGTCACCTTCCCAAGGTGGGCGGCGTTGTTGGCCAGCACAAGGTGCGCGCTGCGCGTCGCGCCGTCCTTGACGATGCTCGGCCCGTCCACGACGAGCTCGATGCCGACCGGCTGCTTCACCTCGATGGCGACCCACTTCTCCAGCCTCGTCGGGCCGCTCGGCGTCTCGACGTCGAGCCACACGCGCGCGAGCTTGACGCCCGGCTCGGCATCGGCGGCGACGCGCAGCAGCGGGACGCGTCTCGACAGCTCACCGCCCGGCTCGACGCGCTCGTTTTCGATCGGCGATCGGGCGATCGTCTTGACGCCCGCGTGCTCGCACGCGGCGGCGATCCGCTTGACCGTCACCGCCTCGGCCCTCGTATTCGTTACGCGCAGACGGGCATCGACGATCTTGGCCGTGAGCGACTCGGCCCGGTCAAGGCCGATCGAGGCGCGCACGCCGTCGTCCTCGACAGTGACCAGGTCGAGCTCCCGGCCCGGCTCGCGCTCGCCGAGGTCGGTGTAGAGCACGTACGCAAGCTGCCGCTCCAACAGGACGTATCCGGCGATCGAGTGGTCGGCCGGCACCGCCGAGCGCGTCTCGAGCCACTCGAGCCACGGGTCGATCAGGTCCCACCGGACCAGCAGCAGGTCGCGGCGAGTGCTCTCAAAGCGCTCATCGCGAGCCCTCGTGCGATAGCGGATCCAGGCAAGCGACTCGTTCTTGTACGTCAACTGGTTATTGAGGCCGTCATCGGCCCGCTCGATCCGGCTCAGCACGGGACTCACGACGGGCGACGACGTGCCGAGGCCCACGCGCAGCACGCCGGTCCGCGCCTCGAGCGTGAGCGCCTCGATCCCCGTCATGGCACGCAGCATCTCGTCGCTGAGCCGCGGGAGCTTCGCCCACGGGTCGTCCTTCACCTCGTCCCACGCGTAGAGCCTGCCGTCCCAGGCGACGGGCACGGCCCTGCCGGGCTCCGACGTGGCGCCCTCGGGCAGCTCGACGGCCGTCGTCAGCCCGGGCACCGGCGCGCCATCGGCCGTCGACAGCCGCGCGCAGAAGCCCCAGGCGTCGACGCCCTGGTCCACCTTGACGAGCACCCGGTTCCACCCCTTCACCAGCATCACCGGCACTCGGTCCTCGTCCCTGGCCAGGCCGCGGTCGACGCGGTTGCGATGCACCATGAGCCCGTTGAAGAAGACCTTGACGCCGCTGTCGCTGCCGATCCAGAGCAACGCCTTCTCGGTGCGCGGTGCGTGGACGTAGACGTGCGCGTACGCGACCGCGTCCGTGTTCGGCTTGAACGCCGCCGCGAAGTTGACGATCTGCTCGAGGTCGGCGCGCTCCTGGCGCTGCGTGTCAGTGGCATCAACCGGCAGCGGTTCGTACAGGGCTGCTGTTTCAACGGCGTGCCAGGCGGCGTTGTCCTCGATGGGGAACGCGGTCTGCTCGCCCGCGACCGGGACGACGTCCGCCTCGCCGTCAAGGAAATCGACGTCGAGCCCGCGCTTCTTCTCGTTCGGGAACGGCCCACGCACCAGCCACTGTGCGATGGTGTCGCTTCGCGGCGCCGGCCGCCACCACGTCTTGCGGTTCATGTCGACCTGCCGCCACATCGCCGGGCGGAACAGCCGGAACATGAAGTCGCGGTACCAGCACGTCTCGCTCGGGAGCCCGATGTCGGTCCCGCCGTAGCCGTTCTCGGCGAGGTCGTGCAGGCCGGGCAGGCCGAAGTGGCCGAGGTTGTGCATCATGGCCGCCTCAGCCTGGTGCAGCCACTCGTGCAGCATCACGTAGACCATGCCGGCGTCCGGCCCGATCTGGCCCGCGAAGAAGGCGATGTTGGCGTTGCCCGCCTTCAGTGGGCCGTGCCACTGGCCCCATGAGCGGCCGAACGCGTTCAGGTGCATGTTGCCGGGCGGGAAAACGCAGATCACGCTATCGACGTGTGCCGGCTTCCAGTCGGGGAACGCGGCGAGCATCTCGTCCTTGAGCGGCGCCGGGAAGAAGGCGCCTTCTTGCTCGGGGCCCATCGTGAGCACAACGGGCTCGTCGAAGACCAGCTCCGAGACGTCCCAGCACAAATTGCCGCCGCTCAGCACATAGACCCAGTCGGCCGTCTTCTCGAAGCTTGCTCGCGCGTTGGCCATCTGCTCGGGCTCGAGCGTGGCGACCGTGTGCTGCGTCCGGCCCATGTTGTCCGTCCACGTCACGTCGATGGTCGGCACAAGCACCAGGACGGCCTGCCACACGTTCGGCTCGACGCCGCTCGAGCGCACGCGTTCGCGCATCGCCTCGATCTCGTCGAAGCCGCGCGCGATGAAGATGCGCCCCAGGTTGCCGCGCTCGTTGACCTCAACCGAGTAGTCACCCCACGTCACCGTCGGCTCGCCTGCGCAGCATGCGCACGACACGAGGACGAGGAAGATCGCGAGGCCGCACCGGGCCGTCATGTTCCACATGGCAACACCTGCCAAGCTGGTCCGAATCCTGTTTCTGCGTGCACGAGGGGAGAAACGCGCCGAGATGCGCCCCCGAATCCGCCGCTGATCTTACGCATGACCGCGCGCCGGGTCAACCCGGCCTGGCCGCTTGACACGGTGCCGACGGGCCGACCATAGTATTGACGCCGGCGGCAGCGTCCGCCATCCGAGCGCGATGGCGTCGCCGCCTTTTTCGTGCAAGTGAGAGGACACCGCGGATGCGTTTCGAGCTGTCCGTTTGCCTCCGATACCTCGCGCCGAAGCGCGGCCGCCTCTTTGTGTCGGTCAGCACCCTGTTCTCGATCCTGGGGCTGGCCGTCGGTGTCGGCACCTATATCACCGTGCTCGCGGTGATGACCGGCTTCCGCAACCAGATCACAACCGCCTACACCGGCTACTACTCCGACCTGGTCGCCTACAAGGAGAAGGTCGAACGCGAGCGCCGCGTCTTCGACGTGGTGCGCGAGCGCGATCTCGCTGTGATCGAGCGCGCAGCCCGCGAGGTCGACGGGATCAAGGCAACCAGCCCGTTCATCTACGGCAAGGTGAACGTCCACGTCGACAATCTGGTCTACGCGTTCGACCTGCGCGGCGTCGACCCCGAGCGCGAGCCGCAGGTCTCGACGATCCTCTCGGAGAACAAGCTGCTCGAGGGTGACTTCGAGTTCACGCGGCGGGGCGACCGCGTGCCGATCGTGATCGGCAAGCAGATCGCCGACAAGGGCAACCTCCGCCTCGACGACAACCTGATGATCAGCTCAACGACCGCCGGCACGCTCGGCGAGCAGAAGACGAGCTTCCTCGCCTACGTCGCCGGCATCTTCGCCTACGGCAACATCGAGCAGGACCTCAGCGTCTACACCTCGCTCGAGACGGCCCAGATCCTTCTCGGCCTCGGTGGCAGCGTGCACCGCGTCAGCATCAAACTCGACGATCCCGATCGCGCCGACGAGATCAAGCCCCGGCTGGCCGCCACAATCGAGGAGCTGCACCAGCGCGACCTCCTGGACGACTACCGGATAACGCTCGAGACCGCCGTCGAGAAGCTGGACACCTCGCTCGAGGCGCTCGGCGGCAAGCCGGCCGTCCTCCGCGAGCTGGCGGGGAATGCGAACCTCGACGAGGAGCAAGCGAAGTGGGCCGAAACGCTCGCGACGCTTCTCGACGAGCTTCCCGACGAGCTCGCGGAGACGAAACGCCCGCTGGAGAGAGCGCTCGGGCTCGACCGCGACTTCACCCTCGACGAGACAGCCCCCGTGACGGCTGCCGCAGACGCCGCAGACGCGGCCCAAGAACGGCTCGCGCAAGGCGAGTCGCTCGTCGTGGTGCTCTCGGCAACGCTCGACGAGGCGGAGCCGCTCCGCACCGAGCTCGACGCGCTTGACGAGCTCCTGGCCGGGACCGACCACGCGCTCGGCCGGGCCCGCGTGTACTGCCGGCACATGGTGTTCGAGCCGTTCGTAGTCGTCACGTGGGGCGAGCTCAACCCCGAGTTCTTCAGCATGGTCAACCAGGAGCGGGTGATCACAGCCCTCTTCGTCGCCCTGATCGTCGTGGTCGCCGGCTTTATTATCATCAGCGGCCTGAGCATGACCGTCGTGCAGAAGAAGCGTGAGATCGGCATCCTGCGCGCGATGGGCGCGCGCTCGTCGAGCGTGGCGACCATCTTCGGCCTGAGCGGCCTCGTCATCGGCCTGATCGGGACCGGGCTCGGCACGCTCTTCGGCCTGCTGATCTCGTACAACTTCAACCCGATCCGCGACTGGTTGTCGGTGGCGCTCGGTGTGCCGCCGCTGTTCAGCCCGTATCCGGAGATTCCGATCTCGGTGCAGATCGTCGACCTGCTCGTCATCTGGAGCTTCGCGCTTGTGTGGTCCGTGCTCGCGAGCATCGTGCCGGCGCTCAGCGCCGCCCGGCTCCGACCGGCCCAGGCGCTGCGATGGGAGTAACGCGCGAGACCGTGTGAACCATGCCAAACATCCTCGTTGGCACAGATATTGTTAAAACGTATCCCGTTGGGCGAAAGCGGCTCAGCGTGCTCAACGGCGCCAGCCTCTCGGTCCGCCGGGCCGAGATGCTCGTCATCATGGGCAGCTCGGGCGTCGGCAAGAGCACCCTGCTCAATATCCTCGGCACGCTCGACCGGCCCGACACTGGACGCGTGTTCTTTGACGATCGGAACATGGCGAGCCTGAGCGACGCCGAGCGCTCGCGGTTCCGCAACCGCGAGATCGGGTTCGTGTTCCAGTTCTACCATCTGCTGGCCGACTTCTCCGCGCTCGAGAACGTACTCATGCCGGCAAAAATCGGCCGCAGCGGCGGGGCAAAATCGTCCCTCAAGGCGCGTGCCGTCGAGCTGCTCGGCCGCGTCGGGCTCGGCGAGCGCCTGCGCCACCGCGTCCAGCAGCTCTCGGGCGGCGAGCAGCAGCGCGTCGCCATCGCCCGGGCGCTCATGAACAAGCCGCGCGTGCTCCTGGCGGACGAGCCGACGGGCAACCTCGACACCGCCACGAGCGAGGGCATCCACGAGATGCTCAGGGCGATCAACCAACAGCAGCGCCAGACGATGGTCATCGTCACGCACGACGAAGGGCTCGCCGCCATGGCCGATCGCGTCCTCCACATGGTCGACGGCGTGATTGAGGGCGCCCCGGGTAGGCCGGGTGCTTGACTCTCCGGCGGCGGCAGGGTACGGTAATGGTATCGGGAAGGCACACTGAAGGATCACAGACCGCCCGCCCCACGCCGGGGCGTGCCGGCACGCCGGATGGCTCCAGATGAAAGTCTACATCAACGGGACAATCTGTGACGAACCGGGCGCCGGGATCAGCGTCCTCGACCACGGCCTGCTCTACGGCGACGGCGTGTTCGAGGGGATCCGGTTCTACAACAACCGCGTCTTCAAGCTCGTCGAGCACATCGACCGGCTCTACGAATCGGCCCACTCGATCATGCTCAAAATCCCGATAAACAAAGCCGCGATGATCGACGCGGTGGTCCAGACCGTGGCCGCCAACGGCACGGCCGACGGCTACATCCGGCTCATCGTCACACGCGGCACCGGCACCCTGGGCCTCAATCCGCTCGTGTGTACCGATCCGCAGGTTATCATCATCGTCGACAGCATCACGATGTACCCGAACGAGATGTATGAAGACGGCCTGGAGATCATCACCATCCCGACGCGGCGCAACGTGCCCGAGGCGGTCAACCCGCGCCTCAAGTCGCTCAACTACCTCAACAACGTGCTCGCCAAGCTCGAGGCGGTCAACGCCGGCTACACCGAGGCGATCATGCTCAACGGCGACGGCTTCGTGGCCGAGGCGACGGGCGACAACGTTTTCGTGGTCGCCCGGGGCATGCTGGTGACCCCTTCGTCCGATTCCGGCATCCTGCAAGGCGTCACCCGCGACGCGGTAATCGGACTAGCCCGGCGGCGGGGCATCGACACACTCGAGGCGCACCTGACGCGCCACGAGCTCTATACGGCCGACGAATGCTTCCTGACGGGAACCGCCGCCGAGATCATCCCCGTTATAAAAGTTGATGGGCGCGTTATCGGGAGCGGCAAGCCGGGACCAATCACGCTCGATCTGATCAAGGCATTCCGCCAACTGACCGATGTAGACGGTGTGGAGGTCCGGCCCGGCTCGCCGACCGGATCGCCCAGAACCACCACGGATACAACGCGCTAGAGGCTGCCATGGCAAAGCCGCACATGTGCGACGTGTGCAAAGAGCGTCCGGCGACCGTCCACTACACGGAGATCGTCAACAACAAGCTGCGCAAGCTCAACCTGTGCGAACACTGCGCACGCGAGAAGGGCCTCGGGGTGACCGCCCACTTCGGCGTGGCCGAGATCCTCAAGGGCCTGACCGAGTCGCAGCAGCTCGAAGCGACCGAGCCCGAACGCACGTGCGATTTCTGCGGCCTGACCTTCACCCGATTCCGCAAGACGGGCCGGCTCGGGTGCCCGCACTGCTACGAGACGTTCCGCGACGAGCTCGAGCCGATCCTGAGCGACGTGCACAAAAATACTGAACACGTGGGCAAGAGCCCCTCGGCCGCGGCCATGATCGACACGACCACCAGGCGCCTCACCGAGCTGAACCGTGAGCTCATCCACGCCGTCGAGAGCGAGGAGTACGAGCGCGCCGCCCAACTGCGCGATGAGATCAAGCAGCTCGAACAACAGCGGGAAAAAGCGGACACCGACACATGAACCTCAACGACCTGGTCACCAGCGGCCACTCCTGGATGC
>Ga0307430_1002699_pt1 | contig 11506 bp, 7 predicted proteins | sample SalMarWE160130MG_FD_202159 | JGI IMG/M metagenome (GOLD analysis project Ga0307430, IMG submission 202159) | Salt marsh sediment microbial communities from the Plum Island Ecosystem LTER, Massachusetts, United States - WE1603-130 | ecosystem: Environmental > Aquatic > Marine > Intertidal zone >... | reverse complement strand
TGTGGCCTTCTTTCGCCTGCCCTTCTTTGTTTTCCTTGATGCGGTCATGTTTTTAGTCTCCTAATTTGAATTATAGCAAATATATTCGACATAAATAAAATATGCAAGAAAAAAATGGGAATATTTTGAAAAAATTCTTCTAACCCTCATTTTTACCCTTAAAAATGCGTAAAAAGGGCAAAAAAAAAGCCGGCAGCCTGGATCCGGATGTTCACCTTTGTTCGGATTACTCCATCCGGGGCTGGGCGCTGGATATTTTCTGGGCGAGGCGAGGGACAGGTACACTATTGCCTGTTCATGACAGGATACTTCTTCAGAGTTACCTGCTCCATTAAATCTTCGTTATTCCTTCGCCCCGTGCTTACGGAGGAAGTCCACGATGCCCTCATGGCCGTTCTCCTTGGCCAGATCACTGGGCGTTTTACCGTCATTGGTCTTGGCGTCCGTATCCGCTCCATGCGCTACAAGCACGTTCACCATCTCCGATTTGCAAAGCGAAGCTGCACGGTGTAGCGGTGTCCACCCAGAGTTGTCTCGAGCGTTTAGGTCAGCCCCTTGGGCGAGTAAGAACTCAATGAAATCAGCGCTCGCGCTTGCACCTTTATAACGAGTGGGAGCCAAATGGAGGATTGTTTCACCGCTGTGGGTTCTGGCATTGATGTCTGCGCCCATGGCAACAAGCTGCCGGACGGATCCTCGCAAGGCATAGTAGTACGCGTAATGTATGGGTGTGTAGCCGCGTGCGCCTCTGGCATTGACATCAGCTCCATTAGCTACAAGTAATTTGATCATGCGTGGGCTGTACCATGCTGCTTCGTGCAGCGGCTTCCAACCCCAACCCCTTGCGTTGGGATTTGCCCCGTTGCTAAGGAGTAGTCTAGCGATGTCCTCTCGGTGGTTATCAATTGCAGCGTGTAAGGCCGTCCATCTCGTTTCAGATTCCTTGTTTATATCTGCTCCTGCTTTGATAAGAAGTTCGGCCATCTCAGTACCCTTGCAGGTATATGGTACTTCCATCAAGGCCGTCCAGCCTCCTGCATTAACATCGGCACCTGCAGCAATAAGGCATGCTGCAATATCGGGGCGGTCAATGTCAACTGCTACAGTTAAAGGAGGCCAGTCTCCCACATTAACATTCGCTTTGTTCTTGATAAGCAAGTCGACCATATCTTTGTGACCGGCCTGGGTCGCATTACGCAACGGCGCTCCGTCGTTGACATTAACATCTGCACCTAACCCAATGAGACATTTTGCTGCGTCAATGTATCCACGTTCAGCGATGATAGGCAATAGTTTAGATACCTCGCTTCCAGCATCTATCCCTTTTGCACGAAGCAGTTCAAGGGTCGCCACATGGTTGGCGACAGCCGCATAAGCCAAAGCAGTCCAACCTGCTTGCACCTGTTCTTTAGGTTCCGCACCCTGGGAGAGTAGAAATTCGACTATAACTTTGCGACCTCCCGCGGCTGCTGCGTGCAAGGGAGCAAATCCCTCTTCATCTTTAGTGTTAACGGAAATTCCGCGGGCAATCGAGTTCCTCACTCCTGGGAAGTCGCCCATATAGGAGGCCATATATATATGTGACATATCTGCTCCCCTTTTGATTAATTGATTGGCAACCATGTAGTTTAAGGAACGCACGGCAAGATAAACAGGCGTATGGCCTTGCTTCGTCTTCATGTTTACGTTTGCGCCTTTGTCAAGGAGGATTGTAGCGATGTCTATGTGTCCATTAACAGCAGCGATATGTAAGGCCGTATGGCCTCTAAAGTCGCTGGCGTCAACATGGGCACCCTTGGCGATAAGACCCTCAACCACCTTCTTGTGTCCCACCTGGCTAGCGATATGCAGCGGAGTCTGTCCTTTAGTATTTGCCTGGTTGACGTTCACATCATAAGCAAGAATACTTTCTTTTTCCTCCGGTCTTGCATGTTCAATAGCCAGGTGCAGAACAGTATTGCCATCCTTGTCTTTTGCAACAAGATCTGCACCGAGTTTAATGAGTTCGTCAAGACTTACTCCTTTCCGCCGTGCAGCCTTAACATGGGCAGGCGTGCGTCCATCGTTGTTTTTGGCATTTATGTCCGCACCTTTAGCAACCAATTCTGAAACGATAGACCAACCTCCGGGGGCGTTGACCCTTGCCGCATGGTGGAGCGGCGTTTCACCTGATGCGTCCGCTATATTGGGGTCTGCACCTAAGGCCAATAATTGTTGCAACACTCCTATACGACCATGTGTCATTGCTGCATAGAATAAAGCTGTACGACCTTGTTTGTCCCTTGCATCCAGGTCTGCTCCATTTGCAGCAAGCAGAAGTGTGATATCAAGACGACCCTTGCGCACGGCAACGTGCAAGGCAGTCTGTCCCTGCTCGTCCTTTGCATTTATATCTGCGCCCTCTGCGATAAGCAACTTGGCACGTTCAAGATTCCCATTATCGACAGCCTGGTGAAGTGGCTTAGTGGCTTTTTCCTCAGACTTGGTCGCGGCTTCCGCTCGTGCAGTCAGCACAAGCGAAGTTGGGACGGTTAAAAGACCCGCTAACAAAATGACTGTTGCAGTTATTAAACTTGGGTGTTTGTAGAATTTTTTTCCTGGTCTTAACATGGTTTTTATCCTTTCTTCAATATTTTTTACATGCCCGGCTACAGCCAACGATGGAACCGGCCGGATTGATTCATATTTGACGGCGAGAGCCTCCACAATCGCTTCGCTATAATCTTCCGGCAAGGCGTGCAGAGAAACGATGGCCATCTCATCACAGCATTTCTCACGCTCGGCGCGTATCTTTCTGTTTGCCCACCAGACGAAGGGATGAAACCAGAAAACGACCTGGGCAAATATCTGCAATGTATGGACTATCGCATCGAAGCGGATAACATGAGAGAGCTCATGGCCCAGTAGGCTTGCCCAAGACTTTGAATCCTGAAAATTCAGTAAGTCAGCGGGAAGATAGATACTCCCTCGCACCAAACCCCAAACAAAAGGTTGATTCATTCCATTTATTAGCCAGACGTTTGGTATGTGCTTCACACCATGAGCCGAAAAGAAGCTCTCTACAGTATGTCTGAATTTTACTGGAAGCGCTTTGCGCTGCCTCTGAAGCCAAATCTGGGTGCGCAGAGCATTCAGAAGATTGTAAAACAACAAAGCCACTGCCCCTACAAGCCAACCCATGGCCAACCATGCTCGAATGTTGTAGGTGATCGGTCTCTTGGTGGTTTTGGGTGGCGGTGCCATTGGAGTCTGGACAGAAGCTGACATGGCCGGTTCAGTCACAATGTCTCGCTCTATTCTTGATGCATCAAAAGTTCTCCCGGCCATTGGGGAGTTCTCAAAAAAAGCTATTGGCTGTTCTTGAGGTAGGACTGCAAACGGGACTGAGTGCAGAGGCGGCACGAGACACTTGGCCAATACAAGCAGCCAAATAAGATAGCGGACATGAGCACTTCTGTTCCTCAAGAGGAATGATACAATTGCCACGACGACGGTTAGGACCGCTATCTGCCAGCTTTGCGCAAGCAGATAATCTGTGATTCGGCTCAACCACGATTCCATGATTAAAACCTCCGCAACACAAACCTGTTTATTTCTTCTTTTTCTTCTTTATCAGTTCTCTTAACCTCTTGATGTCTTCTTCATCAAGCTTGCCATCCTCGGCTAAGAACTGGACAAGAGGCTTGGGGTCACCGCCAAAGAGCCTACCCAGGAAATCGCGAACGGTAGTCTTAATGACCTCCCGGGGCTTGACCAAGGCTGAGAAAACGTGGGCCCTGCCTTTAAGGTGGTGTTTTAGATACCCCTTCTGCTCAAGACGACATAGCAAGGTTTGAACGGTGTTGTAAGCGAGGCTCCTGTCAGAAGGCAGCTTCTCACGGATCTGTTGTACGGTTGCTTCGTTGAGTTCCCAGACTAACCTCAAAATTTCCGTCTCCGTGGGGCTCATCGCCCGTAACTTTTTCTTTCCCATAACAATCCACTCCTACAATTGTCGTTGTCAAAAGAGTAGAATATCCGACATTTGTAGGTGCGCCAAGAAAAAAATGGAAATTTTCTGAAAAAATTTTTCTATCCCTCATTTTTAGCCTCAAAAACGTACAAAAAGAGCGAAAAAAAAAGCTGAAATTCTGGAGCAGGATATTCACCTTTGATCGGATTACTCCATCTGGGGGCCGGTTGTTTTATGTTTTCTGAACAAGGGTGAGAGGGAGAAAGCTCTGGCACGGGCAAATCCGCTGTGTATGTTCATTTCTGCATGAACTCGATGCATGAAACTGACCTGTGTGGCAAGGCTGTCGTCAGCGTTTTGCCGTCAAAAAAGATGTCTCTTCGAGTTATCCTGCCGATCTGTCTGAGTTCATCCGGCTCAGGTGCATCGTTAAGACGCCCTTGAAGTATATGGTGTACGGCGCGGCCCTCAAGGCGATTGAAAGCAGAAACATCGACTGTAACATCTATCGATTGTTCAAAGCTTCGGTTAATGGTATGAAAATAAATACGTTTTTCATCTGCCGTCGCCAGTGCGTCAATGTATGCGACCTTTCTTTTCGGCCCAATGCCGCCCATTTGATATGGCTGTTTGTATGTTGGCACGTTCTTGCTCACCAGAGCGAGCAATTTATCTCCATGGTGCTGTGAGTAGAACATAGTTACTTGCCCGGTAGGCATATAGAAAGGGGGAACCTTACCTTTCGCATCTGCTCTTATGCTCGTGATGCCCCAGGAATTACCTACGAGCATAGATTGGCAGCCTAATTCAATCACATCCGCCGCTCGCATAAAAGCGTGAAGATATCCGGCAGCGCCAAGCCCCTTTGCAAAGCTCGAATCCAATGCCGGCCTGGGGCCGGAGTACCTCCACCAGCCATTCCAATTCCATTCGGTCACGGCTACCCTGTAGCCAAGTCTTCGCGCGGTATTTATGCCGGGGTGGTTAATAATCGACTGACCATTCGAATCGAACCGTGTTACGGCAATCCAGGCGTGCCAGATTTCGTCGGCGGGAATCTCGTGCATTGGGACTTCTCTGCCGTTTCTAACTGCTTTCGTAATGGCCCACGGCGTATAAAAATGTGTGACAAAATAGGATACTTTGTCCCCAAGTTGCTTGTGTACCTGCCCGACAATCCCGGACATACTTCCATCATGGCCATCGACTATGATTTCAATAGAAGTATCCACTGACCGCATCGCTTCGATGTATGCAGCCAGACACTTAACATAAAACTGAGGTGCCGCATCAGACATGATTTCCCTCAACTGCTTTATGAAAGCCCATGTTTCATTGCCGATTTGAAAATATTTCACTTTATAGGGTCTGGCCCGGCCATTTCCAACTCGCAAGGATGGCCAATTATACATCCCTTCCGGCAGCTTCGCTCCAACAGACGCATTGCAGTAAGCAACTAATGCCGCCGCGTGCATGGCTGCCTGCTTCAGAGGCTTCTTTTTGAGCAGAGCGTCTCGGAAATTTACTACAAGGATAGCTTCTGCGCCAACATCTTCACAAAATTGAAGGAACTCATCATAGCCAAAGTTATTGGTTACCTTGTGCCCGCGATGGCCGGTGCTGACAGGTCGCTGAGCCGCTCGGCCTGGTACGTTATCGACCATATCGCGCCAATCCAGGAAATCCACATCGGTCCCACCAGGGAATCTGATAACCGGTATTTTCATATCCTCTAATAGCTTCAACACACGGGGTTGGAGTTTCCGTGTGCCGGGAATTAGTGCCCCCTCCACGCCGATCTCACCCCAGCTTGGCCTCTCCATAAACTGGCCGAATATGCGTGGGTCAATCTTGTGGAGAACCTCTCTCTTTATACTAAACGAAATGTCCACCGAATCTGCATTTTTATGTGCGGACGCGAGGACCTGCGATTGGCATAAACAAAGAACAAAACATACGGCAACTAAATTTGCCGGGTGAAATCTAATCCTGTCAATGATTAGCATGGTGTATTCTTTTTCTCAGTAGTCTTTGAAACTTCTCATCCATTCCGGCCAGTCAGACGGTTGGACAAGGCCGGCCTTCGTCCAGGGACCGCTCGTATCGTAGCCCCGATGCCAATTCAAGGTCCACAGCTCTTTGAGCCCGATCTTTCTGACAGACCAATCCATAAAAAGGCCGTTTATATACCCATTGTGACGGTTGATGCAAACCCGCTTCATCTCACCTGCACCTCCGGTTTTTACTACATCACCTGGGTACTCCGGAGGATGGTCTGCATCAAGCGGATACACATCGTACCATACGCAGTCGAATAACAAGGGAATCTCGGCCGCCCCTTTGATGTTGACGGTTCGCCAGCGATCTTCTGATCTGCCTGCACCCGGGGGTGTGTTGTACGCCAGCTCATTCATGCCATAGCTGCCGTAGTCGCCTTCCTCCTTCGGCCCGGACCACTCTGGATGGTCAGATGCCAATCCAGCTCCAAAGACGCCCCACGCCGCGAACATACCTCGAGCTCCTTCCGACATAGGCTTTGTAGCCGTTGGACAGACACGGATTTTTGGTTCCTGATAGTAAGGCCGCAAGGCACCGACCCATGTGCCGTTAATCCCGCTACCATACCCATCCATGAATAACCCGTCATTGTCATCGGTGTACATTGCGAACGCCAGGGCCCACTCATGCAGATTGGCCTTGCACGCCACCGCCCCGGCTTGTTTCTTGACGCGCTGCAGCGCCGGCATCAATATCGCCAACAATAACGCTATAATGGAAATAACAACCAGAAGCTCTATTAATGTAAATGCTTTTTGTTTGTCCATAATGGCAGAGGATTTTCTTTTATGCACAAAGTTGTAAACACAATGTTATCATCATACGTTTTTCCAGCCCAAAAATAAAGAGAAATATCTGATTTGTGTGTTATACTTATTAAGTGAGTTTATCGGTAGAACAAAACTTGGAGGCTTTTGAATATGATTAGATCTGTTAAAAGTCAATTCTACAAGCATGCCCTGAGCGTAGTCGAAGGGAAGGGAACTAAGATGAAGGAACACAAAAGAATTTCGGCGAGCGAGCAATTTTCGGTTTTGTTTCTATGCTTACTATTTGCAGTTAGCGGCGCAGGTTGTGCGGACACATATTTAGCTCCGGTGAATGGTACAGCCGGTGATGAAAAAGCTATTTACCGGCCTATAGAGATATTCCCTCTTGTCAAGCAGCACGTACACGGCTCGACGATCGTTGAGCTGCCAAATGGCGACCTTCTATCAGCCTGGTTCCAAGGTTCAGGCGAACGCCAGGCAGATGACGTAGCGATTATGGGGGCGCGGCTTCGAGCCGGTGAGCAAAAGTGGAGCAAACCGTTCGTGATGGCGGATGTCCCTGGATTCCCGGATACCAATCCGATTCTGTTCCTCGATCCTCAGGACAGGCTCTGGCTGATGTGGTACACGGTCATAGCAAACCAGTGGGAGACTTCTCTGCCCAAATACCGCATCAGCGAAAACTATATGAAGCAGGATGGGCCGCCAAAATGGTCCTGGCAGGATGTCCTATATGTCAAACCCGGTGACCCGGCCGAACGAGGCATACAGCCCGGCGACCGCTTCGTCAAATCTATTGAAAGACAAATCGAAGAATATGCGAAATATCTTTCTGAAAGTGCTGATGTATCAGAGGGAGCAGTAGGGGCGGTTCGCGAACCGCCCTTACCATATATGTTAGAAAGATGGAGAGCGGAGTTGCTTGCCAAGGCGCGGGGCGAGAATATGATGCGGAGAGGTCGGCTGCTCGATGCCACAGGCAAATCCACAGAACAGCAAATGGGCTATGCGTATTTTAGGCGTATGGGGTGGCAGACCAAGAACAAAGCTGTTATCGTCGATGAGAACAGAATGATAATCCCACTGTACTCGGATGGATTCAGCTTTTCGTTAATGGCCATAACGGACGACGGCGGTAATAGCTGGCAGTTCAGTGAGCCGCTGGTGGGAGGGGGAAACATACAGCCCAGCATCGCAAAGAAAACCGATGGGACACTGGTCGCCTACATGCGTGACAACGGCCCTGCACCTAAGCGTCTTCATATAAGCAGTTCCCAAGACAGGGGCCTGACGTGGAGTACGGTGAGGGATTCCGAATTGCCTAATCCGGGGTCGGGAGCTGATATAGTCACTTTGCAAAATGGTCACTGGGTCCTGGCGTATAACGATACGGAAAACGGCAGGCACAGTCTGGCCGTTTCGATTTCAACCAATGAAGGGAAGACCTGGGAATATACTCGGCACCTTGAGTTGGACACACGCAGCAGAAATATCGCGACCAGAAGCGCCTATCCGTCTATTATCCAGGATCGTAACGATACTTTACACGTAGTTTACAGTTACCACCATAATGACCGAAAAGGCGACCCGAATAAGACGATTAAATATGTAAAGTTTAACGAAGCGTGGGTCAAGCAACGGTAAACTGTTAGAACACAGTATGCTATGTTGAAAACCTTTTCGAAATGTCATTGCGAGGCCCGAAGGGCCGTGGCAATCTCTTGCGTTATAGACAGAAAAAGTCGCTGTTGTGTTTGAGATTGCTTCCCCTTCGACTCCGCTCAGGGCTAACGCCTTTTTTCGTTCGCAATGACTAACTCTGACCTGATGTTTTCAATAGACCGAACACAGTAGTAATAAAAATGCGTGGACTGAGAAAGAGGAGTTAATCAATGAGACGTCGAGAGTTTATTCGGAATACGGCGGTTGGACTGGCAGCGTTGGCTGCGGGTCAGCCGGGCAGCGCAAGCGCAAAGGGCTCGAAGTATCGGGTTGCGGTGATTGGCAGGACTGGCCGGGGTAACTATGGTCATGGGCTGGACGTGGTGTGGAATGACATAGACCAGGCGGAAGTTGTGGCCGTTGCGGACCAAGATTCTAAAGGTCGTGCCGCGGCTGCCAAACGGCTCAAAGCGCCGAGAGCTTATGCCGATTATCGCCAAATGCTGGAAAAAGAACGCCCGCAAATCGTAAGCGTAGCCCCCCGCTGGCTGGACTGCCATCACGAGATGGTAATGGCATGTGCAGAGTTCGGATGTCACGTATTTCTTGAAAAACCTATGTGCCAGAGCCTTGAGCAGGCTGACGAAATGGTCGCCGCCCTTGAAAAGCGAAATTTGAAACTGGCTATTGCTCATCAAACCCGCTACAGTCCATCGCTGAAGCATGTGCAGCAAGTTATCGCCGACGGACTATTAGGGGATATACTCGAGTTGCGCGGCCGGGGCAAAGAAGACCGACGAGGTGGCGGTGAGGACCTGATGGTACTCGGTACACACATCATGGATCTGATGCGTTTCTTCGCCGGCGATGCACAATGGTGTTTCGCAAAAGTTAGAGATAGTCGAAAGCTCGTTACTAAGAATGAGGTACGTGACGGAGCCGAAGGAATTGGTCCCCTTGCCGGAGATGAGATTCGTGCGATGTACCGTTTTGGCGGAACGACGATGGGCTATTTCTCGACGCAGCGTGTCAGGCATGGAGCATCGAAACGCTTTGGGTTGCAGATCTTTGGAACAAAGGGAATACTCACCATGACGACAGGTGCTTTGCCGGAAATTTGGTTTGTCGAAGACCCCTCATGGCAACCCGGGCGTAGCAAGGCCCTGTGGAAGCATATCTCCAGTGCCGGGATTGACAAGCCTGAAATCCTTAGCGACCCTAACCACAGTTTTGGTAATCGCCTGATTGCCCTCGACTTAATTCAGGCCATCGAGATGAACACGCAGCCAAAGGGCAGCATATATGATGGGCGGGCGGCCCTAGAGATGATATTGGCGGTATATGAATCACACCGGCTGAATGCGCCGGTTTCGTTCCCGTTAAAGAACCGCAGGCATCCATTGAGCAATATATAGTGCTCCCAATTGAAAATTCTCGTTTGTGCGCGGGTAAGTACCTTTACAATAATAGGTTATGATTTTACTCGCGGGAATTTACTACCCTGAAGGGTATATCTTCTGACAAGCTCGTCCCTTGAAGAACTCGCGAGAGTTACAAGGAACGTTATATACGCTGCCGGATGGAAAAATTCAGCGTTTGTTTTTGCGCTGGTCGAGGCGCTCGCCCAGAGGGCGGCGTACGGGGATATCCAGCCCACCGCCGGCTTCGAGCTCATCGAAGAGCTGTTTCTTCATCGCCTCGATACGCTCGCGGTAAGCGGGGACATTGATCAGGTTGTGTCGCTCGTGCGGGTCGGTCCGCAGGTCGTAGAACCCATCGTGGTCCCACACACCGTGGTAGAAGATGTACTTGTACCGCTCGGTGCGAATGGCAAACACCGTCGGCGTGGCGGGGAAGTTCCACTCCCAGTAGTACTCGTAAAAGATGTGGTCGCGCCACCGAATCGACTCGCCACGCAGCAGCGGCAGGAAGGAACGTCCGTCCATTTTCACCGCCTTCGGCGGCCCAACCCCGGCCGCGCCCAGTAACGTCGGGGCGATATCGATGTTCTGTACCATCTGCGTAACCTTCATGCCCGGCTTTATCATCCCCGGTGCGTACGCGAGCATCGGCACGCGGATCGACTCCTCGAACGCATCCCGCTTGTCGTAGAAGCCGTGCTCCCCGAGCGCAAAACCGTTGTCGCCCATATAGACCACCAGCGTTGACTTACTCAGGCCCGTCTCGTCCAGGTACTTCAGCACCCGCCCGAGGTTCTCGTCCAGCCCGTGCACGGTCTCGCAGTACCGCAGGTACAGGTCGTCGAACGACGGCACAGGGTCATTGTCGTACTGTCCGGTTTCCATGTGGTCAACACCGTGGATGCTGTAGCGCCGCTCACGGACCCAATGCGGCTGCGTCTGGTAGTTGCGTTCGGTGTTGGCCATCGTTTCAGGGCGTTTGACCTTGGCCTTTCCGTAGCGGCCCTGGTGACGTTTGGCGGGTTGGAATGGATAGTGGACGGCCTTGAACGACAGATAGAGAAAGAAAGGCCGCTTGGTATCTCTACCATCCTTGAGCCATTCCAGCGCTTGGTCTGTCAGCACATCGGTCGTGTATCCCTGGAACTTCCGGCGCTTGTTGTTGATGTTGAGCGTCGGGTCGAAGTAAGTGCCCTGGCCCTTGAAGCTGGCCCAATGGTCGAAACCGGGTCTCGGGGCGTCGTTGTCGTGACCCATGTGCCACTTGCCGACAAAGGCCGTCTGATAGCCGGCCTTTTGCAGGTACTGCGGGAAGAATACCGTTCCCTTCGGCGCCGGCCGTTGGTTGTCAACGATGTGATGGTGGTGCATGTATTGTCCGGTGAGGATTGACGCCCGGCTCGGCGAGCACAACGAGGTGCTGACGAACGCGTTGACCATGTGCGCGCCTTGACGAGCCATGCGGTCCATATTCGGCGTCTCTAAGAACGCCGGCGCCTCTTTCATAAACCTCATAAAGTCGTAGCGATGATCGTCGCTGAGCACTAAGACGATATTCCGCTGCGCCTTCTCGTTGCTCTGGGCGGCCGGCAGAGATCGCCCAGCAGCGCCAAATAAGGCCAATGCAGCCGTTCCACCGCCTG
>Ga0307430_1002698_pt1 | contig 11507 bp, 5 predicted proteins | sample SalMarWE160130MG_FD_202159 | JGI IMG/M metagenome (GOLD analysis project Ga0307430, IMG submission 202159) | Salt marsh sediment microbial communities from the Plum Island Ecosystem LTER, Massachusetts, United States - WE1603-130 | ecosystem: Environmental > Aquatic > Marine > Intertidal zone >... | reverse complement strand
CATCGTCGCGCTGGTGCACTCGTTGTGGACCCCGTTCACGTCCCATGTACCGGGACTGAGGCCGGAGAGCTGGTACGTACCGTCCGCGGCCGTCGACGCCCGCTTCGCGCCCGGCCTGTTCCCGATTCTCATCGGGCCTGCGGGTCCTCCACTGTCCGCCGACTCAGACGGCTGATGCTCAACGGCGAAGACGGTTGCGTTCGGGATCGGTGCCCCGTCGCCGTCGAGAACCTTGCCGCGAAGCGTCACACCACGCTTGAGGACGACTTCCAGCTCCTTCTGTTTCGTGTCGTCAGGGATCACGACGTCGTCGAGCCGGGCCGTTGCGAACTCGCCGTGGGCAACCCAAACCGTGTACGGAGTACCTGTTTTCAGCTTAGTCTGTTCCCTGCCCGGACGGCCCTCAGGCGCCACGATCTTCCCGGCGCCGTCGGTTGCGCCGATTATGTTCCGCCAGATCATCCCGTCGGCAGCGCCGTCTTCGGAGAGGGACAGCATGGCGCCCTGGACCGGCCGGCCCGCCTCGTCGAGGACGCGCCCGACGATGCGCGGCGCGGTTGACGCTGCCAGCAGGTTGCTGATCTTGAAGTCGACGCCGGTGACGCTCTGCCCCGGCCCGATCAAGAGGCGTGTGGCGTACGGCGCCCTTTCCAAGTAACGCACGCGGTAACCGGGCGCGATGCCAACCTCCCCCGGCGGCAGGCCCGACAACACGTAGCAGCCCTCGTCATCGGTCTTGACCTGCACGGCGAACCGCGTCTGCGTGGTCGCGCTCACGGGCACGTGTGCGAGCGGCTTGCCGGTCGCCTCGTCGAGGAGGCGGCCCGAGATCGTCACGCCCTTCTCGAGCAGCACCTCGATGCCGTCGAGGTCCTCGTCGACGACGCGTATCTCGTGCTGGGCGACGAGCCCGTCGTGCGTCACGAAGAGGCGCGTTCGGCCGGACGAGAAACCCTCAAGGGCGAAGCTCCCATCGGACTTCGAAACCTCGCGGTCCCCGGGGACGCGCGTTTCGGCGCCGAGGCGGATGATCCAGGCCCCTTCGAGCGGCCGGCGCGTCGCGGCGTCGAGCACGCGCCCCGAGACGCGGAAGCCCTTCGTCAACGTGAGCTCGAAACGGCCGTCTCGCCACTGCGCGCTGCTCAAGTCGGCCGCGGCGTAGCCGGGAGCCGAGACACGCGCGTGGGACATGGCCTGGGACGGTGCCGCAAACGAGCCGTCCTCGCCTGTCGTTGCGACGTACGTCATGCAGTCGACCGTGGCGCCCGCAACCGGTTGGCCGGTCTCGTCGATCACCCTTCCCTCGACGAGGCCGGTCGGCACCATGCGGATCTCGATGTCGCGCTCTCCCTGACCCGGTTCGGCCAAGAGGAGGCCGTCGGTTGTGGGCGACATGAGCCCCTCCCTGCAGCACCACACGTACGCCGTGCCTCGCGGCAGGCCCGTGAACTCGAAGCGGCCGCGTTCGTCCGCACGGCATCGCCAGAAGCGCACCTGATTGGTCGGCGAATCGACCACATTGATGTTGGTGAACATGACCTCGGCGCCGGGGATGGGATTCCCGTCGGCGTCAACGACTCGGCCGGCCAGCGTACAGCCGTCGTCCCACGGCTCGCCGGCGAAGACAGCGCAGTGCGCGAGCACGAGTGCCATGGTAAGGAGCGTCAGGAAGCGGAGATGAGCGCACAGAATCGCCGTGGAGCGCATCGTGTTTCCTTCCTGACGGCAACGCCATCCCGGGCCGACACCGCGATGCATGAACAGGATCTCGCTCGGAATGACAGCCGTCTCGCCGAAGTCCGAAGTTCTCTGCGGGGACCCAGCCCCTCTGGCTCCCTAACATATGCTACTCCGCCTGACCCGGCCGGTCAACGGTTCGGGCGCAGCGCGCTCAACGAAACGCGTCGGGGGTCTCGAGGCGGATACATGCAACTCCGGAATCTCGAGCAGCCAGGGTGTCAACTGCCCGCGCCCTCGAGGACGATCAGGATTTCCGAGCCTTGGATGGCTTCGCCATTGGGCTGCACGTCCTTTGTCTCATAGCCAAGGGCGGAGACGGAGAGTCTCTCGACACTCGTCATGAGGGCGGCGAACTTGCCGCTGGGGCTATGATAGGTTGCCCACCAGAAGTTGATTGGGCATTCAACTTTGAACTGCGTGATGGGCTTGCCGTCCACGTCCACGACGCGACCGTGGATGAGCCCATCCTTGGGCGACGTGCCGGATCGGGCGGTGATGACGATATCCGAGGCCCCGATCTTGGCGTTCTCGATGCTGCCGGCGTAGCCGTCCCCGCGCTCGGCGGAGAGCCTGTACTCGGCCTCGGGCACGGAGTCGAAGCGGAACAAGCCCTGAGCATCCGTCCAGACCGAGCGCGATATCCGGAGCGGCTCATGGCATTGGGCCTCGACTTCGGCGTGCGGCAGCGGGGCACCGTTCTCGTCGGCCACGGTGCCTTCTATCGAGCCGGTTCTGAGCAAGCGGGCCGTGAAGTCACGCTCGGCTACCGGCTTCTCGTCCTCAACCTGGATCTGGTACGGGCCGTTGGTGGGCAAACACTTCTGGGGGAAGATGCCAACCACCCAGGTTCCCCGCGCCAGGCCCGGCATCTCATACGTGCCGTCCTGGTTTGTTACGGCGCCGAGTACCCGAGGGGCACCGCCCAACGCCTTCGGACGCAGCTTGTGGTCCTCGACGATGGCCTGCTCCGTTGCACATGCCAGGATGGCGACATCGGCGATCGGTTGGCCGTCGAGGCCGCGGACCGTGCCCGTCATACGGGCGCCGTTCTGGAGCGTGACGGTGAGCTGCTTGACCGACGTCTCCCCGGGGATCAGGACGTTCTCAAGACGCTTGGGGGCCAGCAGCGGCCCGAGAACCTCGATCGTGTATGGCTTGTCGGTCTCCAGTGCGAGCGGTTGGCCGGAGTACGTCATTGTCGCCGTGGAGAAGTCGCCTGTGATGTCAGTTAGAAGCATGAACTGTAACGAATCCGGCTCCTCAGGACCCAGGAAGAAGAGCATTGCGGAAGGCACAGGATCGCCGTTGTCATCGACGACACGCCCGGTGATGCGCGGGACCGACTGCGGATCGGGCGGCGCGTCGATCTGGAAGTCAACTCCAGCGACGAGCTCGCCCGGCTCGACGTGGGCGCAGACACAGCCGTAGAAGTTCTCGCCGCCCGTCCTGAACTGATCCGGGACCACATTCATGTTGCAGGAGAGAACTCCGGTGATGCGGTAGCGGCCGTCCGGTCCTGTGGTCGTCTGACGGGCGAACAGCCATCGCCTGGACGGGTCGATTCCCCAGAGGCTGACGGGAACGCCCTCGAGCGGCTGTCCAGTCTCCTTGTCGGTGATCCGGCCTTCGATCGTGCCGCCTTTGTCGAGGAGGATGTCGGCAGCGTCAAGCGACTTGCCGTCGTAGAGGTCGAACGTTACCTTGGCGATCAGATCGTCTTTCCAGACAAGCACCTCGGTCCTGGTTGGGTGCAGTTGATCGAGCCGGTAGCGGCCGTTCGGGCCGGACGCGGTCTTGGCGCGCCCGCCGAAGCGGAACAGCAACGCGCCCTCAACGGGCTTGCCGGTCGCCGCATCGAGCACGCGTCCGGAGACGACGATGCCCTTCGTGAGCGTGATCGTCCACGGCTCGTCCGCATCGGGTTGATAGTCCCCCGGACAGCGGCGATACCCGGGCGCCGTCACACCCGCGTGCTGAGCCACGGCGGCGGGGATCTTGAACGAACCGTCCGTGGCCGTCACGGTCACGTAGGTCCCAGTGCTAACTTCAGCTCCGGCAACGGGGCTGCCCGACTCGTCCGCGACGGTGCCGGAAACGAGCTCGGGCCGTTCCATGCAGACCTCGACGCCCTCCTTCGCACCGCCGCTGCGCGGGAACAGCAAAGAACCGACGTAGCCGTCGCCATTCCTGCTCCGGGCGAAAAGCCCCTCCTTGAGGAACACGACGTTGTTCACTCCAGGGCCCAGGCCGTGCAGCTTGAATGATCCATCGGCCGCGGACATCGTCTCCCACCGAACCTCAGTCCCCAACGGGCCATCTGCGAGAGACCAGTTCCACGCAACGACCTTGACGCCATGGAGGGGCTTGCCGTCCTCGTCGACGACGCGTCCGGAGAACACGTTGCCCTCGGCCCCGGCGTCCGAGACACGTAGACAGAACGGCGCGACCAGCAGCGAGAACACAACGGCGAGCCACAACGTGCCTGACTTCATGGCTCCTCCCTTGGGCGCGGGGTCACGCCGATTGCCCAGAGGAAACAGGGGCAGGGCCGTGCTCCCGAATCCCAACTGACATCGTGGCACAAGTCTGGCACGGGACTGCCGATGCGTCAACCCCGAGTCGGCCTACTTGAACGCGTCGGGGGTCTCGAGGCGGATGGCGTTGAAGGCGGTGTGGACGTCGCGCAGGTGGGCGAGCGTGCCGAGGAAGACGGAGAGCATGCCGAGGGTGAAGACGATGATGTCGACGGCGGCCAACGCCCGGCTGCCGACGACCATGTTGAGCGCAATGAGGAACGAGGTGAGAAGGAACAGGGCGATGGCGAGGTAGTGGAAGAGGATCGCGCGGCGCACGTGGCGGAGGCGTCGAGCAAGTCGCGCGATCTGACGGGCGAGGTTCGCCCTGCGCTCATCGGCGACGGCGGGTGCGCCGGCCTCGAGGCCGCGGCGCTCGGCGTTGAGCGCGCGCATGCGAGCCGCGAGCGTCGAGAACTTGTTGTGCAAGCTCAACAGCAGCAGGGCGGCGGCATTGATCATGAACGCGGGCGTGAGCATCCGGCCGATGATGACGGTGGTCGATTCGGGGTCGATGACGGCCACGACGCATCTCTCCTCGCTGTGTGTGCGCAGGTTGTTACACACCGCGGCTCAAGTCAAGGCTTGGCGTTCGTGCTCCCCTACTCGACGTCCAAGGGCGGGACGTCGGGGTGCGGCGTGACGTGCGGCGGGGGGACTTCTTCTTCGATGACGCGCATGGTGCGCCACTTGCCGCTGAGGAACCGGAAGAGCATCACGAGGGAAAGCGTGATGACGCAGGCCGCTGCCAGGGCCCACAGCCGGTAAACGGTGGCGTGGCCGGTGGTGTACAGGACCCAACTCGGCACGGCGACGATGCCGTAGGCGATCGCCGTCGTCGCGATGAGGGGGAAACGCGTGTCGCCCGCGCCGCGAAGGGCCGACACAAGGGTGATGGTGAAGCCGTCGAATACCGTGTAGAGGGCGACGAACCGCAGCAGCACGATGGTTATCGGCGCGTAGGTGCAGAAGTCCGCGGGGTCGGCGTTCAGCGCGAGCGGGGCGAGAAAGACGCGCGGCAGCAGCACGTAGCATGCCGCGAGTGTGCCCATGTACAGCGTCACCACGTGGAGGCCGGACCAGACGGTGGAAGCGGCCGTGTCGGGGCGGCGCTCGCCCTGACGCCGGCCGACGAGCGAGGAGATGGCGACGCCCATGCCGAACATCGGCATGAACGCGAGGTTGTTGATGGTGAAGGCGGCAGTCGTCGCCTTGAGCTGAGTGCTGCCCAGCCTGCCGATGAAGGCCAGGAACGTGGCCCATACGAGCACCTCGAGCATGCCAGTGAGGCCCGCCGGGGAGCCGAACCGCATGAGACGCAGGAACAGGTCCTTGTCGAGCCGGAAGCCGGAGAGGATGCCGAACTTCGCCCGATGCGTGCGCCGCAGTATGAGCAGCAGGTAGGTGAGCGCGCCGACGCCGTTGGCGGTGACGGTGGCCCACGCCGCACCGGCAATCCCCATCTCGGGGAAGCCGAGCCGGCCAAAGATCCACAGGTAGTTGAGGGTGACGTTGACGACGACCGACAACGCGGTGACCAGCATGACGGTGATCGTGTTGCCGCGCCCGGTGAAGAACGACGCGAGCGCGGCGGAAAGCACCATGAAGCCGGCGCCGCCGACGGTGATGCGGAAATAGGTCGTCTCGTGCCCGCGCACTTCGGCGCCGTGGCCGATCAGGTCGAACAGCGGCCGGGCAAACGCCGCCACCGTGAGGAAGACGGCCGTGGCGGCGAGCGCAAAGAATGCGCCTTGCCAGACGGCGACGCCGACGCGACGAGACATGCCGGCACCCATGTACTGGGCGACAAACGTGTTGCAGTACGCGGCCGTGTCCATGAACAGCACGATGACTGTGAAGCTCATGACGCCCGCCTGCGCCGAGGCGGCCATCGTGTCGCCCGAATACCACGCGAGGAACGTGCGGTCGACGAACAACTGAATGCTCCGGACGCCCATGCTCAAGATGAGAGGAAGCGCCACCTTGAGCAGCTCGCGGTAGCCGCCCTCAGCGTGCCATCGGTTGTTCAGGAATCGCGGGAGCATCGGAGCGCAGTTTCCGTGGTGTTGGCCGGCGACTCTACAAGCTCCAGGAGCGTATGTCGAGGAGGACGGCGAGTCCCGAGTCGGAGGATGAGCACGAGATGCCCTTGCCGGCAGCCGCGTAGCGGCGCCAGGTCGTAGCCTGGGCCGTCAGGCCCAGGAAGTCTAAGGCGCACCAGATAATGATGAGCGCCATCGGCGCGGCAGGAGTCGCGTGAGCGCGACAGGTCGCGCTTCTCGACGAGTCTCTGCCGCCCCTACGGGGCTCGATCCATTATTGCGCGATCTCTCACCTGGGCCTGACGGCCCAGGCTACCACCTGCCGCGCCCACCCGTCTTCAGCGGGTTTCCGGCGCTGGCGTCGGCTCGCCTGTTGCCTAAACGCGCACGAGCATGTACGCCTATCGGATCAAAGCCTTAGCGAAGATCAAGGCTCCTTATCCGACGATCTGGGGCACGAACGGCGCGTTCGGCGGCGGCTGTTGCGCAGGAACCTCGTGCGGGCTGGAGGTGTTGTGAGCGAGAAGGGTGTAGTGTGTTGTTGCACCGTGGAGCAGACGGTCTGCAGGACAAAGGAGATATGGACGTGGACAGGATCGGCCTCTTCTATGGGAGCACGGGCGGGAATACGCGGCGGGTGGCGGAGCTTATCCGCGACGCGTTTGCGGCCGAGGCCGTTGTGGAGCTGCACGACGTCCGGGGCGCGACGGACGAGGATTTCGCCCCGTATGACTTCCTGATCTTCGGCGCGCCGACGTGGCACGGCGGCGAGCTCCAGGACGATTGGGAGGCGTTCGTCTCGCACCTCGACGCGGCCGACCTGAGCGGCAAGACGGTCGCCCTCTACGGACTCGGCGATCAGAAAGCGTATCCGGACGCGTTCCTCGACGCGCTCGGCACCCTCTACGAGCACGTCAAACGCCGGGGCGCAAACATCATCGGCCGCTGGCCCACGAACGGCTACGCGTTCACCCACTCCTCGGCCGTCATAGACGGCGCCGTCACAGACGCCGCCGTCGAAGACGCCGCCGTCGAAGACGGCGCGTTCATCGGCCTTGCCCTCGACGAGGAAAACCAACCCGACCTCACCCCCGCCCGCGTCACAAAGTGGGTCAAGCGCCTCCGGCTGGAGATGGAGGCCTAACCCGTCCAACCACAAAAAGGACCCCTCTCGACGAGAGGGGTCAAATGCCGGTTCTCAGGGTCGGCTGCCCCACGACTCTGTAGTCTTGTTGTGGGAAGACCGCAGATTCGGAAGTGCTAGAATTTTGCTCATATGCTATCCTAGATGCAGGAGCTTGTCAACACTTCTTTTCGGGGGTGGCCATGAAAGCTTACACCCTAGGTCTTGACCTGGGAGCGAACTCACTGGGCTGGGCGATCGTTCCGGACGAGCCTACTGCGGAGACGGGAGGACTGGTAACGGGTGTGCGTGTCTTCCCACAGGGAACTGAGCCAAGGAGGACCCGGGAGCAATCGCGGAACAAGGATCGCCGCGACGCGCGGCAGATGCGCCGCCAGCTCTATAGACGGCGGCGCAGACGGCGCAAGGTTCAGCACCTGCTCGTCGAAGGGAGCGCGATACCCGACACGCCTGAAGCGCTGGCCGAGCTGCGCTCGTACGACCCATACGAGCTTCGCCGCAAGGGACTCGACGAGGAGCTGACGCCCTCCGAATTCTCGCGTGTCCTCATCCACATGGGCAAGCGGCGCGGCTTCAAGAGCAACAAGAAGGCCCAGGGTGACGCGCGCAAGGAACAGAGCAAAGTCGTCGGACCAGCCATAGACCAACTCTCAGCGAAGATGCAAGCGGCCGGCGCTCGCACGCTCGGCGAGTACCTGGCCATTCTGCGCGCGCGGGGTGAGAAGGTGCGCAACTACCAAGGCGGCGCCATGTACACAAGCCGCGAGATGTACCAGAAGGAGTTCGGGAGACTCTGGCGTAGGCAGGCGTCTTCGAGACCTGACCTGTGGACGGAAGACCTTAAGGGGTCCCTGGAGAACGCGATCTTCGGGCAACGCCCGCTGAAGCGAGTGAGTCACCTCGTCGGCAAGTGCCAACTCGAGCCTGAGGAGCCCCGCGCCCCGAAGGCCAGCTGGTTCGCCGAGCAAGTGCGCCTCTTGCAGGAGGTCAACAACCTGAAGATTCTCTCGCGTCGAGGCGACGAGCGCAAGCTCACACCCGACGAGCGAGAACGCCTCCTCCACGAGCTGATGACGCGGGTCAGCGATCCAGCGCTCGATACGGTCAAGAAGAAGGTGCTGAAGCTGGGAGAGGCTGAGTCGCTCAACTACGAAGGCGGGCGGCGCGGGAAGATGCAGCCGAACAAGATCGAGGCGCGGATGCGCAAGCTCTTCGGCAAGGAGTATGAGGCCAAGGCCGGTTGGCTCCGCGAGACGGTGTGGGAAGCGCTCGTCCATGACGAGGTCGAGGAGTTCGAGGAGAAGGCCCTGGGCGAATGGGGGTTGACGCACGAACAAATCGACGCGCTGTACAAGATCGATCGTCCTGACGGCTACAGCCGGTTCTCGCTCAAGGCGCTCAGGAAGCTGCTCCCGCACCTTGAGCAGGCCAGACTGATGCACGAGGCCATCGCGGCCGTCGGCTACAAGAGCCCCGAGACAGAGGAGCGCGGATGGCTACCGCCAGTGAAGGCCGGTGACTTCCGCAACCCCGTCGTGATCCGCGCGCTCAGCGAAACGCGCAAGGTCGTCAACGCCATCGTGCGCGAATACGGAAAGGCCTCGCGCATCGTGGTCGAGCTGGCTCGAGAGACGCGGGGGACGATCACGAGCCGTCAGGAACGCCTCAAGTTCAACCGCGAACAGGAGGCCTACCACACGAGAATCGCCGCCGAGCTCAAGGACCAGGGCATGACACCGTCGCGTCGACTCATCGAGAAGTACAAGCTGGCCGATGAGTGCGACTGGGTCTGTCCCTATACGGGACGGTCTATCGCCTTCCACCAGCTTTTCGGCGCGAACCCCGAGTTCGACGTTGAGCACATCATCCCCTACCCGCGGAGCCTCGACAACGGCTTCATGAACAAGACGCTGTGCGCCAAGAGCGAGAACCAACGCAAGAGCAACCGCACACCATACGAGGCGTACAACGGGACGCCGCAGTACGACGAGATCCTTGTGCGGATCAGGAAGCTGCCCTACGCCAAGCAACGGCGGTTCACCATGAAAGAGGTGCCCGACGATTTCGCCAACCGGCAGCTCGTGGACACATCCTATGCCGCCCGGTCCTGCGCCGAGTATCTGCAGCAGCTTGGCGTGCCCGTGGAGACCACGCGAGGAGCCATCACGGCCGAGCTGCGCTGGCAGTGGGGCCTCAATAGCATCCTGGGTGTAGATGAGGCCGTGAAGGCGCGCGACGATCACCGACATCATGCCGTTGACGCCATCGTGATCGCGCTCACGTCCAGGAAGCACATCAACAAGCTAAGGCGGAAGTACGAGTTCTGGCGCGAGGAGCGATTCGCCGCGCCCTGGGAGGAAGCGGGCATTTCGAAGGAGGCCTTCCGCCAGACCGTCCGAGCGTCGGTCGAGGCGATCAACGTCTCGCACCAACCTCTTCGGAAGCTCCAGGGCCGGTTCAACGAGGAGACCAACTACGGCGCCCTCGATGTGGAGAAAGGCGAGTACGTGTACCGCGTGCCGCTCAAGACGATCAGTCCGGCCAAGGCGGCCAAAATCGTCGACCCCGTTGTCCGCGAGCTTGTGGCGAAGCGCCTGCGCGAGCACGGCATCGAGCCGGGCAAGGGATCAAGTTCCGTGCCCGCGGCCGTTTTTGAGAAGGAGCTCCGCATGCCCGGCGATGGAGGGCCTAGAATCGAGACTGCCCGCGTCCGCGTTAAGGCCACCAACATGGTCCCGATCGTCGACGAGACTGGGAATGCCTATCGATACGTTGAGCCAGGCAGCAATCACCATATTGCCATCTTCGAGTACAGAGACAAGAAGGGCCACCTGCGCCGGTGCAAGGAGATGGTCACGCGCTTCGAGGCGGCGCGCCGCAAGCGAGCCGGCGAGCCCGTCGTGCGACGGACACACCCGGACCATCCCGAGGGGAAGTTCCTCATGTGGCTGTGCAGTAACGACATGCTTCTCTTCGAGAAGGATGGAACAGCGCGTCTCTACCGTGTGCAGAAGATGTCGGACCTGAAGGGCTCGGAATCGGCGAACATCTGGCTGCGCGAGCACAGAGCGGCTACGCTCGATCGTCCGGAGACAGCCGTGCACGTCACGTCGCTCAAAGCCGACAAGTTCAAGGCCGAGAAGGTCACGGTGGACGTCTCGGGTCGGATTCATCCGGGCAATGATTAAGCGGACGATTGAAGTCTCTGGGCTGGACGCGTCGCTCTCGGTGCGCGATGGACAGATCGTGGTGAAGCGGGACGATGAACGGGTGGGCCAGTTGAGCGCCGAGGACGTGGGCGTGCTCATCGTCGATTCGCCCACGGCCCACTACACGCACGCGACGCTCATGGCGCTGGTCGAGCACGGCGCGGTCGTGGTGCTGTGCGGCAAGGACCATCTGCCTGCGGCGCTGATCACCTCGTGCGCGGGCAACACGGTTCAAACCGAACGCCTCGCGGCCCAGGTCAACGCCAAAAGGCCGCTCAAGAAGCGGCTCTGGCAGCAACTGGTCCAGCACAAGATCCGCAACCAAGCGTGCAACCTGCCTATGAATGGCTCGGAGCGAGGGGACTTGCTGGCGCTCGTCAGGCGCGTACGCTCGGGCGATCCTGCGAACATCGAAGCGCAGGCCGCACGCATCTATTGGCGCGCATGGCTTCGTGAAGAGGGATTTCGTCGACAGGCGCAAGGCGAGGCGCCCAACAACTTCCTCAACTACGGCTACGCGGTCCTTCGCGCGGCCGTAGCACGAGCGATAGCGGGCGCGGGCCTGCATCCGTCGATCGGCCTGCACCACCACAACCGCTACGACGCATTTTGCCTAGCCGACGACCTGGTCGAGCCGCTCAGGCCCCTGGTGGACCGAGCGGGGCGCGATCTGTACCTGGAAGGACATGACGAGATCAACAAGGAGACCAAAGCCAAACTGCTGGCGCTGCTGCTCGAGCCGGTGGCGCTGCGCGGTGCAAAGGGCCCCCTCTTTGTGCATGTCGAGCGGATGTTGGCA
>Ga0307430_1002697_pt1 | contig 11509 bp, 10 predicted proteins | sample SalMarWE160130MG_FD_202159 | JGI IMG/M metagenome (GOLD analysis project Ga0307430, IMG submission 202159) | Salt marsh sediment microbial communities from the Plum Island Ecosystem LTER, Massachusetts, United States - WE1603-130 | ecosystem: Environmental > Aquatic > Marine > Intertidal zone >... | reverse complement strand
AAACCACTTATACGCCAAAAAATATGGAGAACTTATCATCCGCGTCTTGGTGTTACCCGGACATCTTGAATGCTGCACAAAGAATATCTTGAACTGGATTGCCGAAAACCTCGGAGACTGGGTTCGCGTAAACTTGATGTTCCAATATCACCCGGAATGGAGAAGCCACGAAATATCGGAAATGCGAAGGAGACTCACGGAAAGGGAGAGGAACCGTGCCATCGAACTGGCGAAAGAGGCAAGATTAACCAATTTTATAACATAAAAGTTTGAGAGTCAAAGCTATTCTTTCGTCGTAGACGCAATATCGAAGTCTGGAGTTAACCCTTCTCGGTAATCTTCGTTAAACGTAAAAGACTAGGTACGTGGTTATTCCGAACATCAAAGATATAAGCCAAAGCAGAACCGTGATGTCCATGAGTCTCTTCCTTCTGCTGCACGCAGCAATATTAGATGGACGGAGAGCCCACGCTCCCACCAAAATTATTCCCATGATCATTGCGATAGCTCCTGGGACAGCATGAATCCAGGTTGTTTGGACTCCAAGTTCGGAAGTTGCGGTCGTAAAGAAGTCATAGCCTTCAGAGAATGAAGGTCCCATTACTACTAAAAGGGAAAGTATGTGCAGGATAACTGCTATTCCCATGATGCCTCCATGTATCTTGAATTTTCTTTTATTCTTGTAAACCAAGCCGATGACAATGATTAGGAACATTACTATCTGTAGTATGAGGTTGATGTCTGTCTGAAGGACTGCTTCAGTTCCAAAGATTCCTGTCAATCTGATTTCCCCCAAAAATTATCATATACAACAAATATACTGCCCAAAAACGTTAAAAGATTTTTCATGCCACGCTGGACACGCCTCGGCTTCTACATGAATCCGGAATCTATTTTTCAAGCATCTACTTTATATATCAAGGTAGAAACAAAAAGGGAAAAGGCGAAGAACATGCGATATTGCCCTGAATGCGGCGGCGAACTACAATATGAATCCCGTACGAAACGTTATGTTTGCAAGAGCTGCGGACTTTCTCTCACCCCTCAAGAACTCTTCGAGCTGCGTGAAAAACTAAGACCACGATTCGAAACCGAAGAGGACCAGCGCCAACAACAGAGAAAGGATTACCTGAAGTGGTGGCTCGGCAAGAAAAAATAGCATCTGCCAAAACGTAACGTTTTGACAACAACGTAGGTAACATGCTTTTTAACTGAAACTTCACTCGCAAACAAAGCAGTTATTACCCCTCAAGTTTAATTTAGTAACCAGATTCCCTTCATGTCAGGTGTTTTCATGGATCAGTTTGTAGAAATAATCTGCGTCGGAAACGAACTTCTCATAGGCAAAACCCTGAACACAAACGCCCAATGGCTAACCAAAAGAATCACCACTCTGGGACTAACCACACGCCACGTCACCGTTGTGGGCGACGACATCGACGAAATATCTGGTGTTATACAAGAAGCGATTCAACGCAGCCCCAGTTTCATCTTAACCACGGGAGGGTTAGGTCCCACCTTTGACGACAAAACCTTGGAAGGCTTAGCTAAGGCGTTGGGACGCAGAATCGAAATCAACGAAGAGGCTTTGAAGATGGTTAAGGAGAAGTACCTCAGCTATGTTCAGGAGGGTAGGATGGAGGCGGCTGAGTTGACTCCTCCTCGTGTAAAGATGGCTAAGCTTCCAGAAGGAGCCACACCTCTATATAACCCAGTTGGAACCGCCCCGGCAGTAGTTGCTGAGCATGAAAAGGTGACCGTAATAGCTCTTCCCGGAGTCCCCTCTGAGATGAAAAGCATATTTGACGAGTCAGTGGCTTCTGCCCTGAAGAAAGCTGCACATGGCGTAACTTTCTTTGAAACAAGCATAGAGGCTACAAAGGTCATAGAGTCAGAGATGGCTCCTCTCATCGAGAAGGTGATGCACAGCAACCCTCACGTTTACATAAAGTCCCACCCGAAAGGGGCTGAAAGGGTTCCGCGCATAGAATTTCATCTCTCCACAACAGCCAAAGAATCCAGCACTGCCAGAAAACATGTCAGCAAAGCCCTCATTCAGCTTACGGAGCTGATTCAGGAAAAGGGCGGAAAAATCAAGCCCGTCAAATCAGAAACCTGAAGTGACCTAAAGGCTCTTCGTGAGAGCGGATGGCAGAAATATGAAGTCTAGCAAGAAGGATTCCTTGAAGGTGAAGGAGTATCGTTCTAGACTAGAAAACGCGGAGGGATACGGGGAAGTTTGGGAGATAGTGAAAGCTACAGTTAAAAGTTCTTTGAATGAACGAAGAGTCGGAATGATGCTGTTTCTCGACGATCTTCCCCTCCGGCTAGGAGCCTACCATTCCTTGGGAACCAACAACATTGTCTTGAATCGCGCCCTCGTGAACATCGTTGAGGCAGCATCAAAATCCAAGCGTTTAATCAACTCTTTCGTCTATGTCCTGCTTCTCCATGAGTATCTCCACGCTTTAGGACGCCCAAAAGAATCACAGGTTAGAGCCTTAGTGTACAAGATTTCCAGAGAATCCTTTGGCACAGACCACATCACTACGCAGCTAGCAGAGCTCGGTCCATGGTCCATCCTGAAAGGCATCCCGTTAGACACCATGGATGTTCCAAAACGCGTCATAGAAAGCGTGAAAGATTTTGAAAAAGTGGACAAAAAATACATTATCTGACCTAACTGCCACATAAAATTACTTATGGGACTTATAATAATGTATTAATAACTATAAAAACAAAAGGAGAAATGAATCAAACAAAAACGAGTGGAAAAAAGGGTACAAAGGAATAAGCCACTCGATTAACCAGCTTCTCTTGCTAAGACTTCGCTAGAATTATACTTTGATACCATACACATGTGCGAAAGGTTAGTATTATTGTGATTTTGGATAAGCCACTCTTTTTCTAATGATTATTGCAATTAGAGTGGCAACCAAGAATAACGGTAGAATAAACCATGATGTAAACTCTGGAATATATCCAGATGGTGTGTATCTTTCATTTTTGTTTGATTCTGTGGAGCCCACTCCTGCGTGGGGGATTCCTCCGATGGCGTATAACATGTCATCTACGACGGCAACGCCTAATAGCAAGCGGGGCGTCGGCATTGGAGTAGCAATGCTCCAGCTATCGCTTTCAGGATCATAGACCCGATGCTCATCATCCCATAGTACATGTATTCTTTTGGGAGCAAACACACCTGTAGTTGCAGCTGCAGCTGCCTTTTCGGTAAACCAAGTAGGCATGCTACTCCCAAAGGCCCATGTGTCGGTGGCAGGATAATATATTTGGTTGATGTCACTAGCAGGCTCACCCCACCCTATGCTTCCTATGACGTAAATTTTGTTGCTGACAACCGCAGATGCGTAGCCTGCGACAGCAGTTGGTATAGGCGTCTTTGTGGTCCACGAATCAGTTTTAGGGTCATAAACTTCGGTCACGTTAATGGCTCTTGGCCACGCGCCATAGCCATATATCTCGGTTCCGCCTATGAGGTAGATTTTGTCGTCGACAACGTTTGCAGATAAATCAGCCCTAACCGTGGGCATTGGAGTTCTGGTTTCCCAAGTGTCTGTTAACGGATCATAGACTTCGTTTGCTCCGGTATATCCCTCGTCAGTTTCTCCGCCTATCACGTAGATTTTGTTTTGAACGACAGCTATCCCAAACCTGTTTCTTGCGGTGGGCATCGGTTCTTTGGTAGCCCAACTGTCGGTGGCAGGATCGTACATTTCGTTTGTGCCAACGTGGCCGGTGACGTTAATTTGGCCACTAAGGTATCCCCCAATTGCATATATTTTTTCATCTACTACGGCAACTCCAAGTCTCCTTCTTGCCGTGGGCATGTCAGCCATAGTTTCCCAAGAATCCCCCATTGCCTTAGCGAGGGGAACCAATACAGTTGACAGTGAAGTGGAGATAAGAAGTACAACAACTAAGGATTGAATCATTTTGTTCATATGTGACTGTCACCTATCCATAATATAATACAACTAACTGAAAGTTAAACTTTTTGATGTTGTATTAATAAAAAAAGGGGGGGAAAATTATTTGCGTTTTTTCTTGATTGCTATTGCAACTATAGCGGTTACGATTATTGTGGAAAGGGCTATGGTGAATATAGCCATTTCTATCAGTGGTACTGAGTTGTTTTTTGGTTGAGGTGAAGAGTTAGTGGGCAGGGCGGTTGAAGTCTCTCCATACGGGAGACCTCCAGATGTGCCTGTGGCTTGACAATACATGATTTCTTTTGTGTCCGCCCAGATTCCAACTTTAATGCCGAAGTATGAAGCGTAATACTTGTCGAAATATAGTTGAACTTGCCAAAAAGGATGTAGTGTTAAAGTTTCTTTTGGGTACATGAAACATTCTGCTGTTAAAGATTCATCTACTATGTTAAACTCAATGTCTGTCAAAGTGTTTTCGGCCGTGTAGACCTGTAGTTTGTAATCTTTTGCGGCTTCCATTGCTATTTCGATGGCTTCTTCCCTCGATACGTTTATGCTGCTATTGCCTATCTTGTAGAGGTTCCAATCGTCCTTGAACCAGTATAGAGAGCCATCTCTAAAAGTAATGCTTACTGCATTCTGTGGTGCATCAACACCGTTGACCGTTTGTATCCATTCGAAGGATGTGTCTGTGATAGGTTCCTCATCTGGGTCAGTCCAGACATCTCTAATCGATAATGTAAACTTCACATCATCCATTGCTGTAGTCGTGTTTTTTACCTCGTTAACAGTATCTAACATGTTGTGCATCGCTTGAAGGTATGAGGCTCCCGCAAAGCTTTGGTATCGTTGGAGAAAACCCTTAGCCAAAGCAATGACATTAGTGGATTGTGCTTCAGCATGAATCGGTGAACCTTTGAGTACATCTATGATACAGGAAGATAGAGTTCTATCTCTAAATATGCACATCACATGTAGTTTGCTTTCATCAGCCCCGTCTAAGGTGTATACTATACTCTCTTGAGACATACTCAAATAGGAAGACTCTGCGTAGTTGTCTATTTTGGCATTATATTTTGTCAGGTCAAGGTTGACTACCTCCTCCAAGAAGGCCAATGACTTTTCTTGGGCAGTTGACGCTTCTGAATATACCGTTGGCATTAGCGCAAGTGAAACAACAAGAAATGCTATAAGAATAAGACCCATACGAGATCTTTTCAACGCGAGTTTCATTCACAAATCACTCCTTTAATAGTATAATACTATGTAGCTGTCGCCAAAGACTCTCATGTGACTTAGCACTGGTTCTCCAGACATTCCGGGTCGATAGTATCCATTCCAAAGTTCACTTTGATCGAAGGGTAATCCATAAATCCATTGTGATGCTGAATTGAGGGCATCATGTACAGTCTTGTGGTCGTGAAGGGCGAAATAGTAGAAATATTTGATGAAGTTGCCGTAACAATAGCCGTACGGCCCTGCCGTTTCACTGAGGTTCGGTGAGATCTGATGAAAACTTATGAAACAACGATCAGAGTTATCTGGAGTGTGAAAGCCGTCATAGTCAAAGGAGCGATGTGTCCAACAGTGAGCCATCCCGCAAGGAGTGGGATAATATGTCCCTACAGTGTCAGCTTGGTTGCATGTCCAAATGAAAATAAAGCGATGAGTCTCAGAATCAGTTAGATTGTAGATGTTCTCGTCTCTAATCCCGATGTCGGGCGAGTTCCCAAGATCGGAGTATAAGTAGTAGTGCGTTATATAGTCATAGATATCGTCGTCATAAATGAAGCCATGTCCAGTGTGAAAAACCACCGAATACTGATAATAATCATTGGCTATTCCAGTTTTTGTTTCTACATTGTCTTTATTTGTTGGTGTATCGTAACCGTTATACGGATTATACGGCGATGAATATCCGCTAAAGAATGGCGAAATGTAGTTAATGACACCTATCGCCTCAAGATTGTCATCATAGTCCACCAGATAATTGGAACCCCATAACATGCTAGTTTTGGGAACTGCTTGCACAGCTTTTATACCAATCAGCTGTGGTGTTGAAAAAGCAATTAAAAGAAGAATCCAGATGGTACCGATGTTTATGGCTGTTGTTTTCCTCATTTGTTTTTTCCTTCTTTTTATTTTTTTTTGCACCTTTAGAGTGCGTTACAAAATTCTTGAACTGTTTATTTACAAATTGCTGAAGCGTTTGACATGAATTATTTCATCAATTAACATAGATTGACGAAATTAGGGATCTCGTCCAATGATGGGATGCGGGGCATCCATCAGGAAATTCGGTTGCGGTAAATGAAGCTATAATCTTTATTAGTAAGACACATATCTCAATATATGTGCTCTGTGAGAGTGACGAAAATGATCCAAATCGGGAAAACACTCTGAAACAGGGGGTTTTAGGAGGATTCTTTTTACTTTGAAGAAATCCGAGATTAGCCTCGCTGTTTTAGCGGTTATCAGCAAGAAATCGAGGGAGCGGAATCGAACAATTGCAGCTATTTCTCTTCGGGAAATAAAGAATGGGTTAAGGAAATACTACAATAAGGATTTGACCGAAAGACACATACTTAACGCAATTCGAGATTTAGAAAAAATTGTGGTGAAAGAAAAAGACCCTCGCAACCACAGAAGAACACTCTACAGAATAAACCCAACATTTATTGAAGAAGTAACTCTGACACTCATCAAGCTAAATAACGAGAAATTACATACAAACAACCTCTTGAAAGGTTTACTCTGTGTCCCTCTCACATCGACAGAAAAGAAAAAGTTCTTGGTGATTGATCGCAAACATTAAAAGCCGAAAACCTTGTGGGAACATGTTTTTTCGTCCACTTCAGAATGTTTCCTCAACTGTTTCTTCTTCTTGATTTGTGATTGTATAGGAGATTGTTTTAATAGAAGACAAATCAAAGAAGACAGAGAAAGAGAAAAACCAACTGAAGAATAGTTCTATAGCCCAAAAGAAATTTTTTCCGGTAGTTAAACCCCCAAAAAATATATTATCTAAATGGAAATATGAGGGTTCACGCACTTCATGTGCACCAAGGTGTCTGAATGGTTATAATCTTTGTTATCGGGACAGCCGGGTCTGGAAAATCTCTTCTCACAGCCTCCTTCAATGAATTGCTCAAAGTCGGGAAACAGAAGGCGGCAACCGTAAATCTGGACCCCGGCGTCTTACATTTGCCCTATGCGCCCGACATTGACATCCGAGATTACATAAACGTTCGTAGTATCATGGATGAGTATGGGCTTGGACCCAACGGCGCCTTGGTCCTAGCTGCTGATCTGATAGCGGAGGAAGCTGAAAGGCTGGGAGGAGAAATCGAAGACCTCCAGTCCGACGTGGTTATCGTGGATACTCCGGGGCAAATGGAGCTGTTTGCCTTTAGAGCCAGCGGACCCTACATAGCGAATGAGTTAACGAAGGAACAAAAGGCTATAGTGTACCTCTTTGACGCTGTTTTCTCCTTTAATCCCCTCAACTACGTCTCGAACATGTTCCTTTCAGCTGCAGTTTATAACCGCTTCTTCTTTCCGCAGCTACATGTGCTTTCAAAATGTGACCTCCTTCCCCCTGAGGAGGCTAACCGCATCGTGGAATGGTCTACTGACCCTGAAGCTCTTGAGGCTGTTATTGACGAAAAATTGAGCGGTACGAGACGGCTTCTCAGCAGAGATATGATGCAGGCTATTTATCGTTTGGGATTGCAGTTCCAGCTGATACCTGTTTCTGGGAAAACGAACGAGGGACTAATTAACCTCGGCTCCGCGCTGGAGCGCATTCTCACGGGAGGAGAAAAGTTCACTATGTAGCTTTTGAATGCCTTGTTGTTCCGTGGAATGTTTTAAGTTTTGAAGTGCTGACCACTCTTTGACCGAACAAATGAAAGCGTTAAAGCCAGAAAGTGAACGTTGTCGTCTACTTCAGGATATGTCATAAGAACTTTAATCTTTCTATGTCTATTTAAGTCACATCCACACCTATCTATTATGCATAATGTTTATATTTAGCCTTATTATGAATCTGTAGCTATGATGAAAAAGAGGATGCTCAAGCTTCTGTTTGAGCTTATGAAAAACGCGAAGAGAAGCGACAGGGAAATCGCCAAAATCATAGGAGTTTCGCAGCCAACCATAACACGGATGAGACAGAGGCTAGAGAAGACAGCTATAGTGGACTACACAGTTATACCTGATTGGACGGAGCTTGGATTCGAGATAATGGCAATGACCTTAATCAAGGCTAAAGGATCACCAGAATTGACTGAGAATGCAAAGAAGTGGGCTATGAAGAACCCCAACGTTGTTTTCGCAGCAGGAGGCGAAGGCATGGGAATGGACTACGCAATAATTTCTTTCCACAAGAATTACTCCAGTTACTCCAGTTTCATAGACAACCTGAAAACAGAGTGGGCTAAAAATCTGCAAGACCTACAGAGCTTTCTTATGACAACAGGCGAAGAGAGAATGGTGAAACCCCTCTCCCTAAAATATCTGGAAAAAACTTGGGAAGAAACCGCTTAGACAACGCAGAAAACTTAGACCCTGTCAACCCCTCACCTTTTTCTTTTTTCAGAACCTTTTTTTAGTATCCATCTGTTATCTTCTGGTTTTCCAGAGGAGGATAGAAAGCCTTAATTTAATCGCATATCCCAAAAACTAGGAGGGCCCGTAGCTTAGCAAGGAAGAGCAAAACTGCGCCTAAAGCACCGGGCTTTTAACCCGGGGGTCAGGGGTTCAATTCCCCTCGGGCCCGCCAGTATTTTCTTTTAGATATTCAGTATGTCTACTGATTCACCGATTTTTTCTTTCAAGGCCTTTTTATATGCAACATTGGCTGTGGCAGCGTCCTGTATGGCAAGCCCCGTGGAAGTAAAAACTGTGATCTCATCCGGTGAAGTTCTTCCAGGCTTCAATCCCGCCACTATCTCACAGATGTCGCCCCAAACGTCTTTCTTGTCGATTATTCCTTTGGTTAATGGAACGTTGATTTCGCCACCGTGACAACTCTGGCTCCAGTCGTCTACAACAATTTTTGACTTAATCAGGATAGCTGGATCCAACTCCTGTTTCCCCGGAGCGTCTGCCCCTATACAGTTAATGTGCGTTCCCTCATCTACCCACTCTGCAGACACCAAAGGTTCTCTTGAAGGCGTAGCAGTTACGATAATGTCAACCCCTTGGACAGCCTCCTTGATGTTTTTAACAGGATAAATGTTTGATTGATTATACTTCATTTTCATTTCTTCAGCATACTTTGAAGCTGCTTTTTCAGCTCGATCCCAAACTCTTACTTCTTCAATCTTCTTGAAAACAAGCTGAAGACCCATGAGTTGTGTTCTCGCTTGGGTTCCTGCACCTACAATGCCGATGGTTTTCGGGTTTGGATTAGCAAGGTACTTCGCTGCTATGGCTCCAGCTGCGCCAGTTCTTAAGGCAGTGATCCATGTTCCTCCCATTATCGCTTTAGGTGCACCAGTTCTTGGGTCAACCAATATGATCGTTGCCATAACTGTAGGCAATCCATGTCTTTTTCGGTTTTCAGGATGCGAATTCACAACTTTTACTGCAACCGCATCGTTTTCTTCAAGATACGCGGGCATGGTCCTGAGGTCGCCATTATATTTATTCAAAAAAAGGTATTGTTTAGGAGGCATTTGGGCATGACCTAACCCCTTCATTCTGAATGCTGATTCGACGGCATCTGTCACCTCCTCAAGCGAAAGTACTTTTTTCACGTCTTCTTCAGACAGAATCAGAGTTTTCATTTCCTTTTCATCGCCCCCTTCAGTCAATAATCTTTATCGACAAAGTTCAGCTTTAATGTTACCCGTTTATTCAGAATTGGAGAAGTCTTTGAACAAGTGCACACGCAAGCAAAAATGGGTTTGTGGCGATAATCTACAATGCACTTAGAATCCAATTCTCCCGGACCCGCTACAATGCGCCCGTAGGCGCCTATGGATAGTCTATATTTATTCCTGAGAGTTTCATTAATGGTCGTAAGGCTTTCTTCCCATGTTTCCATCGGTAATAAAGCACGTAGGCAAGCATTGTCGCAAACCTTGTTGGCCATTGAGCTCTATCAGCAGCGAAAACTTCTATGTTGTGTCTCCAGCATGTGGCCAGGAGTTCCCATTGGAGTGGCGTTAAGTGTTTCAGGTCCATGTGTCGTGCTTCTCTAAGCATGCAATCTTCTTCTGAAGTGAACAGTAAAGGCACATAGAATAGTTTGCCATGTTTCAGTTTGTCTAGAAGTTCAAGCGTCGCAGTCGTGTCCTTCTCGGTTTCTCTAGGCAAACCAACGATCAATGTTGCCAATGGCCAAATATAGCTCTCATTCATGATTTCAATTGCCTTCGTCACAACATCATGCCACTCTTCGGGTTTGTACGGAAGCATCTTGCCTCGCATGTACTTTTTCATGAGTCGAACGCTTCCTGTTTCCATGCCGACTTCAACTGAGCTATGCCGCGTTTCATTTGTAACCCAATAAGCTTTTTCGCGGAGAACAGGTCCAATCTCTTCAACTATTTCTGGGTCATAGACAACAGGCGCCAACGCTGCATGAGCCGGTTGAATGAACTCTACTCCTGGGACAGCAGCGATTGAGTTGATTAACTCGACAATTGCTTCACGGTTTGGCAAAAACTTGTCGTTACATCGATACAAGAAAATGTCTTCACTCGCCAACATTATCATTCTTGTCCCATTTTTCGCGTTCAATTCAACTTCTTTCAGGATGTGATCTAAGGGAAAGGAGTAACGTCTCCTCATCATGGGCGAGCAGAACTTGCAGCCACGACCACAACCGCGCGTAATCTCCACGGTGCCAAAGATCGACGGGTTCATGATACGGCAAATTTCCTTTGGGTCTGGTGGATCAGTCTCAACTACTCGTGGAAGTTCTTCGCCGTTGAATGCCTTGCGAAAAATCTCTAATGCGGTCTTTTCGCCTTCACCCATGACGATGCAGTCTATTCCATACTTCTCTTGTAACTGTGCCCTATGAATCTGCCAGGCACCTGAGCCCCCAAGAACTATCCTGGCACCCCACTTTCTCAGAATTGGTTTTGTGATGAGGTCTCTGAATTCTGCAGCAGCAACGGGTTCTCCGCCAAAGCCCACAAGAGATGTGTAGGTTCGACTGACAAAACCTATTCCAGCTGGCTCCATCGAGGATATTCCAATAACTTTCGTTTCTGGTCCCACAAACTTTTCCAGATTATGTGGATGCACCACCGCTACTGTTTGTTCGCCGAATTCCCTAATCAGCACAGCCTCAATTTTTCGCATTCCGTAAGGTGCATATTTGGCAGTGCCATCTACATTTTTTGGAACTCGTGGGTACCAATATTTTCTGAGCAAGAACCTTGGAATAATGGCTGTTGGGAATCCTCCTGTGAACGCTCGGAAAGGACTGAGTTTGAAGTCGCTCATGTCTGTAGCTGAGCCAGTGAGGACAATTGGGACCCCTTGAGCCTGCTGGGAGATGCTGCCTTTTAGACCCATGTAGCGCGCATTTAGCATAGGAC
>Ga0307430_1002692_pt1 | contig 11530 bp, 6 predicted proteins | sample SalMarWE160130MG_FD_202159 | JGI IMG/M metagenome (GOLD analysis project Ga0307430, IMG submission 202159) | Salt marsh sediment microbial communities from the Plum Island Ecosystem LTER, Massachusetts, United States - WE1603-130 | ecosystem: Environmental > Aquatic > Marine > Intertidal zone >... | reverse complement strand
GACGAGCTCGAGGCCTACCCCGAAGCGGTCCGCGCGCTCAAGGCCGAGCCGGCCGACTGGCCGCCCTCCTACGAGACGGCCAACGCCATGAACGGGCGGCTCGTCGAGCCGCGCGGCATCGCGATCGACACCAACGGCAACGCCGTCGTGGTCGACCGTCGCCTCAACTTCGCCGTGCAGATCGCCCGGGTGCACATGGAAAAGCAGCGGGCCTCCGACGAGCCAGCGTCCCCGCATCAGGTCACTGAGGTCGGGCCGACGTCCGCCGTCATCGAATACGACACGATTGAGAAGGTGCCGACGCTGCTCGAGTACGCCCCGGCCGACACGCTCGCCCACGGCGCGCCGCGCGCATTGACAACGCGCATCGAGCGGCAGACGGCCAAGCGCCATCACCGCGTGCTCCTTGGCGGCCTCGAGCCCGGGCAGCGATACGTGTACCGATGCCTGACAACGGGAAACGCCTACCCGCGCGAGCACTTCTGCGAGCCGCGTGTGGTGACGACCAGCCCCGGCCCCGGCGCGACGGCCACCCTCGACCTCAAGGTTCTCGTCGTCCTGTTTACCAACATCGTGACGATGCCGAAGCCCGACGAGCTCCCCACGGGCGAGGACGGCAGCCCGGCCATGCCGGACAGACCCGGACCGATGACGCCCGCCCAGATTGCGCAAGTCAAGGCCAACCTCGAGCGCGCCTGCGCCTTCTACTGGGTCAACTCGCATATGAAACTGAACGTGCGGCTCAACGTGCTCCAGATCGACGACAAATACGAGGGCGTGCCGGACGGCGATCGCGCAAAGCTCGACGAGATCCTCGCCGCGCACGGCCGGAGCACGCGCGGTGCCCGCGGCGGCATCGTCGTGATCTGCGGCGTGCGGCACTGGGACACGCAGCAGACGCGGTGGACGCTCTCGGGCGGCAAGGGCCGCACGTGGGCGTCGCCCGACGACGGCGTGGCCATCTCCGCGTTCAACGCCGGCGGCGACGTCGCCTGGCTGTTCGCGAGCGAGTACGCGCGGCAGCTCGAGATCATGGCCGGCGCGTGCGGCCATCGCTCCCGCGCCGACGGCGCGGGCGGCAGCGAGCGCGGCGGCGACTCCGGCACCGGCTGGCACGGCCTCGCCACCACCGCCCGCGAGTGCAGCCCGCAGGTGTACCTGAGCAACTTGTCCGGCACCGTACGCGTCGTGCGTGACGCCGACGGCGACGGCTTCCCCGACGACGACCCGGCATGCCCGTTCGACGAGAAGCGCTTCGGCACCCGGCCCGACAACGACGACAGCGACGAGGACGGCGTCAGCGACCTCGCCGAGGTGATGTTCTCCGAATGGCTCGCCCCCGACGGCGGCAGCCTCGATTTCGTCACGTTCGGCGCCCGAACGGCGCAGCCGTGCTTCAGGCCCCAGCCGTACAACACCGACACTGACGGCGACGGCCTCCGCGACGCCGACGACGAGTTCCCTCTCGACCGTTTCGGCCCCAAAGTGGCTCAGGCGGACATCACGATTGATGGCAAAGCGGGCGAGGCCGAATGGGCGGCGCAGGCGACGCGCCTCGTCGACGATCCGGCGTTCAAGGGCCGTGTCTGCGTCAACTGGCGCGACGAGGGGCTCTGCGTCCTGATCGAGCAGCAGATCACGCCGGAACAAGCCGAGGCCTACAACAACAGCCCGAGCCCGATGCACGTCCAGATCCGGATCGACGGCAACAACGATGGATGGACGCTCGGATCCGACAACGCCGAGATCGTCATCGACGCCCGGCCCGGCGGCACGGCCACAGCCAGGACGGTCCATCGCGACCACACGGGCGACGATGGCGCGGTCTCGACCGAGAACACCGTCATCGCACCCAACGAGGTAATGGCCGCCTGGACGGCCGGCGACGAGCGGTTCGTTCTCGAGGTCATGATCCCGAAGAACCTCGGCGCCGGCATCAACTGCATCGCAGGCGAGCAGCTCGGCTTCGCAATCGAGTTTCGGCCCCACGGCGCCGAATACGGTTTGCGCCTCTTCGAGCCCCAGGCCCTGTTCGACGTCACGCTTCGGTAACGACGCTGGAAGGACACAGCGCGTCCATGACACAGCAGCCCTGTTTCGGCTCGCTGCCCAAGCGGCCTGCGTCGTGGCAGCAAGCCGGCGTGGTCGTCTACGCCGCGCCATTCGGCCGGACCGTCACCTACCAGACCGGCACCGAGCGCGGGCCGGAAGCCATCATCCGGGCGTCGGCCAATCTCGAGTGGTACGACATCGAGCTCGACGCCGAGCCGTATCGGCGCGGCATCCACACGCTTGCGTTCCCCGACAAGAAGGCCATGTCGGCGTCGCGCTCGATGGTCCCGTGGGTGCAGGCCACAGCGGACCGTATCCTCGAGGCCGGCAAGTTCCCCGTGCTGCTCGGCGGCGAGCATTCGGTCAGCATCGGCGCCGTACGCGCGTGCGCCAAGCGCCTCGGCGGGCTGACCGTGCTCTCGCTCGACGCGCATACCGACCTGCGCGACCGCTACAACGGCAGCCCGCTCAACCACGCGTGCGTCATGAGCCGCGTGCTCAAGGCCGCCCGCCCCGTGCTGGTCGGCATTCGGAGCGCGCACACCGAGGCGAACAGGACGATCGCCCGGCACGGCATCGCCATGTTCCCCGCCGAGGAGGCGCTCTTCGACAAGGCGTTCCCGAGGCGCCTGCTGCGCGAGCTCGGCCCAACGGTCTACATCTCGATCGACCTCGATGTGTTCGATCCCGGCATCATGCCGGCCACCGGCACCCCCGAGCCCGGCGGCCTCGGCTGGTACGACGTGCTTCGGCTGCTGCACCTCGTGTTTGAGCACCGCACCGTCGTCGGGGCCGACGTCGTCGAGCTGCGCCCGATCGACGGCAACGCCGCGCCTGATTTCCTCGCCGCGAAACTTGTGTACAAGCTCATCGGCTATCACTACTATCTCGCATCTCCCGAGGGGCGCCCTGCAAAGGGGTAGGCCGACGGGGCGCGACGCGCCAGGCACGCGACGACACCGCGCCCGTCGACGGGGACGGAGCAGGAAGGAGGACCACTGATGCCGCTTGTACCCGCGAAGGTGTTTCTCACCAAAGGCGTTGGACACCACAAGGAAGAGCTGCGCTCGTTCGAGCTCGCGCTCCGCAACGCCGGGATCGAGAAATGCAACCTGGTGACCGTCAGCAGCATCCTCCCGCCCCACTGCAAGCTCGTCCCGCGCAACGAGGGCCTCAAGCACCTGCAGCCGGGCGAGATCACCTACTGCGTCATGTCGCGCCTCGCCAGCAACGAGCCGCGCCGCCTGCTTGCCGCGTCCGTCGGGCTCGCCATGCCGGCCGACAAGTCGCACTACGGCTACGTCAGCGAGCACCACGCCCACGGCCAAACCATGCGGGTGGCCGGCGACTACGCCGAGGACATCGCCGCCGCCATGCTCGCCTCCACGCTCGGCATCGAGTTCAACGAGGACAAGAACTGGGACGAGAAGCGCGAGGTGTTCCGCATCAGCGGCAAGATCATCAAGACCGACAACATCACCCAGTCGGCCGTCATCCGCAACGGCGGCTACACCACCGTCCTCGCCGCCGCCGTCTTCCTGTTCTAGCAGGCTGCTGAAAAACCCTGCCGGCGCCAGAGAATCTCCATCTGTTGCGGAATGCTTCTGTCGCCCCTTCGGGGCTCAACGGGTCTCTTTTCTCGTCGAGAACCTGGGGCTTACCCGCCTTCGCCAAGGCTTCGGCGGGCAGGCGCCCCAGGCTACCCTCTGCCGGGCCTCCGGCCCTTGACCTGCAACAAGTCGGGTCAAACGCCTTTTTCAGCACCCTGCTAGCGCCGTCTTTCGGGTCGACCGAGCCCGCGACAATCGTGTATCGTGCGTTGGACCGCACGGAGACCCGGCACGATGCGCCCTCGAGCCGTCGCGATACTCGTTGCTCTCCTCGCGTTGTCGCTCGCCCAATCCTGCAAGCCGAGAGAAACGGAGGACGGGGCGCCGGCACCTGGCGCGTCAATGGTCGACTTCGCCCTCGGGCTGCAGGAGGTGGACCCGACAACGAAGCTGCTGGGGAACCTGCGCGCGGTCGTCGTGCTGATGGACTTCGCCGATGCGGCGGTGGACAAGGAGCAGTACCCGCCCGAACGGCTCCGGGCGTTCATGTTCGACCGCGAGGCGAAGGGCCTCGGCCATTTCCTCGCAGAGAACTCGGGCGGCCGGTACACGATCGACGGTGAGGTTTTCGGGTGGTACCGGTCGCGTCACACGGTCAACGAGGTCAACGCGACGGCCGGCGGCCTGCACTACGCGCTCGGGCGGCTCGCCGAGGAGGCCGTCCGCCGCGTCCTTGACGACGGCATCGACACCGCCGCGTTCGACAGCGACGACGACGGCCTCGTCGACGAGCTGTACATCATCGTCCCGAACAGCATCGAGATCGGCCTGGGCATCATGGGCCGGTACGCCGACTTCGCCGAGCGCACGACGTTCCTGCATCTGACCAGCGAGGACGGCGGCTTCGCGCCATTCGGCTTCTACCTGCGCGAGGGCGGCCACGTCATCTCCTTCGCCCTGGACCACTACGGCAACCACTGGCAGGGCGAGTACGGCATCGGCATCTGGGGCATGATGGGCCTCGGCTGCTGGGGCCAACGCGGCGACATCCCCGCAAAGCAAGTCTGGACCCGGCCGTCGCACTTCACGGCGTTCTACAAGATCGTCATGGGCTGGGTCGAGCCGCGCGTGATCACGGAGACGACGCGCAACGTCAAGCTCACGGCGATGGAGGTCCGGCCCGACTGCATCGAGATCCCGATCCCGGGCACACTCGAGTATTTCCTCGTCGAGAACCGCCAGCCGATCGGCGTCGAGGACGAGCTCCCCGGCGGCGGCCTGCTCATCTGGCACTGCACGCGCACGTGGCGCGGCGACTTCCAGCTCGTCCAGGCCGACGGCCGCGACGACCTCCAGCACGGCCACGCGGTCGGACACCCCTACCCGCCCACGACGGAGAACCTCGGCGACGCGGGCGATCCGTTCCCAGGCTCGACGGGCAACCGCACGTTCGGCGCCAAGACAACGCCGAACAGCCATACCGCAATCGGCCTCGACAGCGGCATCACGGTCCGCGGCATCAGTCCGCCGGGCGAGACAATGAGCTTCGACATAATCATCGACGCTCAGATCCACGACGGTCTCGCACGGCTCACGACGATCCGCGGCTGCCTCGACGAGCTCAAGGCGTCGCACGTTGTGCGGCGGCGCAACGCGGCCCTCGCGCTCATCGGAATCGCCGATGACCGCGCGATCCCGGCCCTCATCGACGCGCTCGAGAACCCCGACCGCAAGGTCCGGCTGTACACGACCCAGGCGCTCGGCCACCTCAAATCGGCGGCGGCCCTCCCCGGGCTTGCCCACCTCGCCGCCCACGGCGATCCCGAGCTCGCCGCGGCGGCGATCCGGGCGCTGGGCCGAATCGCGCCCGACCTCCAGGGTGGCCCCAGGCTCGAGGCGCTCGCCCGGATGACGGCCGCCCTCGACTCGGGCGCGAAGCCGGTGCGCGCCGCCGGGCTCGAAGTCCTCGGCTGGCTGGGCGACCCGGCGTTCGAGCAGGTGTTTATCGACGCGCTCGACGAGAGCGAGCCGGCGCTGCAGCGGCTCGGCGCCGAGGGCCTGGGCAGTATGAAATCGCGCGATGCGGTCGCGCGCCTCATCGTGATCGCGCGCGACGAGGCCCGCCCAGACGACGCGCGGATCGCCGCGGTCAACGCGCTCGGCCGGATCGGCTACGAACCGGTCGCTATCGCCCTCCACTCGCTCCTGCACGCGCCCGCGTTCCCGATCCGGCAGGCGACCGTGCACGTGCTTGGCCAGATCCACTCGAAGGATTCGATCCCCGCCCTCGTCGGTGCACTCGGCGACGAGGCGATCAACAAGGGCAACATGCGGTTCGCCGACCTCCGCAAAGACGTGCGGGCGGCGCTCGTCAAGATCGGCCTGGCGGCCGTGCCGGCCCTCGTTGAGTTCCTCGACGAGGAGCAGGCGCCGCTCGAGGCCAAGCTCGTCGCCGCGGCAATGCTGGCCGATCTGCGCGACCCGTCGGCCGTCGACCCGATCGTGCGGCTTGCACTCTCGCTCGGCGCGCAGCCGACCGATGACCCCGACGAGCGCGACCTGCGAACCGAAGTGCGAAACGGCCTCGCCGCCGAGGCCCAACGTCTCATCACGGACAAGCCAGTCGCGGGCACGGAGAACGAGCAGCGGGCGGCCCGGCCCGCGCTCGATCTACTCGCCTCGGTCGGCACAACGTGGCTCAAGAGCGACAACCCGTCGCGGCGCATCGACGGGGCCGAGCTCCTCACGCAGTGCGCCCAGGCGCCCGCGCCCAACGAGCTCCTGGACGCGCTCGACGACGGCCACGCCGACGTACGCGAAGCGGCTGCAACAGCGTTCGCGACCCTCGAGGACGCGCGCGCAGTGCCCGGGCTGATCGAGCTGCTCAACGACGACTACAAGACGGTGCGGCGGGCGGCGGCCGCGGCACTCGCCCGCCTCGGCGACGCTCGCGCCGTCCCGGCGCTCGTCGAGCGAATGACCCACGAGACCGACGACGACGTCTCCGCCATGATCACGTGCGCCCTGGCCAATATCAGCGCGCCGGAGGTGGTCCTCCTGCTGTGCGACGCGCTCAAGTCGCCCGTCTACGAGGCGCGCACCGTGGCGGCCCGCGGTCTCGCGCAGCACAAGACCCCCGAGGTCGTCGACGCCCTGATCGCCGCGCTCCCCGACGCCGACTACGGCGTGCTCGTCAATGAGCGCTGGGCGCGTCCGCACAAACCACGCCTGCGGGTGCAGGCGATGGGGTCGCTCGCAGCGATCGGCGACCCGCGCGCGATCGAGCCGATCACCGCCTACCTCGAAGCCGACGATCTCTCGTCGAGACTGCCCGCTGCGCTCGCACTGATGCGCTTGAGCGGCAAGCAGATCAGCGGCACGCCCTGGCCCGACGTCGTCGCCATGCTGAGCGAGCACATCGAGGCCATCACCGGCCGCGAGCTCCTCGAGTTCGTCCCACGCGAGTACCTGTGCGAGCCGCCCTTCTCATTCTGAGAACGCCTGCTTGACACCCCTACCCCGGCCTGGTACCGTCGCGCCCGTAGGGAGAGTCCGGGACTGCACGCCGCGCACCAGCCCAGGCAGGGGGGCCATGGACAAGGCGCACGTACTCATCGTCGAAGACGAGGAAATCAACCGGAATCTTCTGGCCGAGAACCTCCAGGAATGGGGTTACTCGGTCACCGCGCTCGACGACGGCCAGAACGTCTGGAAGGCGATCGAGACCAGGCCGCCGAGCGCCGTGCTCCTCGACCTGTTCCTGCCCGGCGGCGACGGCCGCGAGATCCTCAAGAGCCTGCACAAGCTGCGCCAGGAGATCCCCGTCATCGTCATCACCGGCCGGGCGACCGTCGACAACGCCGTCGAGTGCATGCACCTGGGCGCCTACCACTTCCTCGAAAAGCCGTTCCGGTTCGAGCAGCTCCAGCTCCAGCTCAAAAACGCCGTCGAGCTCAACGAGCTCTCCAGGAAATACTCCTCGCTGCGCGACGCGGTCGAGACGGCCGACCAGTTCGAGAACATGATCGGCACGAGCGAGGAGATGCAGACCATCTACCACATCATCCGCAACGTGTCGCAGAGCGACGCCTCGGTCTTCGTCACCGGCGAGAGCGGCACGGGCAAGGAGCTCGCCGCACGCGCCATCCACAACCGGAGCCGGCGCGCCGACAGGAACTTCGAGCCCGTCAACTGCGCCGCCATCCCGCGCGAGCTGCTCGAGAGCGAGATGTTCGGCCACGAAAAAGGCTCATTCACCGGCGCCTACCAGAAACGGATCGGCTGCTGCGAACGCGGCGACGGCGGCACCCTGTTCCTCGACGAGGTCTGCGAGATGCCGCCCGAGCTCCAGGTCAAGATGCTCCGGTTCCTCCAGGACCGCACGTTCCGGCGCGTCGGCGGCAGCGAGGTGATCAAGGTCGACGTGCGCGTCATCGCGGCCACGAACCGCGACCCGATCGACGAGGTCGCCGTCGGCCGGCTGCGCGAGGACCTCTACTACCGCCTCATGGTCGTGCCGATCGCCATGCCGCCGCTGCGCGTGCGGCGCGAGGACATCTTCCTGCTCGCCACCCACTTCCTCGACCTGTTCGCGCGCAAGAACGGCAAAGCCTTTGGAGAGATCACGCCCGAAGCGCTCCGGGCCCTCGTCCGCTACCCGTGGCACGGCAACGTGCGCGAGCTCGAGAACGTCGTCGAGAACGTCGTCGTCCTCAACAACGACACCACCGTCAAGCTCGACCACCTGCCCGACCGGATCCGCGACCACGAGCCGCCCAACGGCGAGGACGAGAACGAGATCGTCATCGAGGTCGAGCGCATCAAGGACGAGATGGACGAGGTCGTCCCGATGGACGAAGTCGAGCGCCGCGCCATCGAGCACGCCCTGCGCATCACCAAAGGCAACGTCCCCGCCGCCGCCCGCAAACTCAAGATCGGCCAGGCGACCATCTACCGCAAAATCAAGTCCTACAACATCCAGGTGTGAGGCCCCACCCGCACGGGCCGAGAGGGCAGCCAAGTGCTCTCCGCACACCTCACCCACCTTGAAGGGATCAGGGGCAAGCCGTCACACCGAGGAGGTACACGTGCTGAGCACCGGAGTGGCACCCACTGCAAACGCAAGGGATCGGAATGCCTTGACAGCAGACCGCGTACGGGCGCAAGTTTTCAAGGGGTTCCCTCTTGAGACACCCCTGCTATCGGAGGTCCTCCGTGCAGACCATTGAAGTGCATGTTGAGCGCGACCACTTGGAGCGCCTGGCAGTGTCGAAGAGCCCGGTAGCGTCAGTTGCCGAGCTGATATGGAACTGCCTGGATGCGGATGCCACCGTCGTACACGTTCGACTGGAACGGAATAGCCTGGGAGGTATAGAGGGAGTTACCCTTGACGACAATGGCCACGGCTTGCCGCACGAGAACGGGGAAGCTGCCTTTGCCAACCTTGGCGGATCGTGGAAGCGTGACAGCAGCCGTACGCTTGGTGGGAGGATCCTGCACGGGAAGCAGGGGAAAGGCAGGTTCCAGGCATTTGCACTCGGCAACTCCGTCACGTGGACGAGTCACTACCAGGTGGGCGGGGCCGCCGCCGAGTACACCATCGAGGGGACCCGCTCGCAACTCCATAGATTCACCATCACAGACCCTAAGGCGTCAACGCTGAGCGGATCTGGCATGGTTGTGCGGGCCTCTGGTGGGAACCGCTCGCTGTCTTCCCTTGAGGGCCAGCGCGTCAGACAGCTCTTGACTGAGGAGTTCGCGCTCTACCTCCGCCAATACGCGGGAGTCAGGATTATCTACGACGGCCAGTCGCTAGATCCATCGTCCGTGGAGGACAACGTTGCCGACTACTCCATTGGACCCCTTGCACTCAGAAGCGGCAGGCATATCGAGGCCGAGCTTACGGTCGTAGAATGGTCCGTCCCCACAGAGCGTGCCCTGTTCCTGTGCGATGAGAATGGCTTCACCCTATCGAGGGTGCAGGCGGGGATTCAAGCTCCCGGCTTCGTTTTCACCAGCTATCTCAAGTCCGCGCTCATCGGGGAGCTCGGCGAGACCGGGGATCTTGTTTTGGAGGAGCTCCACCCGGATCTGAGAGAGCTGATGGACGCGGCAAAGAAGAGGATGCGGGAACACTTCAGTCGGCGCGCCGCCGAGAGGGCAACGAGCCTTGTGGACCAGTGGAAGCAAGAAGAAGTGTACCCGTACACTGGCTCACCGACTGGCCCTATTGAGGAGGCCGAGCGCCAGGTATTCGATGTCATCGCCCTGAACGTGCACGAATACCTCCCCGACTTCCATGTCAGCTCAATGGAGAATCGGCGGTTCTCCTTTCGCTTGCTGAGGGCAGCAATCGAGACCAGCCCTGAGGCTGTTCAGTCGATTCTCCGAGACGTGCTGAACCTGTCTGCCGCGAAGCAGGAGGAACTCGCCGACCTGTTAGAGCGGACATCCCTCGAGGCCATCATCAATGCGTCAAGGATCGTCACCGATCGCCTTGACTTCCTGCGAGGACTTGAGATCTTGGTGTTCGACCCCGAAGTGAAGAAGAAGACTCTTGAACGTCGCCACTTGCACAAGATCGTGGCACAGCACACGTGGCTCTTCGGGGAGGAGTTCAACCTCACCCTCAGCGACAAGGGCCTCACGAATGTCCTGCGAAAGCACTTGACCCGTGCTGATGTCGAAATCCTCGACGACGGTCCTGTGCTACGGGAGAATGGCTCGACGGGAATCGTCGACCTGATGCTTTCCAGAGTTGTCCCACATGCGGGGTCTGATCCGAACAAGCACCTGGTTGTTGAGTTGAAGAGACCCACGGAGAAGATCGGGAACACCGAAGCAAGTCAGGTCAAGGATTACGCAACGGCTATAGTGCGCGACGAGAGATTCCGAGACACGGAGACCTCTTGGGAGTTCTGGGCGGTCGGCAACGAGATGAGCGAATCGGTCCGACTCGAAGCAAGCCAATCAGGGAGGCAGCAGGGCCTCCTCTGGGAGTTGGAGGACCGTCGTTTCCGCATCTGGGTCAAGACATGGAGCCAGATCATCGAGGGATGCAGAAAGAGGCTGCAGTTCTTCCGGCAGAGACTCAACTACGTAGCGGACGAGAACTCTGGGCTTGAGTACCTACGACGAACACACGAGAAGTACCTGCCGAAGTGCCTCACAGAGAGTCCCTCCGCTCAAATCCCCCCTCACTAACCAGCACGCAGCGGACCCCGCGATTGATGTCACCGCCGCCTGCGCTGGTACAGTGTTCGGACTCACCTGCGGTGCTGGGTTCGCCGGACGAGGCAGTGGACGTCCCGGGCGTTGTGGATCATGTCGAAACGGGGAATCACACGCTAAGACGCAGAGCCTCGCAGACTGGAATCCCTTGTGTCTTCCCTTCTTTGCGGCCTTCGCGTCTTTGCGCGATGGCGGCGTCAGACTTCTTTGAGCTCGCCGCGTTGGAGCTTGGCGAGGAGGCGGTTGAGGAGGAACCGTTCCTCGTCGTCCAGCTTGCCGTCCTCGAGGAGGACGTCGTTGAGCTCGTTGATCTCGTCCTTGGTGATCTGGCCGTCTTCCTCGATCCTGGCGATCAGCGCCTCGAGCTTGTCCATCTCCCTACCTCCTCTGCGCGCGGAGTCAGTCCCGCCATTTCCGGTTTCGGGACATAAGTGTAACACAGGAACCGCGGGAAGAACAGGAAACCTCTCGCAGAGGCGCAGAGCTCGCAGAGATTGGAGAATTCTTCTCCGCGGGCTCTGCGCCTCTGCGAGATGATAATGCTCTGCCGCCGACCGCGTCGTCGAGCCGGCCGAGCGTCAGCGTGAGTGCGACCGGGCGGTTATTGGTTCTTCTTCTCTTTCTTCAGCTTCCGTTTTTCCTTTGGAGTAAGCATGGCCTTCTTCTGTTGCTGTCTTCTGGCCTTATCCTTCTTGCCC
>Ga0307430_1002691_pt1 | contig 11530 bp, 11 predicted proteins | sample SalMarWE160130MG_FD_202159 | JGI IMG/M metagenome (GOLD analysis project Ga0307430, IMG submission 202159) | Salt marsh sediment microbial communities from the Plum Island Ecosystem LTER, Massachusetts, United States - WE1603-130 | ecosystem: Environmental > Aquatic > Marine > Intertidal zone >... | reverse complement strand
CCTTGACCACGTTCATCTGGACACCTCCGTTCCTCTGTGCTGACTCAACCTCACGGAGGTATCATACCCCCAATCTCGAATTATGCCAACTTTGCTGAAACTGAGTTTATTGATGAAAATCGTGAGGTTTGTGATCGCGTCTTACGCATCGCAAACAATCGCGAAGCCACTGGTCCCATTATGGACAAGTTCTTACTTGAGTTATATGAGCGTCTACCAGCCACAGAGTGGGAGATTGCTGGAAGTACGATCCAGGGTTTGAACAACTCTCTTCGCTATCGTACAAGCCGCCTAGGAGACCATCGCATCTGGTCAGATCTTGGCCTGCCCGAGGGCTTGGGTACGCTGATTTCTGAGTAAAGGGACATTGATGCGAAATACTTTGAGCAAAGTGTATTTTGCTTGTGTGTCCGGCGCGATCTGGCTTCGTGAGGTACGTTGGTGAGACATCCCACCATCGCACACCGGGAGGTGGAAGTGCAACCCATAGCGACCTTCTCCATTGTGGCCTACGATCCCCACAGCCAGGAGTGGGGCGTCGCCGTCCAATCCAAGTTCCTGGCCGCGGCGGCCGTCGTCTCGTGGGCGCGCGCCGGAGCTGGTGCGGTGGCGACACAAGCTTACGCCAATCTGACCTACGGCCCCAGAGGGCTGGAGATGATGGAAGGGGGCATGCCGGCGCAGGAGGCGGTGGAAGCGCTCATCGGCGAGGACGATGGGCGGGCGGCGCGCCAGGTGGGCGTGGTCGATAGCGCCGGACGAGCGGCCGCCTACACCGGCCCCGAGTGCATCGAGTGGGCCGGTCACGTCGTCGGTGAGGGGTTCGCCTGCCAGGGCAACATCCTGATTCCCGGGACGGTCGAGGCCATGGCGCGCCGATTCGAGCAGGTGCGCGGGGGTGAGGGTGAACTGGCGGACTGGCTGGTGGAGGCGTTGGCGGCCGGGCAGGAGGCGGGTGGGGATAAGCGTGGGCGTCAGTCGGCCGGGGTGCTGGTGGTGCGGGAGAACGGCGGGTACGGCGGCAACAACGATCGCTACCTGGACCTGCGCGTGGACGACGATCCCACGCCCATCCTCAGACTCAAGGAGCTCGTCGGGCTGCACCATTTCTACTTTGGCGGGGTCGACCCCGACGATCTTGTTCCCCTGGAAAGTGTCGCAGCCGAGCTGCAGGAGCTGTTGCGCCGGACGGGACATTACGTGGGTCCGACCACGGGCGCCTTTGACGAGGCCACGCGCAAGGCACTGCGCGGGTTGGTCGATACGGAGAACCTGGAAGAGCGCTGGGATGGCACGGGGGATACGATTGATCGGCAAGTGGTCGAGTTTCTGCGCACGAGATTTGCCCAGAGTTGACGCTTGGACGTCGAGTGCATCTGCCCGCCCGATCCGGGGCAGGTGCAGCGGCGCGCGTTCGACGTGGTGAGGATGGAGTGAGCGATAAAGCGTGTCCCATATGCGGCGAGCGGATGCGGGACATTCCTCGCTACCCGCGCCAGGTGTGCAGGGCCTGCGTCGAGCGTGCGTGCGACGAAGAGGGACGCCCGCTGCGGTTCTACAACGCGTCGCTATCGGGTGGGTTCTTGGCCCGCTACGCCGATAGCGGGGTGGATCGGGAGTGCCACGTGTGCTTCATCGACGGCGTCAGGTGTTGGGCGGACGAGGCGCACATGGGCGGCATCGTCGTGCAGGTCGCGGCGGAGGACTGACCGCGGCTGTCTGAGTCGGGGGTCACTCCCGCAGATCCTGTAGAAGCCTCTCTGCATGCTGGGCGTCTTCTGGCTCCAGGCCGAGTTGCAGCGCCCTCTCCAGATCTGATATGGCCTTCTCGCGTTCCCCGGTCTCGGCGTACAGCGAGCCGCGCACAAAGTACGCGTACGCGTTGCCGTCGTCCATATCGCTGCTCTTGCTCAGGTCGGCAAGGGCCTTCTCGTATTGGCCTGTCAGTGCGTAGGCGATGCCTCGGTTGAGATGGGCCTCAGCGAACTGCGGGTCGAGGGAGATGGCCTGCGTGTAGGCGGCGATGGCGTCGTCGTACATGCCTTTTTCGGCGTAGGCGATGCCGAGGTAGTAATGACCGACCGCGCTGCCCGGGTCGGCCTCGAGCGCCTTTTCGAGGTGCACGATGGCCTGGTCGAATTCACCGGCCTGTAAGAGTTTTTCTGCCTTCATCAGGTCGGCTATCGAGCCTTCTTGCTCTCTCAAAAACAGCGTGCCTACGACCAGGAGCAGAACGAGACCTGTGGCTGCGAGATACCGCCAGGCGCGCGAGTGTCCCTCCGGTGGAGGCAGGGGACGGGTGAACAGCACCCCCACCAGCGCGCCGGTCACCAGCCCGCCGATGTGTGCCGCGTTGTCGATGCCGGTGCTGGTGAACCCGTACAGCAGGTTGTAGCCCACAAAGACCAGCGTGCTTGCCAGGGTGCTTTGGATTATCGTGCGGGGAACTGCCAGTTTGGCAAAGTATAGGAACGCCAACAGCCCGCCTGCGATGCCAAAGATGGCCCCCGAGGCCCCTGCGCCGATGGTGTTGGGGTTCCACCACAGGCTGGCGACGCTGCCGCCCAGGCCGCTGAGGACGTAAAGCATCAGGAAGGCCCAGTTGCCGAACAGCCGCTCCGCCAGATTTCCCAATCGCCACAGGCACTGCATGTTGAGGGCCAGGTGGATGATGCCGATGTGAATGAAGGTCGCGGACAGCAGCCGCCACCATTCCCCGCCGAGGGTAAGCGGGCCAAAGTTGGCGCCCCAGGCGAGCAACTGCTCCCCTGTCGGATCGAGGGGCGACGCGCCGAACAGAGCCATCAGCAAAAAGGCCGCCACGTTGAGCCCCATGAGAGCCGGTGCCACAAAGTAGCGCGGCGTCGACTGGGCGAGCAGTTGCCCAAAGGTCAGCGCAGTTCCGGCTCTTTGGATCTGCTCCCGTTCGTACTCAGGCTGTTGCTGACTTTCCGGGGTCCAGTTTTCCATATTTTCAGGTAATCGCGCTGGTTGACTGACAAAACTCCAGTGACCCGGAAAATGACCTCGGAAATCCGAAAACTGGACGCAGATTTGCGCTGATTTTACGTTTTATCTGCGAAAACTTGCGTGGATCTGCGTCCAGAAAAGATTTGTCGGTCAATCAGGGAGAACCACTGTCATCTCTTCTTGGCCACAATGAGCGTGTAGCCCACGGTGCCCTCCTCGATCAGCTCCGCCCCACGGCGGGCCAACCGCTTGCCTTCTTCCAGGTCGCCATCTCCCAGATCGAGCTTGCCCAGGCTCACGGCGATCTCGGCCCCCAGCAGCTTGCGGCGGATGTCGGTCACCAAGTCCAGCAGCGCGTCGCGTTGATCCTCGACGGTAAAATCGGTAAAGCCTGCCCCCTTCAGCGTCTCCACGTAGCCCTCCGCCGTATTGGCCCCGGCGGTGCGGGCGATCCAGGATAGCAGCGTCTGTACATCGTCCGGCAGTGGGCCGCTGGCGGTCACGTCGGTCAACCCCAGGCAGCCGCCGGGACGCAGCACGCGCGCCATCTCGGCGGCGGCTTGGGCCTTTTCCGGGAAGGTGCAGAAAGAGCACTCGGAGATGATGGCGTCAAAGGTCTCGTCGTCGAAGGGCATTTCCTCGGCGTCGCCCTGGCGGAAAGTGGTCAGGATGCTCACCCCCCGCTCCTCGGCCAGGGCGTGGGCGGCGACGATGTTCCGCGCCCCATAGTCCAGGCCGGTGACGTGGCAGCCGAATCGCTCGGCCAAGTGGACGGCGGAGGTGCCTCGCTCGCAGGTCACGTCCAGCACGTGATCGCCTTGGCTCAGGCCGATGACCTCCCCCAGGTAGCGCGTCAGCGCCAGACCGCCGGGGTGAAAGACGTCGCCCAATAGCTCGCGCACGGCGTCGCCCTGGTAGAAGGTGGCGCGGCCTGATTTCCTCTTGCGGTCGTTGGTTTCTTTGTTCATCGACTTGGTGGTCCTTCCCCTACTTCCCCTCGGCTCCCCAGGCTATTATACGCACAAAACGGAATCGCGCGACTGTCTCGATTTGGAGATCGCGGCTACTTTTCCTGGCCCACCGGCACGGTGAACGCGAACGTGCTGCCCTGGTCTTTTTCGCTCTCCACCCAGACCCTGCCGCCGTGCTTTTCGACGATGGACTTGACGATGCTCAATCCAAGCCCCGTCCCTTCGGTCTCTTCCTCGCTGTCCGGCACCCGGTAGAAGCGGTCAAAGATGTGGGGTAGTGCCTCGGCCGGGATGCCGCGGCCGGTGTCGGTCACCTCGATCTGCAACATGCTATCTTGGGGCTTGGCGCGCACCGTCACCTGCCCGCCGGATGGCGTGTACTTGATGGCGTTGCTCAACAGGTTGGCCATCACCTGGCCCAGCAGCGCCGCGTCGCCTCTAACGGGCGGCAGGTCGGGTGGCAGGTCGGTCATCAGAGCCAGCCCCTTGTCGGCAGCCAGCGCCTCCACGTCGGAGATGGTCTCGGCGATGACCTCGATGGGATTGACGATGCCCAGCCTCAGCGCCGGCCCTGCTTCCAGGCGGGCCAGGTCCAGCACGTCGGTTACCAGCGAGCGCAGCCGCTCGCTGCCGCGCTGCATTTTCTCCAGTATCCCCTTCTGCATCTCGTTCAGCGGCCCGGCCTTTTCCATCAGCCCGGCCGAAAGTTGCACGGAGGCGATGGGGTTCTTCAGGTCGTGGGAGACGGCGGCTACCCACTGGGTGCGCAGCTTGTCCAGCTCTTTCAGCGACGTGATGTCCTGCATCACGATCACCCAACCCACGTCGTGGACGGGCGACACGCTGGCGTATAGCGTCCGCTCGCCGGGCGTGGTGACCTCGTGTACCACCGAGCCCTTGGTGCTCCGGGCCGCGTCCAGCGCAGCCACTAGGTCGTCCATACCCAGGTCGCCGATCGGCTGGCCGGTCGCCAGATCGCCCAGGCAGTCCTCGGCAGCCGCATTGAAGAGCAATACCTCGCCCGCCTGGTCCAGCACGACGATGGCGTCGGTCGTGTCGCTCAGGATGGCGGCGAAGCGGTGTCGCTCGTCCTCGACCGACTGGTAGAGCCGGGCGTTGTCGATGGCCACCGCCGCCAGGTCGGCATAGATCTTGGTCAGGTATACGTCGTGTTCATCGAAGGCGTTTGCCTCTTCGTCGTTAAAGATGTTCAGCGCCCCGATGGGGCGGCCACCGATTGAAAGCGGTGCGCTGAGGATCGATTTGATACCCGCCTGTTGGATGAGGGGGGGCACCCGCTCGTCCGTCTGAGCGTCGGCGATGATGAGCGGCTGGCCGTGGGTCGCCACCCAGCCTGGCAGGCCCTCTCCCACGGCAAAAGAGACCTGGTCTGCCTGCCCGTCGAGCAGGGGCAGCAGGTAGCGGGCGCGTACGGTGTACCGCCGGGTATCCTCGTCCAGCAAAAATACCAGCCCGGAGGTGGCGGGCAGCGTCTCCACCGCGGTGGCCACGATGCGCCCCAGCGTCTTTTGCGGCTCGAGGGTGGCAACGATCTCGCCTGCGATCTCGCTGAACAGGTCGAGCCGCTCCAGCGTGGCCAACGCCTCGTCGATGATCTCCTCCAGCTTGTCGAGCTCGCTGGACGACCAGGCTTTGGGCAGCTCTGCGATGGGGCGGGTGGTCAGCGCCTGTGCCCGCCTCAGTAAGGGCCAGGTGAAGGTGCGCAGGGTGAACTTGAAAAAGAGGTAGAAGGCAAAACCTATGGCCAGCCCGAATGCCACGGCGATCAAGACGCCGATGAGCGGCTTGTGGACGATCTCGTGGGCGGTGGAGAAGAACACGAGATACCCGATGGCTCCCCACACCAACCCCACGACGATGGCGACGTAAAAGGCGATCCACTGTTTTGTCTTGGGCATAGGCGGCCTCCTTTACCTATAGCTTGCCTGCCGATCCACCAACCACGTCAACTGCCCCGCAACCGCTGTACCAGGCTCGCCCGTCATCCTCGGCCAGCAGTTTGTCCGCCTCAGTCGGCCCCCAGCTCCCCGGCTCGTAAAAGGCCAGCGGAGGCGCATCTGGCTGCTCCCAAGCGGCGATGATGGGATCGATCAGCTCCCACGCCAGCTCGATCTCGTCGTGCCGGGCGAAGAGGGAGGCGTCTCCCTGCATCGCGTCCAGCAGCAGCCGCTCGTAGGCATCCGGCAGGGGATTGACGTCGGCCTCTTCCTCCGAGCGGAACTCTCCCTCGTAGTGGAACGTCATGTTCACCGGCCGGGAGCGCGTGCCCGCGCCGAGTTCCTTGGCCTGGAAGCGCAGGTGGATGCCCTCGTGGGGCTGGATGCACAGCGATAGGACGTTCGGGGGAATGCCTGACCCGCCGGGCGGTGAGAACATCGCGTGGGGCACTTGCTTGAACTGGACGACGATCTCGGTCACTTTGGCCACCAGCGCCTTGCCGGAGCGCAGGTAAAAGGGCACGCCGCCCCAGCGCCAGTTATCGACGAACAGCTTCAGCGCGGCGTAGGTCGGGATCTGGGAATCCGGCGCGACGCCCGGCTCGTCCCGGTAGCCGCGATATTGGGCGTGCACGTTCCACTCCCCTGAACGGACGGCCCGCAGCACCTTGACTTTTTCGTTCCGCAGCGCGTCGGCGTTAAAGATGGACGGCGGCTCCATCGCCGTCAGCGTCAGCAGTTGCAGCAGGTGGTTCTGGAACACGTCGCGCAGCACGCCTGCCTGGTCGTAATACCCGGCGCGGTGTTCCACGCCCACGTTCTCCGCCACAGTGATCTGTACGTGATCGACATGGTTGCGGTTCCAGAGCGGTTCAAAGATGACGTTGGCGAAGCGGAAGGTGAGAATGTTCTGCACGGTCTCTTTGCCCAGGTAGTGATCGATGCGAAAGATCTGCTTCTCGTCAAAGACCTGGTGGATGAATTGATCGAGGGCACGGGCGCTCTCCCCGTCGTGGCCGAATGGCTTTTCGGCGATGACGCGCCGCCAGCCACGGGCGCTTCGGTTCAGCTTTAGCTCCGGGTTGCCTAGCTGTCCGATCACAGTTTCGTACAGCGACGGCGGGATCGCCAGGTAAAAGAGCACATTCCCTTGCGTGTCAGGTTCGAGCTGCGCCAAGCGCTCCGCCAGGCGGCGGTAGGTGTCCGCGTCGTCGTAATCGCCTTGTAGGTAGGAGATGCGCTCCGCAAAGAGCGGCCACCTTTCGCAGATTCCGTCGCGGGATATGTGGTGCTCGCATTCGGGGGGACGGCGCGCGTACTCGCTCACCCCATCGAACAGCCGGTCGCGCAGGGCCTCGTCGCTGAGGGGGCTGCGGGCGACGCCGACGATGCGGGTGGCGGGGGATAGGTATCCTTCGCAGTTCAGGGTGTGCAGCGCCGGCACCAGCTTGCGCTGCGCCAGGTCGCCGGAGGCGCCAAAGATGACGATAGTGGCGGGAGGGCTTGGATTGACTAGGTTCATCACACGTCCTGTGTGTATCACACAATCAGGTCTTGGAGAATTGTGTCACGTCGAGCACAAAGATCACCGCACCGCCCACCGCCACCTCCTCGGTGTTGTCCAAAATGTAGAGCTCGCCTGATTCCATCAGTGGCGGTAAAGAGCCCACGCGCTGGGTGCGGGTGTGACAGTTATCCTGGATTAAGCGGACGACGTCCTCCACCTGGTCATCCTCCACGCCGGTGAAGAGTGTCACGTTTTCCTTGCGCAGGAATCCTCCGGCGGTCTTGGACGTAGTGACCCGGTACCCGTTCGTGACCAATGTGGCAAGCAGCGGCACGGCGTCGTCTTTATTCACGATGCTGACGATCAATTTCATGTGCAATAACCTTTCAAAGCCCTTTCAGCCTGCGAGCCCGTCTGCTGCGCGTGTTGCTCTGCACCTCCAGCACCTCCCTGGTGATGCTCTCCTGGCGGATCGCATGGTACTGCAGAGTTAAATCCTCCACCCGGTCGTCCAGGTTGCTGATGGCGGCGTCCATCGTCTGCAGGCGCGCGCCGTGCTCGCTGACCATCGATTCAATCAGCGCCAGATAGACCTGGACGGCCAGGTGCTCCCACAGCAAGAGCTCCTGCAGGCCCTGCGGCGGCGTGCCCAGGATCAGATCCTCAGGTATCGGCGTGCAGCTACCCTCCGGTGACTCCCGGACGCTGCACCACACGGCCTGGAGATCGGGCGGCAGCAGGCGCACCTCGACTCGCTGGTAGCGACCGAACGAGACGAACTGGTTGTAGATCAGGTGGAGCGTGTTGAATGCCCTCGTCTCGTATAGACGCTTGATCTTGGCCACGATGTCGCGTGCCTCGACGAAGGAGACAGCGTGGGTGAGCGGGAAACACTGCGTGTAGAGCAGTTCGCAGTCAGCCTGGCGGAAGAACCGTTCTCCGTATCCACCCAGCGAGATCACTTTGATCTCCTTTCCTTTCTCACTTTCGCGCTCGATAAAGTCCAGGGCGTGGGCCACCAGACCGATGTTGAACGTGCCGCATAGCCCTCGGTCGGAGGTCAGCGCGATCAGCCCCACACTGCGTTCGGCCAGGCTGTCGGCGGCAGGGTGGCGCGCCCCTCGCGTCAACGCCGTGGGAAGGGTCGTGACGAGCGCGAGTTGCTGGTCTACGGCGCTGGCGTATTGCTGTGACGAGCGCAGCCGCACCCGCGCCCGTCGCCAGCGGATGGCCGACATGGCCCGGATGGAGCGCAAAAGATGGCGGATGTCCTCCAGGCTCTTGAGTCGCCGCTGGATATCGCTGGCTGCTACTTGCGTCATGCGTGTTCCTTGAAATGCCCCAGCGCGGCCTCGAGGTCTTTCTCCAACTGAGGGTCCCAGTGCCCGGTGGAGAACTCGGCCAGTAGGCCCGAGTACTGCTGTTGTAGGAAGGCGATCAGCCGTGTCTCGAAGTCGTGCACCTGCTTCACCGGCACGTCGTCCAGATGCCCCTGGCCGACGGCATAGATAACGACCACCTGGTGTGCGACCGGCATGGGCTCGTACTGGGGTTGGGTCAGAACCGTGCGTACCCGCTCGCCGCGCGCCAGTTGTACGCGCGTCTCCCTGTCCAGCTCCGTGCCAAAGCGGGCAAAGATCTTCAGTTCGAGGTACTGGGCGATGTCCAGCGCCAGGTGGCTCGACACGGCGCGCATGGCACTGTTCTGGGCTGCGCCGCCCACGCGGGAAACCGAGAGGCCCACGTCGATGGCAGGCTGGATACTGGCGTTAAAGAGCTGTGCGCTCAGGTAAATCTGTCCATCGGTGATCGAGATCAAGTTGGTGGGGATGTAGGCTGCGATGTTGCCGGCCTGTGTTTCGACGATGGGCAGCGCGGTCATGCTTCCTCCGCCGTACGCCGCGGAGAGGCGGGCAGAGCGCTCAAGCAGGCGCGAGTGCAGGTAAAAGACGTCGCCTGGATAGGCCTCCCGCCCTGCCGGTCGCTGCAACAGCAGCGAAAGCTGGCGGTAGGCGATAGCGTGCTTGCTCAGATCATCGTAGACGATCAGGGTGTCCTGGCCGGCATACATAAACGCCTCCGCCATGGCGCAACCGGCATAAGGGGCCAGGTAGGCCATCGAGGGCGGCTCTTGGGCACTGGCGACGACGACCGTGGTGTGGGCCAGCGCGTCGTGTTCGCGGAACGTCTCCACGATCCGTGCCACCGTGGACATCTTTTGTCCGATGCACACATAAATACAGACGACGTCCTTGTCGCGCTGATTGATGACCGTATCGACGGCGATGGCAGTCTTTCCGATCTGCCGATCGCCGATGATCAGCTCGCGCTGCCCGCGCCCCAACGGGATGACCGAGTCGATGGTCTTGATGCCGGTCTGCAGCGGTTCGTTGACCGGCGTGCGCTGGATAAAGCTCGGCGCTGGGCAGTCGATGGGACGACGCCTCCCAGCGTCCAATGGCTCCAAGCCATCGATGGGTTCCCCCAGCGCATTGACGACACGTCCCAAAAGCCCCTCGCCCACCGGCACGTCGACGACCCGCCCCGTCTCTTTCACGATATCGCCCGCGTGGATGTTCTCGTCGGTCCCCAGCAGCACGCAGCCCACATAGCCCTGGTCGAGATCCAACGCCAGACCGTAGGTGCCGTCGGGAAACAGAACTAACTCGTCCGCCATCACGCCGCTCAGACCAGAGACGATGGCCACGCCGTCTCCAACCTGTTTGACTGTGCCCACGCTCTGCGCTGATAGGCGGTAGTGGTACGCTTCAGTCAGCCCGCGCAAGGCCGAAATGTGGTACTCGGTCTCGAGATCGTGTGATATCTCGATCTGCCGGACTTTGTACCGGTGCTCGTCGCCCAGGCGGGCGATGAGTTCGAGCAGGTCGTCGGTGTGCAGCGTGGGGCGAGCGTCGGAGGGCGTCGCCAGCGCAGGTGGTTGTTCAGTCAATCTCTTCCTCGTATCGGTTGCGCAGTTGCTGGACTTGCCCCTGCAAGCTGCCGTCGATCAGCATGTCGCCGAGGCGTACCATCGCACCAGCGGCCAAACCGGAATCAACGCGCGTCATCAGATCCACGGGGTGAGATATCGCCGTCTCCAGCGTGGCCATGATCCGTGTCTCGTCCTCTTGGGCCAGGGGGGCCGCCGTGATGAGCTCGGCCGAGACGGTCTCTTCGCCGTTTGTGGGGATACGTCCTTCCAGTTGCACCGCGCGCAACTGCTCCAGAAAGGTATCCAGGTAAGCTTCTTGTATCTGGGGGGTGAGGATATCCTTCAGCATGCGCATGATGAGCGTTGCTACCAACTCGCCGATCTTGGTGCGATGTAGACGCAGGGCCTCGGCGCGCTGTTGTTCGATCTCCTCCTTGGCACGCGCGCGCATGGCCTCGATCTCCTTGTAGGCCTCCTGAAGCATCTGTTGCCGCGTTTGATCGATGACGATGCGCGCCTCGTTTTTGAGCGCGGCGAACTCGGCGTCGATGCTATCCCGCTTTGTTTCGTATTCTTGTCTTAATGCTTCGGCCTGGCGAGAGGCCGCCTCTGCTTCATCCATCTCCTGTGTCGCCCGGCGTGCACGTTTGTCCAATATCTTTTTCACTGGCTTGAAGAGGAAACGGGTCAGGATAAAAGCCAGGATGAGAAAGTTGGCAACCTGCAGAAGCAGCGTACTCAAGTTAATATCCAGCATACCCGGGGACTCTGGCATGATAACCTCGCAGTATATCGTTTGGTGTCTCGCCGATGCGACTCGTGCGGACGAGCCGTCCGGCGAAGCGGCCCTTACTGCCCGATGATGTCGCCGCGCATCGGGTTTGCAAAGATCAGGATCAGGATGACGGCCAACACGTAGATGGCCAGCGACTCTAACATGGCCAGGGAGAGCAGGACGATGGTGTTGATGCGCTCACCGGCTTCGGGCTGTCGGGCGATGGCCTTCAGCCCACTCGTGGCGACGATCATTTGCCCGATGGCCGGCACAGTGATACCTATGATGACGCCCGGGCCGGACACCAAGACGGTCAATATGATGAAAATCTTGTCCCACGGCAACTCGTTCCAATCCATTTTGTGCTCCTTTGATGTATTGTGCGTATCATCTCAATGATCCGGGGGGCGGGGGGTG
>Ga0307430_1002689_pt1 | contig 11534 bp, 10 predicted proteins | sample SalMarWE160130MG_FD_202159 | JGI IMG/M metagenome (GOLD analysis project Ga0307430, IMG submission 202159) | Salt marsh sediment microbial communities from the Plum Island Ecosystem LTER, Massachusetts, United States - WE1603-130 | ecosystem: Environmental > Aquatic > Marine > Intertidal zone >... | reverse complement strand
ACAAGTCAAACATTCAAGCTTTACGCAATACTACGATATTTGGAAAAACGCTCGGCTGGTGGCGGTTACGGCATTGGCGAAATCGGCTAAATCCATCCCTTTTAATTCGGCTAAATACTTAGCGGTGTGGAGCATAAGGGCCGGCTCGTTTATCTTCTGCTTTCGCATCGGCTCCGGTGACATATACGGACAATCGGTCTCGAGCATCAATCTATCTACCGGTACAATTTTAGCGGCCTGTCGAGTAAGCTCGGCGTTTTTGAAAGTAACTACGCCGGTGAACGAGATATAAAAACCATAATCGAGAACAATCCTCGCCTGCTCGGCCGAGCCGCTAAAACAGTGGAACACGATTTTTTCAACTTGGCCGGCGTGATTATCCAATACTTCCATAGTTTCGTCGAAGGCCTTTCTGCAATGGATAATTACCGGCAGGTCCAGCTCCGCAGCGATTTTCAGGTGCTCGGCGAAAACCCTTCTCTGGTCTTTGTGCAGAGAATGATTGTAATGATAGTCCAAACCCGTCTCGCCGATGGCGACGACCTTCTCGTTTAGGGCAAGCTCTTTTAATTGCGATAGCGTTTCAGCAGTGACATCCTTTGCATCGTGAGGGTGCATTCCTATGGCGGCATACATATTTTCGAATCGGTCGGCAAGCTCAATTGCTTTGCGGTTCTGCTGCGGGTCTGTGCCGATGGTGAGCCAGCATGTAACACCCGCAGCTTTGCTGCGCGCAATCACGCTTTCTATATCTCGCACTAAATCGTCAAAAGTCAGATGACAATGTGTATCAATCAGTTCCATTGTTTTTCGGTACAAAAGCGTTTTTATAGTGTCTTATCTTTGCAGAGCTTGTCTCCTGGATCTTCTCATCGAGAGCTTCCAGCGCAAAGCCTTCGGCACGCACCACATGCTGGTTGTCCGTGAGGATAAGCCAAGGAACACGGTTCTGCACACCCCAGCGATAAGTGGCTCTTTGCTCAGGCTCTTGCTCCCAAAGGTCAGGGAGCATGCTTACCGAGAAATTGATTTTGTTCCTTGCCAGCCACCTGCGAAGCTGGTTCTCGTTTCGTATCCAGATTTGAACGCCAACAATGATTATATCCTTTTTTGCAAGTTCCCCCGACCTGATGGCCAGTTGCCGCATGTAATCTCTTGACTCGTCATGAGACATCTTCCAAAAACACACCAGAATAGATTTGCCGTGGATATCCTTTTCCGTCAGATGAATGTTCAACCCGTCTAAATCCGGCAGCTCCTTCCCGATTAATGGTGAAGGGGGGTTTTCAGGTGGAATCATGCAACCTCTGTGTTTCCGCATACAGATTTCAACATTATCGTTGCCTGGCTTCGCTTCGTCGGACCCTCCCCAGAGATGGTCAGAGGTCCATGCCATCAAGGAAACGCGGCCCTTGCAGATTCTATCGATTTTGAACCTCCCTTCGGAATTGGTTTTGACCTTCCTCAAAGGCTGGCCTTGCCCCGATGCTTGTACGTTTATGCCTGGCATCGGCCTGTCGTTGTCATCCAGTACAATGCCGGATACCGATAGATTGGCTGGCTGAAGTACGATTGGTTCCAGGTGTTTGCGTCCGGGGCTGTCCAACAGGCCGAGCCTTACATAATTTGTCCCATAGCTTTTTGCTCCTATATCAATATTATATTCATATCCAGTTGGCAGTGCTTTAATCTCATAGCGGCCGTCACTGTCAGTTGGCGGCCAAGCTGTATAGCCGAAACGTGCCCCATAATGGCTGATCCGCACAGATGGGTGAACGTTTGCCCCATATATTGGTTTACCCTGGGGGTCGGTAACACTTCCAGTGAGTGTGACGCCTGGCGTAAGGATGATATCAACGGGCTTGCTGTGGTCGCCCAGTTCTATGGCAGTCGCGAGATTACGGTTTGGGTCCCGCGCAAACAATCTTAAGATTAAGCGTTTTTCAGAAGGGCCAGGGATTTCGAACTTTCCGGCTGCATCGGTCTTAATCGGATGCCCGCCGTGCGGCATCGGGAGAACCAGTACGCCGACCACGGGTTTTCCCATTTGGTCACGTACTACTCCGTCAATTTTGACTCGGTCGTCCTCGGGACCCGAAGAAGCTGCAGTCAGGGTCTTGGAATGTTTATTCGACGTAGAAGTATTACAAAAAGGGATCAACCCAACCTTAACAACTGTGAAAACTACCGAACCCAAAATGGCAATTACTACAAACGCCAATATTAACCATCGGTATCCATTCTTTCTAAACAGCGTAACCATGATAATCCTCCATTTTAATTACGTGCAGTTCACAATTATTGCGCCACTACTATTATAGACGCAAAAGCGAGTAAAAAGTTACGCAATTTTTTTACCGAATTACTTGAAATAGCTAAACAACCCCGCAATAAATTTGGGGGCTAAATACAAACTCATACCAATTGTAATTAAAAGTTGCACTTTACATAAAGAGCAGCGAGCCATCCCCAAGCTGCGCTTGAGGCTGCCACCCTTTTGTGACAAACGCAAGAAGCGCAGTAATTAAATGCAATTGGTATCATTACGTCGCCGTGCCGGCGACGGCTAAACAGAGCCCCAAAATAAATTTGAGGGCTAAACATTTTTGAATCTTTGGGCTATGATACAAAAACGTTTTTGTAATATCTTATTTGTGGGGTGCCTTTTTGGCCAAGGACTATCGTAACAACATCAAAACGGAATGGGCGGTTATCAATATCGTGGGTTGTAAGAAAATAACGGGCGGTCCTTAGCAATTTTGCTTTCTTGGCAAATGTGATAGACGATTCGACAGAGCCGAAAGTTTCGTCGGCCCTGGTTCTGACCTCGACGAAGACGATAGTCCTGTCGGGAGCGACCATAATCAGGTCGATTTCGCCGGCCTTGCAGGAGAAGTTGCGGGTTAGGATTTTGAGGCCTTTTCTTTCGAGGAACCTCCGGGAGCGTTTTTCGCCCCATCGGCCGAGCAGCTCGCGGTCGGCCAACAGCTTGCGTCTGTTCAGGAGCATATCGTTGTTTGTATAAATTAGGGATTAAGTAAAACCTGCGGTAAAACTACAGAATACGAAATATTGCGTCGCCCCTTCGACTGCGCTCAAGGCAGGCTTACCGGCGATGGCTAAACGACCCCCAGGACAAGCCTGGGGGCTGATATGGAACGACCTTTGTCAAGCCATAATATTTAGTTGTTTTATTCTTTTCTACATCTTCTTAATGACACTTCAAGGTGCAGGCGGCTTCGACGATGAATCAGTCTGATATCCGTGGATTAGCCTGTCTATGACAAACCAGAGCCGACATTGATATTCTTCGTCAGGAGCCTTTTGCCTTCTAAAATCGTGAGTTCAGTCCGCCACAGGCAAGACCTATCACATAGCCCCGCCGCATATTACTCCTATCGTGCCTGCACCCGTCAGTATCATCCTTATATCCAATTTTCAAATATCAAAAATCTTCGGAGGAGGGCTGATGAAAAGAAAATAAAATCGTAATTCATCATGCCGCCTTTTCTTGGTTTCTTGCCTGATATTCTTTGAATACCGACCATATAAATCCTGCTAATTCTCTGGCTACAGCTACTGTGGCTTTGCACGGCATCTTGCCACGATTAATAAGATACCAGTAACGTTTTCGAAGCCGTCGTCCAGCTCTGTCAGCGATGTCTATTACCCATTGCGGCTGGTCCTTTCTTCGTTGTCTCAAGGCCTTGCTTCTTGCAATGTATGGATGCCGATAATGCCAGGCCGTTTCTATCAGCAGACGCCGGACGCGTTTATTGCCTGCTTTGGTTATTGAGCCTTTGTGCTCTTTTTCGCCGGTGGACGACTCAGAGCATGTAAGTCCAAGATAGCTCATAAGCTCACCAGGACTGGAAAAACGACCAAAGTCAAATATCTCAGTGATTATCGTAATAGCTGTCAGCGTATCTATTCCATGGAAGCAACGCAAAAGTCCGACTACCTCTTTATAGGTTTTGCTTTCCGCCAGCTTTTCCACTTCCTTGTCGAGAGAAGCTAAACGCTGCATACAATGCTGCATCTGGGTGAAATAGTTGTCAAACACATCCCGCAGCAGCGGCTGTTCATCAAATTCGAGGCTACACAGCCAGCGAAGATGTCTTTGTGTCCAGTGTTTACCATTTGTGTAGACGTAGCCGTGACGGGTAAGAAATTTGAGCAGTTGGTGGCGTATCCTTTTTAGGTTTTCCTGCGCTGTTTGCCTGCATCGTGTCAGCTCGCGGGCTGCCTCCTGTTTCTGGTCTGGGGCATATACCTCTGTGAGCAGCCCTGCCTTGAACATTGCAAGTAATTTCTTTGCATCCCTGCGGTCTGTTTTTATTCTGTCTCCGGGCTTTATCGGTGTTAGGGATGGTGCGATGACCGCACATTTAAAATCCAAAGCTTCTATCCTGCGTTTGAGAGTGAAACCACAAACGCCCGCCTCATAGCAGAATCTGACATCTGCTGGTGCCTGCTTTTTGATCTTGTTCACCATCTTCTTGATGTCACGAGCGGTGTTTTTGACGGTGAACTCAACAATCTGCCCATTGCCAGGATAATGTAGTGCAACTTTGTGCTCTTTTTTGTGTGTGTCCATTGCTACATGTGTGGTATAATTAGTCATGACCGGCTCCTTTACATTGTATGCGGCTCTGTTGCCGCAAGGTTAATAATCCGCGATTAACAGTGGTTACAAACCACCTTGTCGCATAAGCTATATCGGCTTATGGCGACGTTTACAATCACGGGGGCCGGTCGTTCCATATTTTCTAAACGATTATTATTTTGAGACGGTGTGGGTGCTGTGCCGCTGAGCGAGCCTGATGGCTTTGCCGGTTCGCTTGCGAAGGTAATATAATTTTGCCCGTCTTGTTTTGCCGCTTCGGATGGCCCTGATATTGAGAACATTGGGCGAATGAAGCGGGAAGATTCGTTCGACGCCCTCGTTATTGACAATCCGCCGGACTGTGAAGTTTTCGCTAATGCCTCGGCCCTTGCGGGCGATTACGGTGCCGGTAAATACCTGCGTGCGCTCTTTGTCGCCTTCTTTGATACGGCAGTGGACATCTACAATATCGCCTATTTCAAAGTGCGGTATGTTTTTCTTCAAACTTTTACTTTCAACCGCATCCAATATTTCCGTTTTCACTGATTTATCTCCCAATAAAAAGTGCACAAGAGCCCCCGTCAGAGGAACATAGAAGCACATCCAGGGATAAACTCCAATGCAAAAGTGCACAAGAACACATATAAATTTACTCAGTTTTCTCTAATATATCCGTCTTCGGCCTAAAAACAAGCACTTTTTTGAAAATTGCTGTTTTTGGGCGTTTCAGGGCAGATTAAGCTGCCTTGAATAAGTTTTTGTACAATAGTGTGCTTGAGGCTTCGCCTCAAATCGTATTATTTCTGGATTCCCGCTTTCGCGGGAATGACAAATCGTTTTGATTGTCTAAAAACTTTCTAACAACAGCATAAAAACGGCAACTATTCGACCGGCTATTTTTTCTTCCGGCCTGATTAGACTGGCCAGTTCGGTGAGTCAGTGCGGGCGGTCTTCAGATATTCTTCAATCTTAGCTATCACATTGGGATGCTCGGCGGCGATGTTTTGCTCTTCCGTGATGTCTTTATTCAAGTCGTAAAGCTCCAATGGCTTATTCGGGGCCAGGAGGACGGCCTTGTAGTTACGCCAGCGCACCACCTGCTGGAGATTGCGCCCGATGAATTCCCAGTACAGAAAACGGTCAGATGTGTTCTGTGGTCTGCCGAGCAGCGTGGGCAAAACGCTTATGCCGTCGATGTCTGAAGGGACTCTGGTGCCGGCCAGCTCAGCAAGTGTCGGCAGCAAGTCGGCAAAGTACCAGACGGCATCGCTGGTCCTGCCGACGGGCACTTTGCCCGGCCAGCGGGCAATCATAGGCGTGCGGATGCCGCCCTCATATATATCGCCCTTTTTTCCCCGCAGTTGGCCTGAGCTATCGAAAATCCCTTCCCAGCGCTTGGCTGCCCCGTTGTCCGAACAAAAGAACACAAGTGTCCGGGCGTCGATTGCCAGGTCCTTCAATAGCGCCATAATGCGGCCTATGTCTGCGTCCATTCGTGTAATCATTGCCGCGTGCACTTTTGCATCGGCAGGCCAGGGCTTGTCCGCGTAGGGTTCTGTGCTCGGGATTTCGTATTTTGCGTGCGGGATGGTATATGGCAGGTACAGAAAGAACGGCCCGCGCTTGTGGCGGCGAATAAAATTCAGGGCAAAATCGGTGAACAGGTCGTGGGCATACTGTTCTTGCCGGCCATCGGCATTTCCTTCGAGGATTTGCTTTTTTTCGTTGTGCCAGAGGTACGGCGGATAGTAGGTATGTGCACGCCTTTGGTTGAGATACCCGAACCATTCATCGAAGCCCTGTCTGTTGGGGACGCCGGTGTTACCCGGTTCTCCGAGGCCCCATTTTCCGGTAATGCCGGTGACATAGCCGGCCTGCTTTAGCACTTCGGCCACGGTGACGTCTTCGGGTTCGAGTGGGACGCGCCTTTGTGGTGAGCCGTTGTCCAGAACGAGGGTACCGCCTACCTTGCCGAAATTACCTCGGACACGCGTGTGGCCGGTATGCTGGCCGGTCATCAGGACACTTCGTGACGGCGCGCAAACTGTATAGCCGGCATAGCACCGGGTGAAACGTGTGCCCTCGTCGGCAAGCTGGTCGATGTTCGGCGTTTTAATTTCCTTCTGGCCGTAACAGCCGAGGTCACCATAGCCCAAATCGTCGGCCATAATGAAGATGACGTTCGGGCGTTTTGTTGGATTTCTGCCTCCAACAGATGCGCTCCGGCAGCCGGCCAAAGATATCGCCGCTGCGGCAGAAAATTGGTGGGCTAAAGCCCACCCTACAATTTTGAGAAATTCGCGTCGTTCCATTAATTATTTTCCTTTCTGTTATATAATATTAGTCCGGTTTTCTGTCCCAGGGCTGAGGAGGTGTCGGGTCATATTTTGGCTTTGCATCCTCGGCGGGGAAGGAACGCACAACAGCCTCAAGTTTTCTGCGTGCGGCGAGGACCTTCGGGTGCGTGCTGTCGATGAGGTTATTCGTTTCAGCCGGGTCGGTGAGCAGGTCGAACAGTTTGGCGCTTTTGCCGTTGAGCACCCAGAGCTTGTACTGCTTGTTACGCACAACGCGGTCGGTGAATTTCATTTTGGGTGTAACGCCGTTGGCGGTAAGCCTGGCGGCTCCAAAACCCATAGCCATAATCCACTGGCGAGAAGAATCTTTTTCCTTGCCCAGGATAAGCTTTGCGATGGAACGGCCGTCAATGACGACGTCCTTCGGCAGCGAAGCAGCGCCTAATTCGGCGAAGGTCGGCATCATATCAGTAAAGTCGGTCAGGGCATCGGTAACGACGCCGGCGGGGACGAGGCCGGGACAGTTGACGATGAACGGCTCCCTTACACCGGGTTCGCCGAGAGAGGCTTTGCCGCCTCTGACGTTTCGTCCGTTCATCCGGGCGCTAATACCCTTACTGGTGCCGTTGTCGGTTGTGAAGAATATGATTGTGTTGTCGCGAATCTTCAATTCATCCAGTGTCTTGACGAGTCTGCCGACGGCAAGGTCGGTATAGCGAACCATTGCTTTATGCCGCTCCATTTTGCTTTGGGCATCGGGGTCAAGCGGGGTGGTGGTAAGCGGGCCGTGTGTCAGGGCCATAGGGAAGTACAGCATCATCGGTTCGTTCTTATGGCGCTTCATAAAGTCAATCAGGAAATCCACAAATACATCGGTTCCGAATCTGCCTTTATAGGTTTTGCTGCCCTGTTTAGTGTTGATGTAAGGGTCCCAGTAGCGTTTTGAACTGGGCGGATTATTAGATTCAAAGCCTGTCCACATGCAGTGCTCGTCGAAGCCGTGTTTTTGCATAGTGTCCGGCTGTACGCGAAAGTCATTTATTTGCCACTTACCGGCTGCGGCGGTAACGTAGCCGGCGCTTTTGAGCACACGTGCAAAAGAGATATTGTGTTTGGGGTCGAAATGGCAGCCGGCCCCCCAGCGCGGGACATCCCAGTGGTTGCACCAGCCGTGGCGGAAGGGATACTGGCCGGTCAGCAGCGTAGCGCGGGTGGGTGTGCACTGGGGCATCGAATAGGCATTGTTAAAGCGCATTCCTCCTTCGGCAAGTTTGTCGAGGTTGGGGGTTTTCATTTCCTCGCCGCCATAGCAGCTTACCCACTCGGGGCCGAGGTCGTCAACCATAATGAAGATGATGTTCGGCTGTTTTTTTGTTGAGTGCTCGCTTCCGTTAAGTTGCCCTTGGCAACCGACTAAAGGTAACATTGCTGCCGCAGCACCGCCGGCTGCTAAACTGAGAAATTCACGTCGGTTAAGATTGTGCATTTTTTTCCTTTCCTGCTTCTAAGATAGAATAGGAACACCCCCAAACAAGTTTGAGGATGCCACCCAACTGCTCAAAAACCGGTTGGCCTTGTCTTTATTTGTCTCCTTATTTTTTGTTACATGCCTTTGGCTTTTTTGGCAAGGTCGTTGCAGCGTTTTCGCAGGGAGGTCAGGGTCTTTTGATATTTTTCGTCTTTTGCCAGGTTGATTGTTTCGGCCGGGTCGTTCTGTAAATCGTAAAGCTCTTCGTAATTATAATCAATATAGCGTGCGTATTTCCATCGCTGGGTGCGAAGGGCTTCGGTGCGGGCGATGGTTTTGTGCACAAATGGATGCTCGTAAAAGAATTCGGTTCGCCACGTTGGTTTTTGGCCTTTGAGCAGTGGGAGCAAACTTCGGCCCTGCATTTGTTGGGGGACACTTAGGCCGGCCATCTCGAGAATAGTCGGGGCGATGTCCACGTTGAGCGCCATCTGGTCGAGGACGAGGCCACGGCGTTTGCTGTCTGCTCTGGGGTCATAGACGAGTAGCGGGACGCGGATGGACAGCTCGTGGGGGAACCATTTTCCGGCAAGGCCGTACTCGCCGAGATAGAAGCCGTTGTCACCGATGAGCATTACGACTGTGTTGTCATTAAAGTTGAGCTGCTTCAACTGGTCGCGGATTTTTCCAATAACGACATCGACGCCGGTAATAAGACGGTAATAGCTCTTGACGGATTCCTGGAACTTTTCGGGGTTCGGGAAGCGTATCTTCCATCGCCTGCGGGCCTCGGAGGTTCGAAGGAATTCGGGCAGGGCGTCAAAATAGAGTGGCTTGGCTGTTTCGGGAGTTGGAATGGCAACGTCACTGTATAGATTTTCGTAAGCGCGGTCGTAAAGAAACTGTCGCGGGTCACTATCCTGAACGTGAGGGGCCTTGAAACTTACCGACAGGCAAAACGGCTGGTCTTCTGAGCAGCCGTGCAGGAACTCAATCGCCTGCTCACCCATAATCTGGGTCAGGTGTTTGTAGTTGCCGTTTTCGTCTTTGTTTTCGTATCTGCCCTGGCCGGGGAAGCCCTTCCAATAGTCGTATTTGTCGATGGGTAAATCTTTCTTTGTTCCGACACCGTATTTTCCTATAAAGCCGATTCGGTATCCGGCCTGGCTCAGGAGCATCGGGTAGGTTTGGGCAAGTACCTCTTCGGAGAAATGCGTCCTGAAGTCGATGATGCCGTGCCGCCGTGTCCATTGGCCGGTAAAGATACTGGCACGACTGGATGCACATATCGAGGTGGTAACAAAGGCATTCTTAAACCTCACGCCGTTTGCCGCCAGGGCATCCATATTCGGAGTCTGGATAATAGTATTACCGGCACAGCCCATTGTATCGGCTCGCTGGTCGTCGGTCAGTAAAAAGATGATGTTAGGTTGTCTTTTTGCTGCGGCACGGCGTTCGGCAAGCTTTCGGTCGCAACCAGTTAAAGACATCGCAGCGGCTATGGAACCACCGGCTGCGAGAGATAGAAATTGACGTCGATTTATGTTTTTCATTTTGCTCTTCCGTTATTCATTTTGTTTACTATTTCTTCGGATCTTAATAAGTTTGTAGCAGTAATATAACTGTAATCCTATTGCAACGAAAAACAGGTAATAGCGGATAAAACCTTCAATTCCTGTAGCAAATATTGTGCACCAAATTAAGACAAGGATTACAACTGCAACAGTATAAAATTCCTTTTTCGTTACATATTGGCTGTCATTCATGTGATTTAACCTCCCTTTATTTTTTGTCGCTGTCTTTTAGCAAATCAGGTCGCCATTTTTTTGTTCGTTCGATGGCCTGCTGACGGCGCCATTCGGCGATTTTGGCGTGGTCGCCGCTTAAAAGAATATCAGGAACCTTCATATCGCGAAAGACCTCCGGCCTTGTATATTGCGGGTATTCTAAAAGACCTTCGCTAAATGAATCGTCTTTGGGTGAGTCCTCGTCGCCGAGGGCGCCGGGTAACAATCTTACGACTGCATCAATGATTACCATGGCGGCTAACTCGCCGCCGTTTAAGACGTAATCTCCTATCGAGATTTGCTCGGCATCGAGGCCGATGCGAATTCGCTCATCGAATCCTTCATACTTGCCGGCGATTAGGATTAGGCGTTTTTCTTTGCTTAGTTCAACGGCTTTTTTCTGGTCGAATCTTTGTCCCTGCGGGGTCAGGAGGATGACCCGGCCTTTTTCCGGTGATAATTTCTGGACATGCTCGAAGCAATCGAAGAGAGGGCCGGGCATCATAACCATACCCGGCCCGCCACCATAAGGTTTATCATCAACTTTTCTATAGCTGTCGGCGGCGAAGTCCCTTATATCGGTAAGAGCGATTTGGACAAGTCCCACATCCTGAGCCCTTTTTAATATCGAGCAGCCCAAGGGCGATTCGAACATCCGGGGAAAAAGTGTAAGAATATCCACACGCATCGGCTTTTAGGTCAAAACCCTCAGTAAAACTGAGGGCTAAATAAGCGTCGCCCCTTCGACTGCGCTCAGGGCAGGCTTACCGGCGACGGCTAAACGACCCCCCAATAAATTGGGGGGCTAAATATGAAATCTATTCTTCTTTTGCTTCGGGTTCGGTTTTTTCTTCGGCTTCGGTTTTGGCCTCTACATTTTCCTGGGCCGTTTCAGTCTCAGGCTTTGCTTCGGCCTCGGTCTTGGTTTCAGCTTCTTCTTCAGCCTTGGCTTCGGTTTCTTCTTCGGCTGCTGCTTCGGTTTTGGGCTCGACCTTTTCCTCCGCCGTTTCAGTCTCAAGCTTCGCTTCGGCTTCGGTCTTTGTTTCGGCTTCTTCTTTAGCCTTGGCTTCTGTTTCTTCCTCGGCTGCTGCTTCGGGGCCGGCCTGTTCTTCTACTGCTTCAGTTTTGGCCTCGACCTTTTCTTGGGCTGTTTCAGCTTTAGTGTCGGGCTTTTCTTCTACTACTTCGTCTTCGGTTTTTTCTTCATCAGCCTTAGCCTTTGCTTCGGCTGCTGCCTTTGCTTTTTCTTCGTCTGCTTTGGCCTTGGCCTTTGCTTCGGCTTCTGCTTTGGCTTTTTCCTCGGTGGCCTCGGCTTGCTTTTGGGCGGCAATTCTTTGAGCTTTGTTGAACAGCTCGCCTTTAGCGCCGGCTATGGC
>Ga0307430_1002682_pt1 | contig 11552 bp, 6 predicted proteins | sample SalMarWE160130MG_FD_202159 | JGI IMG/M metagenome (GOLD analysis project Ga0307430, IMG submission 202159) | Salt marsh sediment microbial communities from the Plum Island Ecosystem LTER, Massachusetts, United States - WE1603-130 | ecosystem: Environmental > Aquatic > Marine > Intertidal zone >... | reverse complement strand
CTGCCGGCAGTAGCTTGCTGGATAAAGATGAGGGTGCTGTTGCGCAGAAGTGTCGAATAGCAGCGGCTGTGTGGGCCGGCCCACTGACGGCTCGGGGAATGGAAACGGCGGGCGAGGTGGTACCAGGCGAAACGGTTAAGCTCGCGCAGGAGTTTTTGCGAGTCGGGGTCTTTGACGTGCCGAAGCATTCGCGAAAGTTCCTTGATGGCGACAACGGTATAGGTCGGGCTGTTGTACTCGCGGAATGAGCCTTGCTCGAAGGTAAAATCGTAAAATCTTTTTAGCCTTTTCTTTCCGTAGTCGGCCAATTCATCGACGCCGAAGACCTCTCCTGCTGTTAGTGTAACGTAAGTGCCCATAACAGCGATGTTGGTATAACCGGGGCCGACGTTTCGGCGCTTTATGGAGTATGCAGCGTGGAGGATGGAGTCTTTGACCTGCTGCTCCAGCTCATCAGGGAGGCGGTGCATGTGGTCACGGACGACCTGGAGGAGTTGTGTGCCGCAGAAATCGGCCCAGTTCCAATCGGGTGGTGACATCTTCTCGAGCGGTTCTTCCATAAACCACGACCATATTCCGTAGGTTCTGCTGTTGGGGTTTTGGTCCTGGAGTGAAATTACTTTGCGGAGGATTTCTTGTGCCCGCTTACAGCGGTCCGGTTCGCCGCTGTCGAGCAGTGCGACGGCGTAGTTGAGCGAGTCACGGGTTGGGTGGACGTAGCCGGCTTTGAGCGTGGTGTGATAACCAGGGGAAGAGAAGGGTCGGCGGATCATTTTTTCCGCAGGGTCGTAACGGACATCCTGTTTGCTCAGGGCTTTGAGGAAGCCAGCCTTTTGCTGCTGAGATAAGAACAGCTCCGCAGCGGAACAAACAGTCGGCACGCACAAGGTCAGCAGGCATATTATCATTAACTTAGACCGAAGGTAACCCATTGGCATCACCCCTTTGTCCGGTATTTGCATAGTGCTCTGTCACGATAGAATTTGTTAGTAATGTAAAATAACAATATACCATTAACATTTCTGGATTCCTGCTTCCGCAGGAATGACAAGTCATAAATTCAATCGTGACGCAGTAATATGCTAAGTGTTATAAAATCTGAATCGGCCCTCTGAGTCCAACGCTTGGTTTTCTTTTATGAGCTATTATTTTTTGACTTTTGGCACATCGGGGACGTTTGTTTCAGGGAGCCATTTTGCGAACTGCTTTTTTATGCGGGTGTACTTAGGGTCGTCAGCGAGATTGTTCCACTCCAACTCGTCGTTGTCGTGGTCGTAGAGCTCTTCGGTGCCGTCGCTGTAACGGATGTATCGGAAGCGTTCGGAACGCAACGAATGGTTATTTCGGCCATGCGTTGTCAAGGCCGGACGGTCCCATTTCGCTTTTGGATTCTTCAATAAAGGTAAAAGACTTCGGCCTTCGAGTTCGGGTTTCGCAGTAAGGCCACAAAGCTCTATCAGCGTCGGGTAGATATCAACCATAGTAACAGGTCGCGAGCAGCGTCGGCCGGGTTTAGTGATGCCGGGTACGACGGCCATCAGGACGTTATGGGTTGCTTCTTCCCAGAGTGAGAATTTGCGCCAATGCAGCTTTTCGCCTAAGTGCCAGCCGTGGTCGCTCCAGAGTATAATCACAGTATTGTCTGTATAAGGACTTTTATCGAACGCATCAATTAGGCGACCCACGCAGGTATCTACAAAACTGATAGAAGCCAGGTAACCCTGTACGGCCTTACGCCATTGTTTGTGCTCGATGACCTTTTTATGGTCTTTCTCAGGCTTGGCCATTTTTTTGCCGAGCGGTGGGATATCGTCAAGGTCGTTTTCGTTGATATTCGGCAAAGTTACCTTGTCGGGGGGGTACATATCGAAATATTTGGTCGGTACGTACCAGGGCAGATGGGGACGGAAGAAGCCGCAGCCGAGGAAAAACGATTTGTCGTGCTTTTTTTGCAACTGCTTTATTGCCCAGTCGGCGACCTTTGAGTCGCCCATTTCGTCGTCGGGGACGTCCACCGGACCCCAGTCGAAGTGAGCGGTTTTGGGGATGCCGTTCAGTGGCCGGTTCGCAGGCATCGGGTCATCGGGTTTGTTCTTCTGCTGGGACGGGAAATAATCCTGCCACGAGGGTGGGTCTGGGAAACGTCCATGGTAAATCTTACCTCCGCCAACCGCGCTGTAGCCGTGAGCCATAAAGTGCTGCGGGATCGTAACGGCGTTACTAAGGGCCGGCGATTTTCTCCATGGATGGGGATTGTGATAGACGCCGGAGGTTGACGGCAGGATACCGGTCATGAGACTGGCCCGTGAAGGATTGCAGGCAGGGGCTGAGCAGTGGGCGTTTGTAAAGAGCACGCCTCTTTGCGCAAGGCGGTCGAGGTTCGGGGTCTTTACGTCGGGATGTCCGCCCAGACAGCCAATCCAGTCATTCAGGTCGTCAATGGCAATGAACAGCACATTAGGGTGTCCGGGCAGCTTCGAGGCCGACTGTTGAGAAGCGCCGGCACATCCCGGCAAAAAAAACGCCGCCGTGCCCGCTGCGGTTAGTTTTAGAAAATCTCTGCGATTCATAGCTCCAGATATTCGATTCATTTTTCTGCCTCCTGTTAGTTTGCTTTGCTTAGGTTTTTATATGACCGCAATTATCCGGTGGAAGTGCCGGTTTGTCAAATAAGTAAGTTTTTTCATTTTGCAGATAACCCCCGTTAAAACCAGGGGCCAAATATGAAGCTCGTGAAAGCCTGGATTTCTCAAGTAAATCCGTGCAAAAAAATAAGATTTTGATAGTATAGAGCGCATAGGAGATAACTCCTAAATTCTAATCCCCGTTTTCACGAGGACAAGTTTCTAAATCCTAAAGAAAGGAATTTAATCGCTGATTAAAAGGATTAGCTAGCCGCAGGGGGCAACCCCCGCTTAGATAGGTAAATCATCTCTCGGGGCAGGCATACAAGAATGTTGACATTTTATTTCTGGCAGACTAAATTGATAGTCAAAAAGTGTTGTGTATTATTATGTTAGCCCAGAAGAGAAAGGATAGAACTCGATGCCGTACGAATCTGTTGATGCTCTTCAGCGCGCACTGACCCGAAAAGTATTTCATTATGCCAAAGACGCGAAGAAGGCCGCTGGCCGCGCACTGGGCACACTGGTCGAGATCATCACCTTCTACCTCATCAAGAGTTGGGGGTACGAGAAGCACACAGCAATTGAGAGGCGTCTCCCGGAGTACGCGAATCCAGAAATCACACATAACGTCGAATTCAGTCTACACCCATCGTATGAACTCGTCTCCTTCCAGATTCCCAAGTCTGAACTTCCCTTGACACCAAGGAAGCTTGCCAAGCATATTTCTACTACCGACTGGATGGCGGACGAATCGAAAACAACACAACTACTAACTTCTGATCAAATCCTTCGGAATGCGTGTGTCTTGTACGAAGATGGTGCACGAATGATCATCGCCTACCTTGGAAAAGCGACGAAGATCGCCTACCGAGTCTCTATGTACCAACTCACCCCTCACCCCTTCGCCGTTCTCGAATGCAAGCGGGTCGGCGTTGAGGAAGGCGTCAAGAAAGGTCCACAGACAATAGAGAAAGCCAAACAGGGAGCGTACGTTGCACGCACAGTATCATCGCTGCAGAAGATCAGGATGTCTGACGGCTCCATCTACGGGGTACTCCACCTTGACAGCGGAGATCTCCGGTACGAACCTTATGAACAGTTCCTTAGAGCCGTCATCGCGTCGGATGATGCCTGCTTGCTACGAGACTTCACGCTTACTGTTGGCGTAGTCAGCAACCACGGGAACTGGTTCACCTCAGATGACCACAACAAGGAACTCAAGGTCTTGGCACAGTCATACGACTGGCTCCTCTTCCTGACGGACGCTGGCCTCTCCACATTCGTTGAGTCCTTACTTGTCAAACCAGCCAAGCAGTACAAACCGATAAAGGACGCCTTTGTCAAAAGCTACACCGGCAAGAAGGGCGCCAACAGATTTACGAAAGTCAAGATTGCACTTGCTGCGGACCTTGCACTGCAAGAGTACTTCTCCGCCAATCTGCCGGAAATCGAGATGTGGTTCAATGTGATCTCACCAGCCGGGCGCTCAATTACTGAGCTTAAACGAGAACTCGATTCATTGTCGGCAAAGAACTGGAAGGAGATTCTATCTTGACGGCGGGCAGGACAGTAAATTCACAGAGTGTGGACTGGTGCACGCCCCAGAAATACGTTGACGCTGTCAAGAGAGTCTTCGGTGGCAGAATAGACCTTGATCCATGCTCAAACCAATGGTCCATCGTCGCCGCCGAAACGGAATACAGCCTGCCAGAGCATAACGGGCTCAAGGAGTCGTGGGACTTCCCCACAATCTATGTTAATCCTCCGTACGGAGCGGACAAGGAACGAGAAACTACAATCAAACACTGGCTCTACAAATGTGCACATGCACACAAACATTATGGTTCAGAGGTGCTTGCACTCGTCCCTGTTGCCACCAATACGAGCCACTGGAAAGAATACGTGTGGGGACAGGCGACGGCTGTTTGTTTCCTCTACGACACACGACTCCGGTTTCTTGTCGAGGGCAAAGATGAAGGCAAAGGCGCACCGATGTCATGCGCCATGATCTACTGGAACAAAAATATCGAAAAGTTTATCGACGTATTCAATGAGTTTGGTGCAGTTGTCGATTTAAGACCATTGCAGGGCAAAGCAATCGGTGATAGAAACAAATTGCACCAGATGAAATTCTTCGATGATATTTAGGGCTAATTATTTAAGTTTAAGCTTATTGCCGGGCTCCAAGCGACATTTTTGGGATTCGACCCGTTCGACTTCGCTCAGGGCAGGCTATGCTCACCACAGGGTTCATGTTATCATTATGGTAGGTCAGAGGCGCGAAATATCACAGCCTACATAGTGTTTTCACGGGCTGGAAGCCCGTGCCACATCAGAACCAGTGGTGCGAAGGATCGCAGACTATAAGGTGGTTCATTTGTCCTGGGACATTTTTTTCAGTTGTTCTTCGATGTTTGCCAGCCTGGCGCTAATCTGTAGTATAGTGACGGTTCTCGACGTAGAGTAGAATAGGTACGTAAGGAGAACAGCGATTATAATCAGTACTATCAATACCGTATCTGAGCGGCGTATAAACCAGAATTCGTCACTGGTAAGAACGCCCTCGATTTTGTTTTCCAACACAAAGACCTTCAAATTGTGCAAGACCACAGCGCACAGGATTGTAATCAGCCAGCCTATTGCCGCAATCCACTTGAGCTTTCTAAGTCGGGTCTTATGTTTTTCGATGATTTTCCCTGCCGAATTCTTGCTTACATCGGCCGCTCCGGCGGAATCCTTATCCATTTGTTTGAGAAGCTCTTCTTTTAATTCATTTTCTTTAGCCATTTTTATTTCTCCATTTCTTTTTTAAGTGCGAGTTTTGCATAATGGATACGTGATTTAACAGTGCCCAACCTGCAATTAATTACCTGCGAGATTTGTTCGTACGACATTTGTTCAAGGAAACGCAGCATCAGGACCTCTTTATATTCGGGCAGTAACTCTTTCAGACATCTGTGGATTTTCGCCGCATCTTCGGTAGAAAAAACATCGTTCTCGGTATCATTCGGGACGGTTATGTTTTCGTTAAGCTCGGACAATTTCCTTTTTCTCCTGAATCGCTGATACACCTTGTTACGGGCGATACGGTACAACCAAGATGAGAACGCATCGGTTTTTTTGAGAGTATGTATGCGCCTGATAACGGTCAGCCAGGTATCCTGAAAGACGTCTTCGGCTGTTTCGGAATTTGTTGACAAACGAATTATAAAGTAACGCAGCGGCGCCTGGTATCGCTCGATAAGTTCGGCAAGAGCATTCTTATCGCCAATCTGACAACGAAGTATCAGCACTTGTTCTATTAGCTTGTCACTTGAGTTCATATCTTACTCTCACCTTATAAAGATGCGCTGCAAGTTGATAAGTTCAAGAGTTTACTAATTTTCCTGGTTTTTGTTTAAGAAATCTACCATTTCCTGAGCGGCGAAAGCGAGGTTAAGAGAATGGCCCGCTAAACGCACCTGTTTAGGCACCAAGGTAATAAAAAACTTGCGAAAGTAAATGGTGATTGTTATCTTATTCAGTTCGTTTTGTCATCAGAAGTACATTGTGAACCTTTGATTACGGGAAATTCGTGATGAGTGTAACTAAAAAGAACCCAGGGCTATCAGAACTTGATGAGCTTTGTATCCAAACGATCCGGTTTCTGTCGGCCGAAGCTGTACAGAAAGCAAAATCGGGGCATCCGGGTATGCCGATGGGAATGGCGCCGGCGGCGTACGTGCTGTGGACCAAATATATGAAGCATAACCCGGCTAATCCGAAATGGCATAATCGGGACCGTTTTGTTCTATCAGCCGGGCACGGTAGTGCGCTGCTGTATTCGATGCTGCATTTGGCCGGTTATGGTTTGAGCCTGGATGAATTGAAGAACTTTCGCCAGTGGGGCAGTAAGACGCCGGGACATCCGGAATATCACCCGGAGCTCGGAGTTGAAGTTACGACCGGGCCGTTGGGGCAGGGGATTTCCAATGCGGTCGGGATGGCAATAGCGCAAAAATATCTGGCTAACTATTTCAACAGGGAAAACTTCCCCGTTATCGATTACAAGATTTATGTAATCGCAAGCGACGGTGATTTGCAGGAAGGCGTTGCGTCAGAGGCCAGCTCCTTGGCGGGACATCTGGGGCTGGATAATCTGATTGTTGTTTACGATGATAATCATATAAGTATCGACGGCGATACAGACCTTGCGTTTACCGAAGACAGGGCCAAGCGTTATGAAGCATACGGCTGGAACGCGCAAACAGTCAAAGGCGACGGCAATGATATGGCTGCTTTTGAGAAGGCGTTGAAAAATGCCGGGCGAGAAAAAGAAAGGCCGACTTTGATAAAACTGCGGACGCATATTGCTTACGGCAGTCCCAATAAGCAGGATACGGCTGGGGCGCACGGTGCTCCTTTAGGCGATGATGAAATCAAGCTGATTAAAGAAAATTTCGGCTGGGACCCTGAAAAGAGCTTCCATATTCCTGAGCAAGTTCGGGCTTATATGCAAGAGGTTGCAGCGAAAGGGGCAGAGGCGGAGAAGGCCTGGAACAGGATGTTTGCCGATTACGCCGAAGCGTATCCGGATTTAGCCGGTCAGTTCCGTGATGCCGCGGCGGGTAAGGTGGGTGTTGACCTTGATGAAATTCTGCCGAAATTCGAGGCGGGCAGCTCTATCGCGACCCGTAAGGCCTCGGGGAAAGTATTGGATGCTCTGATGCCGAAGCTGCCTTTGGTTATGGGCGGCTCGGCGGATTTGACGCCTTCGAACAATACGCGGTTTGCCGATGCAAAAGATTTTCAGAAAGATTCACGTGACGGCAGGTATATACGCTACGGGATTAGAGAGCATGCGATGGGTGCGATAATGAACGGGATTTCCGTGAGCGGCCTGCTCAGGGCGTACGGCGGGACGTTTCTGGTTTTCTCCGATTATATGCGGGCGGCAATTCGCGTGGCGGCTATGTCGAAGTATCCAACCATATTCGTGTTCACACACGACAGTATCGGCATCGGTGAGGATGGACCGACCCATCAGCCGGTAGAGCAGTTGGCGAGCTTACGGGCGATGCCGAATTTGCTTGTGTTCCGTCCGGCTGATGCCAACGAGACCGCGCAGGCGTGGAAGTACGCATTGGAGCATCGAGATGGGCCGGTGGCTCTGCTTTTTACCCGGCAGGGATTGACCGTTTTGGACCAGGATAAATATAATTCCGCAACGAATGTTAGTAAGGGCGCTTATGTATTGGCCGGTGCAGATAAGCCCGATGTGCTGCTTTTGGCGAGCGGTTCAGAGGTTGGTATTGCGATGGAGGCCGCAGAGAAACTGGCGGCTGAAGGGATAACCGGGCAAGTAGTCAGTATGCCGTGTTGGGAGCTGTTCGAAAAGCAAAGTAAAGAATATAAAGATTCGGTTATTCCGCCGGGCATCAAGGCGAGAGTGGGGATTGAGGCCGGCGTCGAATTAGGATGGAGTAAGTGGCTGGGTGGAAATGGTATTTTCGTTGGGATGTCGTCCTTTGGCGCCTCCGCGCCGGGCAAGATTTGCCTTGAGAAGTTCGGTATTACAGCAGAGAACGTCATAAAAGCTGCGAAGAAAACTATGGCGAAAAGCCGATAAGATAAACCTGCGCTGAAACCGCCGAATAAATTTGGCGGCTAAATATATTTAGCCCCGCAATAAATTGCGGGGTACGCCTTATGGAACTTGGGCGGGATAAAACGGTAGCAGAGATAGTCTCCCGACTGAAATCGGCCCCCGCGCTTTCTTGCGAAAGCAAGAGCGGGGGTGAGGGGGTGGTTAAAGTCGAGGGGACGTGGGGGTCGTTTGCGCGCCTTTTGACGGCTTATATATCAGAGAAAACCTCTCGGTCTATTCTGTATGTATGTCCGCATATTGACGATGCCGACAAGGCTGCTGATGATTTACATACCTTCGGAGGCGAAAGAATTGATACATTCAGTGCCTGGGAAGGTGAGGAGGATTTGGCGGACGCTACCGATGAGATTAGAACCGAACGGCTTCGTGTCGTGTCGAAAGTGAGTTGTTTAATAGATTCCCGCCTCGGCGAATCTTCGACCTCGACTCCGTTCGAAATGAAAAGAATGGATTCCCGCTTTCGCGGGAATGACACAAAAAAGGACAACCTAAGAGGAAGAAATGGCAGTAATTTTATTATCTCTGCGCCGATACAGGCGCTTTGTCAGCCGATACCGAAGCCGGAAGCGATAGAAGCAAGCTGTCTTCGGCTGGAAACAGACAGAGAAAAGTCGCCGGAAGTGGTCGTTGAATGGTTGATTAAAAATGGTTTCGAGCGGGTGGAAAGAATTGACTTGCCGGGCCAGTTTGCACGCCGTGGGGGCATTGTTGATATTTATGCGCCGCTGGTGCTTAAGACACAAGACTCCGGACTCAAGACACAAGACTCCGGACTCAAGACCCAAGACTCCAGACCCAAGACACGAGACTCCGGACTCAAGACACAAGACTCCGGACTCAAGACACAAGACTCCAGACTCCAGACCCAAGACTCCAGACCCAAGACACGAGACTCCGGACTCAAGACCCAAGACTCCGGACTCAAGACCCAAGACTCCAGACCAAAGACACAAGACCATGAGCTGGCGTCAGAAGCAGAGGCGGTCAGGATTGAGTTCTTCGGTGATACTATCGAAAGTATTCGCGGAATCAATCTGGATACGCAGCGTTCGAGCCAACAGATAGAAAGTATCAGAATAGTTTCAGCGGTGTGCGGGATTGCGGCGGAGCAGAGGGAGCTTTTTGTAAATATCCTGCCGAGAGATGCCATAATAATTCTTGAAGAGCCGGGTGAGATTGAAGAAGTTGCGAATGTATTTTTAGAACGGCTCGAAGATGCGAGCCGGCTTTACAATTGGTCGGATATTTACAAAGCGGCATCTAATTTTACACAACTGAGAATCTGCCGATTCGCCACGGGGCAGGGGGACAATTTCCTCAAAGTGGATATTAAAAGTGTGCAGCAGTATCAGCACAAAGCAACTTCGGTATGGGCGGGGCATAAGGCGGCGCTGGCCGAATTAGTGCAGGAGGCTAAACAGGGAAAAGAAGTGCTGCTTTACTGCGAGAGCTCGGCTGAGCTCAAGCGGGTAGGCGAGATTATCACAGACATTAACAAAGAAATTCCTACAAGATTCAAACTGCTGTCAGGATTTATCCATCAGGGCTTTGTCATAAGTTCGTTGAAACGAATAGTAATAAGCCATCACGAGCTGTTCGGCCAATACGCGCTTAGGAGAAGGCGCAGGCCCGCACGCCCAACGTCGCCGGTGGATACGCTCAGCGATTTGCAGGAAGGGGACTATGTCGTTCACGCTTCCTACGGCATCGGCAAGTTTTCAGGGGTGAAAACGATACGGGAAAAAGACGGCACGAATGAGTACCTTACAATTCAATATGCGGACGGAGTTAAAATCCAGGTTTCGGTTCGTAATATCGCGCTGGTGCAGAAATATATAGGGACAAGTCCGAAACGGCCGAAGCTGAGTAAGGTCGGCTCAAAAAGATGGCAAAAGCAAAAAGAAAAGGTTGCACGTTCCGTCCGAGACCTGGCAGTCGAATTGCTCGATGTTCAGGCGAAACGTCAGGCGACCGGCGGAATTACATTTGGGGAAGATTCGAGCTGGCAGGTGGAATTTGAAGAGTCGTTCGCTTATCAGGAGACACCGGACCAGACCACAGCCGTAGGGCAAATCAAAGCGGACATGCAGCAAGCCGTGGCGATGGACAGACTGCTGTGCGGCGACGTGGGCTATGGCAAAACAGAGCTTGCGATGCGTGCGGCATTTAAGGTGGTCGAAAATGGAAAGCAGGTTGCTATCTTAACGCCGACAACAGTATTGTGTGTGCAGCACGGCAGAACTTTTACAGAGCGGTTTGCAGATTTTCCGGTTTGTATCGAAGTCTTAAATCGATTTAAGACGCCAAAGCAGGCAAAAGACATAATCGCACGGACAAAGGCGGGAAGAGTCGATGTGCTGATAGGGACACATCGGCTCCTGAGTGGCGATGTCGGGTTCAAGGACTTGGGGCTTTTAATAATCGATGAGGAGCAGCGGTTCGGAGTCGAACATAAAGAAAGGCTCAAAAAGCTGCGTGTCAATGTTGATGTTCTTACGATGACGGCAACGCCGATTCCGCGGACACTGCATATGTCGCTTTTGGGGCTGCGCGATATAAGCTCGCTGGCGACACCGCCATTGGACAGGCGAAGTATTGTTACGACCGTTACCGCCTACAATAAGGAACTTATCAGGAAAGCAATCTACCGGGAATTGAATCGTCAGGGACAGGTGTTCTTCCTGCATAACAGGGTCAAAACGATTGAGAAAAAGGCGTGGGAGATTCAGAAACTTATCGGCGAGGCAAAGGTCAGCATCGCGCACGGTCAGATGGCCAAGAGCGAGCTTGAGACGGCGATGATAGAATTTGTGATGGGTGAGACGGACGTGCTCGTATGCACAACAATTATCGAGTCGGGTCTGGATATTCCCAATGCGAATACGATTTTTATAAACGATGCGGACAGGTTCGGCCTGGCGGAACTGCATCAGCTTCGCGGCAGGGTGGGCAGGTATAAGCATCGGGCGTATGCTTATATGCTGTTAGCCAGGTCGCGGCCGATTACGCCGTTGGCGGCCAGGCGATTAAAGGCCATTGAAGAATATTCGCATTTAGGGGCCGGCTTTAGAATTGCTTTGCGGGACCTGGAAATTCGCGGGGCGGGCAATATCTTAGGGGCTGAGCAGTCAGGCCATATCCAAATAGTGGGATACCAGATGTATTGCGAGCTGTTGGCCGAGGCCGTTAGAAGATTAAAAGATGAGCCGGTCGAGCCGATACCGACCGCGGTCGTCGATTTGGGATTTGCAACGTATATACCGAAAAACTATATACCT
>Ga0307430_1002681_pt1 | contig 11558 bp, 8 predicted proteins | sample SalMarWE160130MG_FD_202159 | JGI IMG/M metagenome (GOLD analysis project Ga0307430, IMG submission 202159) | Salt marsh sediment microbial communities from the Plum Island Ecosystem LTER, Massachusetts, United States - WE1603-130 | ecosystem: Environmental > Aquatic > Marine > Intertidal zone >... | reverse complement strand
CCCGCCCCCAACCCCCACTTATTTACCCCTCCCCTGGGGGAGGGGTAGGGCAGGGCGTATTTCCCGATTTAATGATACGCCACCGCCACTTTGCAGTGGTTGGCAAGTTTCTCCCTATTATGTTAAAATAACTGCGTGCATAGTGCATCGCGTGAGGTGAACGGCGTGGGAGATGCAAGTACCCCTAAAATCCCCATAAGGTCCCCTGAGAAAAGCATGCCCCTGCGCGGCTGGATCGTCGTAGTAGCGCTCGTCGTGGCGACGGCTCTTTTGATTTGCGCTGCCTTTCTGGCCTGGCGTGCGGCGCGTGCGCCTTTCCTCGGCTTTTTCACCGAACCGACGTACATCGTTCTCGGCGGGTTGCCTGGATCAGGTGGAGTTAAGGGCAGCGACGTTACTAAGTGCCTCCTCGCATTCGATGGCCAGCCACTGGAGAGCACGACGGCACTGATACAAGCGTTGGAGCAAAAGGCCCCCGGCGACGAAGTGGAACTGGTGGTGGAAGGACAAGATGTGGACATCTCGCTGCCCCGGGTCACGGTGACGCTGGCCGCCCTTCCGGTCGAGGACTTGACCAACTACTTTATCCTGCCCTACGCCATTGCGGTGATTTACCTGGGGCTTGGGGTGTGGGTTTTCCTGATGCGACGGGGCGAAGCGGGTGGGCGGGCGTTTGCCATGTTGTGCGCCCTGGTTGCGCTGAGCCTGGGGTTGATTTTTGATCTTTACACCACCCATCAGTTCCCGCGTACGTGGGTCGCTGCGCTCTCCCTGGTCGGCAGCGTCGCCCTCCATCTGGCACTGGTGTTCCCCCAGCGTGTGCGCTTCCTCGACCGTGCGTACGTGCTTCGCTACCTGGCCTACCTGCCGGGTATAGCCATCGCCGCTATCAACCAATTTACGATTTTGGATTTTGACAACCCCACGGCTTACTTTGCCACTTTCCGCTTTGCCTTCGTCTTTACGAGTTTTGGCATTTTCGCCATGCTGGCGGTGATGGTATATCGTGGGTTTTTGTCAAAATCGCCCATCGTCAAGTCACAGGCGCGCGTTATTCTGCTTGGGACCCTGCTGGCCTTTGGCCCATTGGTGATCTGGCTCCTGTTCTTTGGAGCCGATCCGTCTGTGACGCCTCTCGTGATGCCCTGGATGGTTTTGTTCCCCTTGTCCATAGCTTACGCCATTCTCCGCTATCGCTTGTTCGATATCAGCCAGGTGGTCAGCCGGGGCATCGCTTATGCGATATTGAGCGCCGCGGTGGTCGGATTGTACTCTCTCGCTACCCTTTTGATAAGGCTTTTATTTGGTGAGACACTCGAGGCCAGCCATCCTCTCGTCCTGGGCTTTATCTTGCTGATAGCGTTAGCCTTGAACCCGGTGTGGATGCGTGTGCAGCGCACAGTGGATCGCGTCCTCATGCGCAGCGCTCTCGACAATCGGCAGACCGCGCGTCTCTTTGTCGGTCGTCTGGCCGGGACGTCGGGGTTGTCGTCGCTTTTGCAGGCTCTGGATGAAACGCTGGAGTCAGGATGGCAGTTGCAGTTTGCCGGTCTGTTCTTGTTGGATGAAAAGCAGATGCAGTACGTCCCTCACGCCATCGGGAGCAGGCCGTTTCCATCCGTGGTCTTTGCGAAGGATAGCCCGGTGGTCTATCAGATGCTCCACCTGGGCGAAAGCGTCTATCTCTATCGAGACCGCCCCCTGCCACCCCATATGGTGCCTGAGCGTGAGGCTCTCGAGGCCCTGCGGCCCGCCCTATTGATTCCGGTGCCGGGTCACGGTTGGCTGGCGCTTGGCCCCAAGCGCGATGGGACACTTTTCTCTACAGACGATCTATCTACCCTGGAGTCGGTTGGTTCCAACGTGGCGGTGGGCTTGGAGAAGGCCCGTCTCTTCAGCGATCTGGAGCAGCGGATGACGGAGGTGGACGTGCTGCGTTGGGTCGCGCAGGCGGTCAATTTTACGATGGACGTGGACGACTTGATGGAGTTGATCTATGCGCAGATCAGCCGCGTGCTCGACACCACCAATTTCTACATCGCGCTGCACAACCCCGAGAAAGGGACACTCTCGTTTGCCTTCTACGTCGAAGACGGCGAGCGGCTGTACCCGGATGACGAGTGGCCGGTGGGGATGGGTTTGACGGGCGAGGTTATACGCACAGGTCGGTCTATCGTGACGAAGGACTATACGCAGGAATGCCTGCGCTGTGGAGTCCCGACCGGGGGGCGGCCAGGGCGTGCCTGGATGGGCGCGCCGCTCAACGCTGGCGACCAAGTGATCGGCGTGATGAACGTCTCCAGCTTTGACCCGTCGGCGGTCTATACCGGCGAGCATTTGAAGATATTCTCCGCCATCGCCGACCAGGCGGCCGCGATTTTGGACAAGGCCCGTCTCTATGGCGAGATGGAAGAGCGCGCGCGGCAGTTGGCCGTCCTCAACGAGGTCGGCAGCGTCATTACCTCTACCTTGGATTTGCCATCTGTTCTGAACTTGATTATGGAAAAGGCGGTCGAACTGCTCCAGGCCGAGGCCGGGTCGCTGGTGATGGTGGACGAGGCCACCGGTGAGCTGGTCTTTGAGGTGACCGCAGGGCCGGGTTCCGCCGACCTGGTGGGCGTGCGCTTGCCTCCTGGCACCGGCGTGGTCGGTACGGTGGTTGAGGAAGGGCAGCCGGTGGTCATCAAGGACGCGCAGTCCGACGATCGTTGGTACCAGGACCTTGATGCTGAGTTCATTACGCGCTCCATCATTGCCGTGCCGATGGTCAGCCGTGGGCACGTCATCGGCGTGCTCGAGCTGCTCAACCGCCGCGATAGGGTGCCATTTGACGAGGATGACGAACGACTGCTGATGGCGTTTGCTGCCGATGCTGCCATCTCCATCGAAAACGCCCGCCTGTTCACGCAGACCGACCAGGCGCTCGCCACCCGTGTGGAGGAGCTCTCGACCATGCAACTCATCGACCGAGAGCTCAACATCTCGCTCGACTACCGCCGGGTGATGGACATCACCTTGGACTGGGCGGTGCGTGTCAGCGGGGCGGACGTGGGCCTCGTGGCCGCCGTCGTGGAATTGGAGGATGGCACGCGGGGCCTGCGCTTCCTGGCCAATCGGGGGTATCCAGGGGACATCGTCGATGCCTATGAGGAAACACCCTGGCCGCTGGAGCGGGGCATTATCGGGCGCGTGGTGCGGGCCGGCGAGCCCGAGTTGGTTGTGGACGTGCAAAGCGATCCCGACTACGTGGCGGTTGCGCCGGGGATGACCGTCCAGTTGACGGTGCCCATCCAGCTTGAGGAACGCATCATCGGCGTCGTTAACCTGGAGTGCTCAAAGGCCGGCTATGTCGAGGAAGCTGTCGAGTTCGTCGTCCGTCTGGCCGACCACGCGGCTATTGCTATGGGAAACGCTCGCCTCTTCGAGCGGGTGCGTCGCGCCAACGATGCCAAGACCGAGTTCGTCTCTTTCGTCTCCCACGAGCTGAAGCAGCCGATGACGTCGATGAAGGGCTACACGGATCTTTTGATGAAGGGCGTCGCTGGCGCGCTGACCGAAACGCAGTACGGTTTGCTTGAGACGATACGTTCGAACGTGGATCGCATGAATTTGCTGGTCAGCGAGCTGCTGGATATCTCACGCATTGAGAGTGGGCGCATACGGCTCGAGTTCGGTGATGTGTCTGTGGATAAACTAGTCAGGGATGCGTTGCGGACCATTCGGGGACAGCTTGAGGACAAACAGCAGAAATTGGCGGTAGAGATCGTGCCTGATCTGCCGCTCGTGCGCGGAGATAGAGGCCGGCTGATGCAGGTCTTGACGAACCTGGTGAGCAACGCCCACAAGTACACGCCGGAAGGCGGGGGCATCACAGTTCGGGCCCAGATGTGGTCGGATGGTCAAAGCGACGAGGGTGAGGAAGCGTTTGTATTGTGTTCGGTGGCCGATACCGGCATAGGGATGTCTGAGAAAGATCAGCAGCGTCTTTTCAAGACAAAGTATTTCCGCGCCAGCGATCCCGCCGTGCGCAGCGTCCCCGGCACCGGGCTGGGTCTCGTCATCACCAAGAGCCTGGTCGAGCTGCACGGCGGCGAGATTTGGGTCGAGAGTGAGCTGGGGAAGGGGAGTACGTTCTCGTTTACGGTCCCAGTGGTTGGGATAGAGTAGGGACAGGCAAGCCTAACGAGCATCTGAGAGTGGACGAATTTGCTCTTTGGCTTGCCTTGTGCCTGCTATGGTTCCTGGAAGCGGGCCTCCAGTTGTTCCAGCAGTTCCGCTGCCTCGACCAGCTTGTCCAGCGGGTTCTCCTTGCCGACAAAATACCGGTAGTCGCAAGGCATCACGTCAAGCGTGCGTACTAGGTCTGCGTGCCGGTCTCGCACCGCCCCATCGCTGATGCCGTAGAAATTCGCGATCTTCTGTCGCGTCACCGGCCGTAGGTTGACCTTGCGCACCGTGTAGTCGAGAGCCGCTGCCCACGTTTCCGGCTTGCGCATGATTAGGTTGTTGCGTCCAAGTACGATACGGTACTCCAGCCACATCTGGATGGCGGCGCCGATCAGCTCGAGGCGAGTTCCTGCTGCCGCCATCTTGTCGGTGAGCAGTGTTTCTACATTGTCCATGCCGCTGGCAAAGAGTTGCTGGAATCGCTCAGCCAATGGAGAATCGGGTTCTAGCCGCATAAACTCGGCCAGCGCCTTCAAAGCCCGGTCAAAGTTGCCACTACGAGCCAGCGCCCGTGCCATGTGGAGCAGGTAGTCCGGCTCTTCAGGGACGAGTTCGGAGGCTTTCTCGAAACATTGGGTGGCATGGTCGATGTTCCATTCCTCGTAAGCTTGAAGACCCTCCTGCTCCTGTTCTTCTGCCTTGCGATTTTTGGCTGCTCTTTTTCGCTTCTTTGCCATCTCGCCTCCTCTTTTCCTGCCATCCATTATAGCACGGTCGTCGTAGATGAGCAAAATTAGCAGCGTGATCGCTGCCTTTTGTAAATCCTCCGCCCGTGCTATAATCTTGGCAATTGTACACGCCGGGCCACAGGCCGGGCTGAGCTGTGGAACCCGTCGATTGGAGGTGCTGATGAGGAAACCGGGCTGGCGTTTGGGGTGTTGCCTGTTAACCGTGATTGCTCTGTCGTTCCTGCTCTGCGGCTGCGAGTGTGACGGCCCCGGAGCGCTTTTTGAGGACGACTTTGAGGACCCAAGCAGTGGCTGGGGCGCGGATCAGCGCGACGGGTTTGACCGTGGCTATGACGAAGGCGTGTATTTCTTCGATCTGCGCGCCTCCAATTGGCTGGCCTGGGCTTCTCCCGGCAGGAATTTCGATGACGTGAGCGTCGAGGTGGACGCCCGGGTGGCCTCCGGGGCTCAGGATGGCCATTACGGCGTGCTTTGCCGGTACAAGGATGCCGATAACTTTTACTACCTTGCCGTCAGCGCGGATGGTTACTATGCCATCTTCCTGCGCGCCGAAGGCGATATAAAAGTTCTCACCGGCGGCGGCCGCGGGATGGTGTCTTCTCCCCACGTCAAGATGGGCGGTCAGGTCAACCGCGTGGTGGGGGTGTGCGAGGGAGACGAGCTCAGTCTGTACGTCAATGACCAGTGGCTGGCCACCGTCACCGATGACACGCACGCGCAGGGCGACGTGGGGATCGGCGCTGGCAGTGGGCCGAGTGGAGGCACGCGCATCGTGTTCGATGATTTCAGCGTTGCCGCGCCTTAGCGTCGAAACAGGCGCGACGCCGGGTTTGGAGAGGGACGGATGAGGAGAGGTGTAAGGGGACTGCTCGTTGCTCTAGCCGTCCTGGTGATTGCCATAGGCATCGTCGCAGTGCTGGCTACGCGTTGGTATTCCTCGGTCGTTCCTCCGAGGCCCTCTCCCACACCCATGCCGAAGGCGAATCTCCCCTGGAGTGACGATTTCTCCGACCCGGCCAGCGGCTGGCAGACCGAGATGGATGCCGGCGCAGAGGTCGGGTATCATGAGGGTGTGATGCGCATCCTGATCCAGGAGCCCAACCTCCTGGCCTGGGCTTTTGGCGGTCACGAGTTCTCCGATTTCCGTCTGACCGTCGATGCGACCCAGGTCGCCGGCCCCAACGATAACGAGTACGGCGTGCTGGTGCGCATTCAGGATCGAAAGCATCTCTACCGATTCTCCATCAGCGGCGATGGTTATTACCAGGTCACAAAGCACGCGGGTGAGGCTTGGCAGTTGATGACGGCCGAGTGGGTCGAGTCAGATGCGATCCAGGCTGGCGCTGCGACGAACCGTCTGGAGGTCGTTTGTCGGGGCAGTACGATGACCTTCTTCGTCAACGGCCAGCGGTTGGCCCGGATCGACGACGCGGACTATTCCCGGGGCGATATCGGCCTCTACGCCGGCGCTTTCTACGAGCCGGGCGTGGAGATTCACTTCGATAACTTGAGTATTACGGAACCTTAGTGGGGATGAAGGTTTATCTGCAGAGCCTTGGCTGTCGTTTGAACTACAGCGAGATCGAGACGATGGCCCGCCGTTTCGCAGCGGCGGGTCACATTGTCGTAAACGATCCTGCGCTGGCCGACGTGTGTGTGCTCAACACCTGCGCCGTCACCGCCGGGGCCGAGCGCAAGTCGCGCCACCGCGTCCGCGCACTGGCGCGCGCCAATCCCGACGCGCGCATCGCCGTCGTCGGCTGCTACGCCACGCTGGCGCCGGAAACGTCTGCTGCTCTCCCCGCCGTCTCCTGGGTTGTGCCGAATGAGGACAAAGATGAGGTGGTGGAGGTCTTGGGTAGGGGCGAGGCAAATCGAGTTAAAGATGCTGATATCAGCGATTCGTCTCTCGGTTTTTCTCGCCCCTACGGACGCACCCGCGCCTTCGTCAAGGTGCAGGATGGCTGTGACAACCACTGCACCTATTGCATCGTCCGCCTGTTGCGCGGCCCATCCCGCAGCCGCCCTCTGGCCGAGGTCGTGGAGGAGGTCCAGGCGCTCGCCCGCGTTGGGTGCCAGGAGGCCGTGCTCAGCGGCGTGAATCTGGGCGCTTATGGCCGCGATCTGGACCTGCCCGGCGGCCTGCGGGCGCTGGTCGAAGCGCTGCTGGCGCAGACCGATCTGCCGCGCCTGCGGCTCTCGTCGCTGGAGCCGTGGGACGTGAGCGAGGATTTTTTCCAGTTGTGGGCGGATACCCGCCTATGCCGCCAGCTCCATTTGCCGCTGCAGGCCGGCTGTGACGAGACGCTGCGTCGCATGGGGCGTCGTATCACCACGGATGCGTTTGCCCAACTGGTGGAGGCTGCCCGCGCCGCCGTGCCCGACGTGGCCGTGACCACCGATGTCATTGTCGGTTTCCCCGGCGAGGACGAGGACGCCTTCCGCGCCAGCTACGATTTCGTGGCGGCGATGGGCTTTGCACGCCTGCACGTCTTCCCTTATTCGCCTCGGCCGGGCACGCCCGCCGCTCGTCTGCCGGGCCGGGTGGGGCAGGAGGTGGGGCGCGAAAGGGCGCGCGCGATGCGGAGTTTGGGCGCCGAGCAGGCCCGCCGCTTCCGCCGGCGGTTCGTGGGGCGGGAGATGGTGGTGCTGTGGGAACAGCGCTGGCGCGATGGCCCCTGGGCGGGCTTGACCGATAATTACGTCCAGGTCGTTGCGCAGGCCGAGGACGATTTGCACAACCATCTCACCGTCACAAAGTTGGTGGCGGAGCGAAACGGTTGTCTCGTGGGAGAGGTAATCGCGCTAGCATAAGTTGGGCGGTCGCCGGTTGAGCTGGCCGCTCGGATAAACCTGTTCAGAGAGGAGTCTACAAAAGAATGAGCCGCATTATCGCTACAGAAGGGCCGGGCAAGATTCGCAACCAACACCGGCGCACCATTGCCGAGGCGCTGCGTCGCCTGAGCCAAAAGCCCGGGTTAGACGAAGAGGTCAAAGACCTGGCTGCCTTGATCGTCTTGTGCTTGCATCACATCGCGGACACGATCGAGCAGACGACCGAGGCGTGGGAGAAGCGCGATTATTATCTGAAGGCCGATCGCTTCCGCGAGGGGTGGCGCTGGGTAGAGCCGATGGCCGATCAATTGAGTGCCGTCATCTACGAAGAGCGGTGGAACCAGCTTCCTGATGTGTTGATGCAACTGATGCCCCATTTTTCCGACGTCAGGATTGCCAGGTTGACGCGCAAGCCGAGTTTGTGGAAAGGGGCCTACAAAAAGCTGCTAGAGGGCGAATAGCCCGCATATAAAAGCGGAGGTGACCTGTGAGGAAGAAGGTAAAGGGTGGGGCAAAGGAGAAGGCCGCCAGGCTGATCGCCCGTTTTTTTGATGGATACGTCAGCGGTGAGTTGACGGTCGGGGAGGCGGAAGATATCTTTGACCAGTTGTTCGCTTTCGCCGACGAGGCGCTGCCGCTCATTACCAAGCGCCTGGAATCGACAGATGAGGACGAGCGCCAAGCGGCGATCACGCTGCTGCGCGAGCTGGATGACCCGCGGGCGGTCCCTGCCTTGCGACGGATGCTATCCAACCTCGACCGCAGCGACGACGAGAAGATTGCCATCATCGCCGCGCTGAGCGAAATGGGGGAGATGCTTGACGAGGCGACCCTGAGCCGCGTCGTCCCTGATCCTGAGAGGCTGGTCAGGGATGCGATGATGGGCGTGCTGGAGATGATCGAGGATCCCCGGCAGGTGGAAGAGTTCCTGGGGGTGATAGGGCAGGGACCACCTGAGATGCAGGCCGCTTATGTCCAGGATTTCCTGGGATCGCTTGCCGACCGGCGTTTGCTGCTCTTGCTGACTGCGTTGCTCCACAGCGAACACGATGAGGTGGTCATGGCCACAATCGATGCGATCGAACGGCTGAAAGAACCAGCCACCGTTCCCGTTCTGCAGGAGCGCGGCCAGTATGATCCTTCTCCCCAGGTGCGTCACGCCGCCGAGAACGCCGCCCTGCGGCTTCAGGCGCGGGTCGGTGAGCGGCCACCCCAATCTCCCGTCATCCCCCCTTCACCGCCGATCGCCTATTGCCTTTTGAGCACGATTGACGGCGATGGCGGGCAGGTGCTCTTTGTGGCGCGCGAGCGGCCCGAGGGCGATTTTTGGCTGCTCGACGTGATGTTCAACGATCATCAGGGCGTCAAGGATTGCTTTAGCGCCGCCGCCGAAGAGGATGAGTTATTCGAGATGATGGAGGCTTTTGAGTCGATCGACTTTGTGGACGTCAGCTTGGAGCGCGCGCGCGCCGAGGTGGTCCGTGCTCGACAGGTCACGTTCGAGGCCGGCCGCCGCCTGCCGCCTCCGCTTGTCATTTGGCAGAATTGGTTGGAGGGTGAGGATAACCGTGAAGTGGAGGAGACCCCGCTGCCCGCGCTCGATCCATCCAGGCAGGCGGAGCTTTTAGAGGCGTGCGGGGAACTCGTGACGCTGGACGAGTTCGAGTATTGGTTTTTTAACCCCGAAGAAATGGCGGGCTTTGTCTCTCGCTATCGCAAGCTGGAACGTCAGAGTCAAGCCGAGTTGGGGGAACCGGCCTACGATAAGCTGCTGGACGAGGCCATCGAGGCCGTCGTGGGGGATGAGTGGCAGCGCCTCCTGCCCGGCCGGCTGCGCCGCCAGGCGTGGCTGCTGGCGCAGCTCTACGAGGAGGAAGATGTTTCTCTGTGGGCGCTGGCTGCCGCCGACGCGCTTGAGGATGGCGTGGTGGTCGAGCATCCCCTGCTGCGCTTGATGATGGACGAGAGCTTGTTCAACGCTGCTGAGGCATAGTTGTAAGAAGATTCCCGGTTTCTTGGAGAAACCGGGGATTTGTCGTCAAAGCCGCTCTTCCACGTCGACAGGCAGCGCCACCAACCCGCTGATCATCTTTGGGTAAAAGTCGGTCGATTTCTGCGGCATGCGCTCGTCGGCGGCGGTGCAGACCCGCACCTGCTTGATGCGGGTGGGGTTCATCAGCAGCAGGTAGTCTGCTTCTCCCCGCGCGACGGCATCGTACCCCATCTGCGAATCGCGCAGGAACTCGACGTGCCCGTTCTGCGACAGCTCCTTCTTGCTGATGCCCAGCACGCGCTCGATGAACAGCTCGTGCACCACAGCGACATCCAGCATGCGCCAGTCCAGCGTGCGGTCGGGCAGCAGGTGTGCCATGATGTCGGGATCGCGCAGCGTGAGCACAGCGGAGGTGCCGTCGTGGAAGCCGAAGAAGGGGCGCGGGTGGGGTCCCTGCCCTGCGCGCAAGGCTGCTTCCAGGGCCTGCCGGTCGGCCACGGATGTCACTTCAAAGTACTCTTTGGCCTTTTTCAGCACCTCCGCGCCGCGCACGCCGTCTTCGTGGGCGCGGATGAGACGGTGGGTGGGCAGGATGATCAGGCCGGGATCGTCCATGCTTACCAGCGCCACCAGAGTATAGTCAAAGCCGGTTCCGGGCGGGGCGTCGGGGTGCAGGGCCCGCATCTCGTCTCGATATTTGAGCCCAGTCTCGTAGCGGTTGTGGCCGTCAGCGATGATGAGGTTGCGCTGGGGGGCCATCTCCTCCACCACCGCCGCCAGCACGTCCGGGTCGGTGACCGCCCAGAACTGCTGGTGCACCTCGTTCTCGAACAGTTCGTGCATCTCCAGTGGCGACTGCCCCGCGAGGGCCGGGCCGAGCAGTTCGTTGATCCCGCCGCCGGGATAGAGCATAAAGATGCAGCCAAAGTTGGCCGCCGTGGCGTGCAGCAGGTTGAGCCGGTCGCTCATCGACTTGGCCAGCGTCCGCTCGTGGGGTAGCACAATCCCCTCTTCAAAACGGGCGAGCTCCAGGGCGGCGATCAGTGCCTGGCGCGTCCGCGTGCTGCCATCGTCCAGGGTGAACGTCTGGCGCAAGACGTAGAGCGCAGGCGCGTTCTCCCGCATCAGGATGCCCTCTTGTTGCCAGGAGCGGAAGGCATCCCTGGCGCGGGTATAGGGGTTGTTCCGCTCGCCGTCGCCTGCGTACTCCTTGCCCTTGAGGATACGCGCGATGTTGTAGGGGCTTTGCTCATAGTACCTATCCTGCAGGCCGTGCCGCACCCGGTCGTGGGGCTGGCTGACCACGGCTGAGAGATCGGGAATCTTTTCTGGATTGTGCCGTACACCTCGAAACGGTTTTATCGTTGCCATGATTCTCTCCCACTACCGTCCAGCAAACTCGATGGCGATCTGGGCGACTTGTTCTCCCATGTGCTTGCTGGCTTCCACAGTGCCCGCTCCGATGTGGGGAGAGCCGATCACCTGCGGGAGCGCGAGCAGCTTTTTACCACGATCTTTCTTCTCGTCGTAAAAGACGTCCAGCGCTGCCCCAGCCACCTTGCCGCTCACGATGGCATCGTAAAGGGCTTCCTCGTTCATCGTGCCGCCGCGTCCGCAGTTGACGATGTAGACGCCGTCTTTCATCTTGGCGAACGCTTCCTGGCATAGGATAAAGTGGGTCTCTTCGGTGTAGGGCACGTGGAGTGAGATAAAGTCGGCGCGACGCAGCAGTTCATCGAGCGAGACGCTGTGCGCGTCGGGCAGGTCGGGGAAGGGTGGCAGGCAGTGAAAGATCACTTCCATGTCCAGAAAGA